>MDTG01034321.1_pt1 | contig 17034 bp, 16 predicted proteins | sample 811421 | NCBI WGS metagenome assembly MDTG01 (sample SAMN05326645, study PRJNA326480) | marine metagenome | isolation source: seawater | place: Pacific Ocean: South East | collected 2011
ATTAAAATAATTAGGGTTATTGATATATCTTTTTTTTCTTCTCATTCTCCAATTATAAACACTTTCTTCAATATTAAGATCACTGCCTATAAGATCAAATAATTTTTTATCTTTTTCAGATTTTTTTATCATTTTTGAATAATTGAGTTGAGGTTTTACAAATGGCAAAGTAAACATATTTACAATCAAGTTTCTATCTTTACTAGTTAGGTTTTCGCCTGCACGATGATACAACATTGCATCTAAAAATATTACATCACCTTTTTTTGCTATTAATTGTTTAGTTTTTTTCGGATTAATTTTATTTGGCAAATGTTCAACTTTATGAGAAGTGGGTACCACGAAAGTAGCACCATTTTCTTTGGTAAAATCATCTAAACACACTAAAACGTTCATAGCTATTGGTTTTGAGCTTACAAAAGTTTGAAAAGGCAGATCGCGGTGCCATGCACTTCCAAAATGGGCTGAGTAAGCTCTATTAATTGGAGCATTTTGAAGATTTAAGATATATCTACCCCCAAAACATTCTTTTAACATATTTTTTATTTTTGAATTCATAAAAAATTTATTAAAATAATTATCATAACAAAACAACGCTCTAACCACGTTATTGTCATCTATTGATTTCAAATTTTTTTCCCCTCCAAATTCTTTTATTTGTTTTTTATAAATCTTATCAATTTTTGATTTTGCAACATCGCAATCATTAATAGTAAAAATATTTCTTAAAATCAAAAAACCTAATTTTTTTAATTGAGATAATTTATTATCTTTATATTTAGAGGAAATTTTATTCCTAGTATATCTCCCATAGCTATACAATTTGGAACTTATTTTTTTCATCTCTTATTTTTTTAAAAAGAATTTTTTTATCAAATTTGAGGTATATACAATTTGCTCTTTAGTTATAAACTCATGCACTGGCAGTGAAACTGTTGAGCTAGCAATCCTTTCAGCCATTGGAAAATCTCCTCTTTTATATTTTAAAAATTTTGCAGCAGGCTGTAAATGTATTGGAACAGGGTAGTGAATCTTAGCATCTATTAAATTTTTATTTAAATATTTAATTAATTTATCTCTGCTGTGCTTTACGTTTAAATGATATAAATGAAAAACCTCTTTTATTTTCTTATTCCTTTTAACGGTTGTAATCTCATTTATTTCTCCTAAGTACTTGTCAAATAAGTGAGCATTTTGAATTCTTTTTTTTGTAATATTCGTTAATTTTTTTTTTAATTTATAATTTGCAACACATGCTTGGATGGTATCCAATCTTGAATTATAACCAAACACTTTACATTTATTTCTATTTTCTAATCCATGATTACGAAGCAAAAAAAGTTTTTTAGCTAATAATCTATTATTTGTTAAGATAAAACCACCATCACCCCAAACGTTGAAATTTTTTAGTGGATGTAAACTAAATGTACATGCGTCTCCAAACGAAACTATTTGTTTTCCATAATATCTTGAATCAATAGCATGACAGCTGTCTTGAACTATTTTAAGATCATATTTTTTTGCAATTTTTCTTATTGTGTTCATTTCGCAAGGTCTACCTGCCCAATGAACTGGCATTATAGCTCTTGTTTTTTTTGTAATTTTTGAGATTATCTTATTTTCATCAATATTATAATCATCCTTTATATCAACAAAAACAGGTTTTGCGCCTGCGGTAACTATTGAGCCAACAGTAGCAATAAAGGTGTATGGTGTTGTTATAACTTCATCTCCTCTTCCAATGCCAAGAGCTTTTAAAACTAAGTATAATGCATCAGTACCGTTACCAACACTAATTGCAAATTTTGAACCCATTCTTTTTGATAAATCTTTTTCAAAGTTAACAACTTCATTTCCCAAAGTATAATCACCATACTTTACAACTTTTGCAATTTTAGAAAAAATTTTTTTATAATCTGAAAACTGTTCAACTAAATAGCTATGGTTGATCTTAAATTTTTTATTTTTAGCGTACTGTTTAGGTAGAAAATTAATTTTAGTATTTTTTTTCATCATATTTTATAGTTAAGTTTTTTGTTTTTAAGAAAATTATAATTTTTTTCATAAAATAGTATTGTTTCCTTAATGCCATTTTGTAGGGTGGTATTAGCAGACCATTTCAACTTTTTTTTTGTAAATGAGCTATCTAATATATAAATTTCATCTTTTCCTACTCTCTCTTTTACTCTTTTAATTAAATAATTATAATTTTTATTCAACAGCTTACATATGATTTTAATTATGTATTTTATAGATACAAATTTGTCTCCCGAAAAATGATAAATTTCACCAATTTTGCCATTTTTTATTACTTTTAAAATCCCCTCACAAAAATCTTCTGAAAAAATAAAGTTTCTTTTACTTTTCCCACTTCCTTGAAGAGGGAACTTAATGTTCTTTTTTATGGACATTATTATTTTTGGTATCAGTCTATAAAGCTCCTGTCCAGGTCCATAAAAATTTGAGAATCTTGAAATTATTATAGGAAATTTTTTTGTATTAAAAGCATTTCTAAAATTTAATTCTGTCATCAACTTACTTACAGCATAAGGTGTGGAGGGTAAAAAATTATTATAATTTTCTTTCAATCTATTTTTCTTATTTCCAAAAATTTCAGGAGTAGAAATGTAAATATATTTTTTTAAAAATCTCATTTTATTAAAGTTTTCTATAATACTTAAGCGTGATGTAACATTAATCTTGTAATACTGTTGTTGATATTTCCAACTTTCATTAACCATACAAATTGATGCATAATCTAATATTATTTCTGGTTTAACTTTTAAAATTAGTTTTAATAATTTTTTTCATCTTTAAGTAAATTAATTTTATGAGTTTTTATGCCCTTATTTTTATACAATAAATAATTAATTTTTTTTGAGGAGTTATAAGTCCCAATAATTTTATATTTCTCGTTTAAGAGGTATGAAGCAGCGCTTGCACCTGAAAAACTAGAAATGCCTAAAATTAATATTTTTTTCATTATTATTTAATTTTTTTTATATTAAGTTCTTTACAAGTTCATTATATGAACTTATATTTGTTCAATAATTGAACAACTTATATAATAATTGTTAATTATCAAGTAAATCTGTAAACTTTTAATAATTAATTATTAATGGATGATTTGTTAAAAAATGGTTAAATTAAATTCTTATTCTAATCGTTTAGTTATTAAACCATGGGGTTACGAATACATAATATTCAAAAATCAAAAAAAACTTGCACTTATATTTCTTAAAATATTTAAAAAGAAACAAACTTCACTTCACTGTCATCCAAATAAAAAAACCGGATTTATAATTTTAAGTGGAACAGCTAAAGTTCAAATAGGGATTTATAAAAAAAACTCAAAAATCTACAAATCACAATCTATTTTAGTTTTTAGACCTGGTCTATTTCATTCATTAAAATGTATCTCAAAAAAACCATTAATTGCTTTAGAAATAGAAACACCATTTAATACTAAAGATTTAATTAGATTTTCTGATAATTATGGTCGACAATTAAAACCATATGAAAACCTGAACCTAACAAAAAAAATAAATTCAAAATTTATAAAATTTCAAAAACCTCAAACAAATTCAGGTTATAGTTATAAATTGGATAATATGCTTATTGAAATCCGAAATCATAAAAACTACAAAAATTTGTTTAAAAAAAATGAAAAATCAATTAGTGCTATTTTGGATGGTAGTATAATATCTAACGATAATAAAAAGGTTATAACTCATGGGGAAATTGTAAAAACTAAAACTTTGGAAAAACTTTCTAAAAAATTTAAAATTAAAAAAAATTTAACTGTTTTAAAAGTAACAAAAATTAAGGATACAAATAAAAAATATAAGGAGTTACATTATGTCTAAAAAAGCATTAATCATAACATCAAAACTAGCCCAAGATCACGAATTTATTTATCCATTCTATAGATTAAAAGAAGCTGGATATGAAGTAAGTACTTGCAATGGCGAAACCAAACAAGTTTTAGGTTATTTTGGAACTAAAATACCCCCAAAAGAAGAGGATAAATTAATAACAGCAGATAAAATAATAGTTGATGAATACGAAACTTTGGTTCTTCCAGGTGGTGTAAAATCTATGGAAATTTTAAGATTAGATAAAGATATTTTAAAAATTATAAGAGATTTCAATGATAAAAAAAAAATCATTGCAGCTACATGTAGTGCTGTAATGCTTCTGATTTCAGCTAAAATTATTAGAAATAGAAATGTCTCAGGATATTATGCATGGAAAGATGACATTGAAAATGCTGGAGGAAAGTTTGTTGACGAGCCTTGTGTTGTGGATGAAAACTTAATTACATCACCACATTATAAGTATGTGGGAGAGTGGATGAAAGGATTGATTGAAAAAATAAACTAATTTACATTTTTATTAAAGGTCTTATAACTTTTCCATTCCTAAAATCCCTAATTGCATGATTTATTTTATTTAATGAATATATTTTTTTTCCAAAAAAGTAACTTGAATTAAATTTTTTTAAATATTTCTCAAATTGATTAAAATGCTTATCATAATTGAATTGTTTTTCCCAAGATCCAGATATTTTTTTTCCAAATAAAAGTTGCCATGGATCAATCTTTATCTTTGTTCTATGTTTATAATTTCCTATTACAAATACTTGGCCACCAAATTTTTTTGCATAAGTTAAACTTTCATTGATTAATCTTGAGTTTCCACTGCATTCAACTACATAATCAAATGAATCTTTAAAATTTTTAAGATCTTTATTCAATAATGATCTGGTTGCACCATATTTTTTAGCAATTTCTAATTTTTTTTTAAATTTATCAACTACAGCTATTTCGCTAAATTTCTTTAACTTTGCTGCATAGACTGCTAATAATCCAACTCCTCCACAACCAAGAATAAGTACTTTTTTTTTATTTACCTTGTTTGTATTTAAAAAAATACAATTAAATGCTGTTGGGGCTGCACAACCTAAAAGAACACTTTTTTTTAAATCTGAATTTTTGCTTAATTTGTGAATCTTATTTTCACTTACTATTGCATATTGAGAGAATGTATTGACAGGTCCAGCATTTATAATGTTTCTTTTATTATAAGAATAAATAGATCCTCCGGCATTTATGCCTTGAGAAAAAACCCAAGTAAGACAGACATTATCACCTGATTTAACTTTTTTAACTTTTTGGTTAATTTTGATTACTTTTCCAGTTGCCTCATGCCCCAGACAATGTGGGATATAATGGTCTTTTCCTCTCTGCCCGTCTATTTCTTGTATTTGAGTATAACATATTGATGCATAACTAATTTTAACTAATACTTGTCCTTTTTTAAGAGGAGGCAAATTGAGATTTAACAATTTGATTTTTTTATTCTTTATCAAAACTGCTGCTTTAGATCTCATTAGTTTCTAAAAGAATTTTTTTCCTTATTATCTATAATAATATCACCAGAAATGACATTCGAATCTTTATCTAAAATAAAATCTATAACTGGTGAGATCTCCTCAACAGCGTTATATCTTTTTAAAGGCATACGTTTATTTTTAAATTCCTTATATGCTTTAATATTTTTTTTACGTAATCTTGCAAAACTGTTATCTTTTGTTTCAAAGGCTCCAAGAATGATATTTTTTACATCGATATTTTTTGTAATAAATTTTTTGGACAATATGTTTGAATAAACATTTAAGGCTGCTTTTACAGTACTGTATCCAACAGATGCAACATTTTCTATGGAGGCTATACTGCTAATATGAATAATTTTTAATCTTCTTTTTTCATTAATTGATTTTTTAATAAGAAAATTATTAATTTCAGATTGAACAAACAAATTTGTATTAAAAAGTTTTAAAAAATCACTTTTTGAAATTAAATCATCTTTTAAACCAAGTCCACCACCCATACAATGAATTACAGCATCGATTTTTTTTAATCTAGATAATTTTGAAATTAAAATTTTTAGATTTTTATCTATTAATAAGTCACCAGAAAAATAGGAATGTTTTTTTATAGTTTCATCTATCAAAACTTGCATTTTTTTTTTGTTTTTTCCAATGCAAATTAATTCATCATCCTTATCAGAAAAATGCTTTACTAAAGCTTTCCCTAATCCATTGGTTGCACCATTTATGATTATTTTCCTCATTTAATTTTCTTTGCTCTTAATCTTTCATAATTTAGTTTTTCTTCTGATAAATGTGGATAAAGATCATCAAACTTAGGAACCATGAATGTTCCATCTTTGTTTAATCTATTTTGAATTCTAGGAACAAGCTCTTGATAAGGGTGCAAATTTATTTCTGCTATTACGGGACCTTTCGATTTTAAAACTTTTTCAATATTCAGCGAAATTTTATTATTTCTAATTTTTGTATATTTGAATTTAAATGTATCAGCTAATTTTTTAAAAGACGGAAAAGTTACACCTGACTTAGGATCGGCTCCTACTATTCTCTTGAAATTTTTTTTTTGCATCAATTTCATTGTTAAGTAACCTTTATTTTCAATTATAAATAATTTTAATGGAATATTATAATTTTTAACAGTTTGTAGTTCTTGTAAATTGAACATTAATCCTCCTTCACCAGATATACAAATAGGTTTTTTTTTATAATCTGCAAAATAAGCTCCTATAATGCCGGGCAAACCAAATCCCATTGATGCTAAGCCACTAGACGTAAAAAGCCTTTGTTTTAATGGGTTTTTAATATTGAAACTTTGCATAGTGCAAGTAAAGCTGGTTCCCATATCTGTAACTATGGTCTCATTGCCTTTTAAATTCTTTGATAAAATATCAATAAATTCAAAGGAATTTATAAATTTATTATCTAAACTATGTTTATTTTCTACTACGCTATATTTTTTTTTCCAATCTAATAATAAATTAATCCACGAATGAAATTTTTTTATTTTTTTATTTTTCATAAAAGTAATTGCTCCATCCAAAAAATTTTTTAAATCAATCTTAAGTTTCATCAAAAAATTATTAAACTCTTTTGCATTCATTTCATTTTTATCGATATCAACAAAAATTTTTTTGGAGTTAGGTGAAAAATTTTTTTTTATATATCCTGTCTGAGGTATAGAAAGTCTTGTTCCCAAAATGATCAATAAATCAGAGCTTTCTACTGCTAAATTAGCAGTCCTTTCACCAAAAATACCCATTCTACCAACGTATAAATTATTATTTGTTGAAATAATATCAGATGCATTCCAAGAGGAAATCACCGGTATTTTTGATATTTTAAGAAATCTTAAAAATTCAGTTGTTGAATTAGATAAATGAATTCCATTACCAATAATTATTAAAGGTTTTTTGGATTTATTTATTTCTTGTAATATTTTTTTATAATTTACTTTAGTAACTTTTTTTCCTTTTAATTTTTTTTTAAATTTTTTTATTCTTTTTATATCTACGTATGAAGATTGAATATCTAATGGAATATCGATCCATACAGGACCAGGTTTATTTGAAATCATTTTCTCAAAAGCTTCATTTAACACAATATCAACTTCGTGTGGTTCTATAAGAACTTTAGAATATTTAGTTATAGGTTTTACAATATCTGTGATGTTGATTTCTTGAACTCCAATTTGTCTTGTTTTACTTTTATTAATCATGTCCTTTTTGGGAACTTGTCCTGAAATAACAAACATGGGTATTGAGTCAATCCAGGCACCCGTAACACCTGTAATCGCATTAGTAGCTCCAGGTCCAGAAGTAGTATGCAATAGACAAGGTAGATTGTGAACTCGATAATAAGCTTCGGCCGCCATACTTGCTGATTGCTCATGGTGAAAAAAAATAAATTTTGTTTTTTTATTTTTGCCAAATGAGTCATTCAAGTGCATAGCGCCACCACCTGTCACTCCAAAAATATGTTTTATTTTTTTTTTTCAATAAATTTTGCAATATAATCAGATATTTTTATTTTCATTTTACAGACCTAATTTTGCTGCGTTAGAAAAATAATAGTCACCCTTGTAACCTATTAAATTAAATAGTTCTTCCCACTCTTGTTTTTTTAAAATAGTAGTTCCTAGCAATGTCCAGTCTAAAAATTTATCTCTATCTTTTTTTTTTGAGTAAGAAGCAATAGAAATATAACTCTTTTTTGAAATTCTTTTAATTTGTTCAAGTGTTTTTATTACATCTCCTAAATTTTGCATATAGATAGAATTAAAAGCTATTATCAAATCAAATTGATTTGTTTTAAAATTATTTAAATTATAATAATCTCTGTAGAATACATTTTTTTTTATTTTTTTTTTAATTTTAGAAATTGGATATTCATGATTTTCTATACCGTATAATTTAATACCTGGAATTAATAAATCTAGGTCTTGAAGTAAAAAACCTTTTTTACACCCTATTTCTAATACTTTTGATTTTTTTGTAAGTTTATATTTATTTATTAAATCGGGGAGTAACGATTTCCATCTTGCATCATATTTAAAACCGCCATATCCATTAATTCTTTCACCATCATAGTAATCTTTATCAAGCTTCCAGGCTATATAGCGGTTTTTAATTTTTCTAATATTGCCAAATTTTTTTCTTTTTACTTTATTTTTGAAGTAACCAATATCGTAGTGAGGCATTATAATTATACTTGTTTAATCTCTAAAAATTCATTATTTTTTGGAAATTTTTCATTAATAAAATCATTATAACTAAGATTTAGTATCTCAAATCTTTCTGACCAATAATCTGAGTTATCTAAAGAAAATTTCAGTTTTTGAAGTAACTTGTTATCTATTTTTTTATAAATTTTAAATTGCAAATAAGCAAAAAAATACATAACTATTGCATTATCCGGAGCAGTTTTGTTGTGAACATAATCTAAAAAAATTAAATTTTGCATTAATCTATCTTTGTTTTCTTGTTTAAAAATTTGATAAAAATTGAGCCTATAATTCATATAAAACCATATATCATCTAGCTCATCTGGTTTTGGAATATCATTCATATTAAATTCAGTTATTTTCTTAAAAGGTTTTACAATTTTTCCAGCTTTTTCAATTTTTCTTTGTAATGAAAATTCACCTATATGATATGTTGGGTCTTTTTTATCCACTTTAAATTCACCACTTTTCATATCATCCATCTGCGAGTTTTCTCTCTCTTCCTCAAAATTAAGCTGTCCCTCTTTCTTTCCTACCAAGTTACTTTCTGTCATTAAATCATGTATTGGTGTTTTTTTCCATGGTTGTAAAATTGTAACATTGTACCAAGCTAAATTCATTCTCTCCGCTAAATTTATCGTATCAAAAATTTTAGATATATTTTCATCTGGAAAACCTACAATTAAAAAACCCCTAGAATTAATTTTTTTAAATTCATTTAATTTGTCAGCGGCTAATATAAATGTCTCGATTGTGCCTGGTTTTTTTATTTTTTTTAAAATTTCTCTATTTCCAGACTCAATTCCGATATAACATCCAATACAACCAGAATCATTCATGGCCTCAACTACCCCTGGTTTTGTAATCGAATGTGCAATTAATCCATTTGTTGCATCCCAAGAACTTTGAAGATTTTTTTTAACCATCATATTAAAAAGTTCAATTGCTCTTCTCTCGTCTTTTAATAAATCATCATCAAGCCACGATATGTGGTCGATACCATATTTATTTTTAAGTAATGAAAGTTCTTTTTCTACAGATTGTAATGATCTCTGTCTAACTCCAACACCATTAAAAATTCTTACGTTGCAAAATGTGCATTGGGCTCGACAACCCCTATTAGATAATACCGTGCCTATTTTTACATTTTTTCTAAATGCTGACCAAGATCCAATTGTTCCATACTCTGAATATTCCTCGACATTAATTAAATCATATGCAGGAATAATTTCTAAATCAAGATGCTTTGGTCTACCATCTATGTCTATTTTTATAAATTGAGAATGATCTTCTCTTATGTATGTCATTGATAAACTATCAATAGAAGTTTTTTTATTTTGGTACTCTATTAAACTCAAGAAAGACAACTCTGCTTCATTCAATAAAGCAATATCAATAGGTGTGATTTCAGACAAAATATTTTCTGGATCATGTGAAATATGAACTCCTCCTGATAAAAGTGGTATCTCTTCGAGATTGTTTTTTTTTAAACTTTCTGGATTTTTTAATTCAAAACAAACATCCTTATAAGAATTATGTGTAACAGAAAATAAACAAGTTATACTAACTATATCTGGTTTAAATTCATTTATTTTTTGCCATAGTGTTTTTTTCCAGAAACTTTCAAAATTAAAAGAATTTCTATCATTTGTTTCGACACATTTTTTACTTATCTCATGATGTAAGTTTAATATTTCAACTTTGTAACCATTTTTTTGCAAATGTTTTGCAACTATCAATAATCCATAAGGAGGATAGTCACTATTTCTTTTTCTATTAGCTCTGTCAAAATCAAAAGTTTCTTTATTAGCATCAGGTGGATTAATTAATAAAATCTTTTCAATTTTTTTTTTTCCAAATATTTTGAACAATGCATCATCTATCCTTTTTTTATAAGATCTCAGGTTAATTACATTGCCAATTTGTAAGTTTATATTCTCGAAGCTCTCTTTTAATATAGATTTGTTCATTAAATTTTGTTTAAGTTTATATTTCTATCTAAAGACCTTATTCCATCTTTAAATTCTCTTTGAGACTGATATTTATTTTCTTTATATTCATCAAAAACATTACAAATATGATTAATAAAATAACTTCCTAGTTCTGAAACACTATACGATTTAAGTTTTTCATTAAATTTTAAAAATTTAATTTTATCAAATTCTTTCAATGAATTGACTACGTTTTCACTAAGTATATTTGAATTTGAGAGTTGTTCTAAATTAATTTCCTCAAAATTTAGTAGATCCATTATAATTTTTCTTCTTTTTATATCTTCCCCTGATAGAGTCTTCTCTCTGCTTACAGGAAAGATTTCGTTATCAATATTTTCAATATACTTGTCTATCGAATACACATTTTGATAATAATAATCTCCTAATTTGCCAGTTGCTGATGGACCTATAGAAATCATATCATAAGCCCATCCAGGTGAAAATCCATTTGGATTTCTGTAAAGTTTCTTTTCCGATTTATATTTACTTAAAATATCATCACCAAGAGCAAAATGGTTAACTCCTATTTTGTTATATTTATTTTCTAATAAAATTTTTGAACATTGATTATACATCTTTAGTTTCTCTTCATCAGAAGGTAAATCCGTTTCTTTATATGCTTTTTGATGTTTATAGATATCTGGTCTATGATCCATATTTAGTAAAGTAATTCTTGATGGTTTGAGCTCTACAATTTTATTAGTAGTGATTTCTAAAGATTTTAAAGATTGTTTAGGTAACCCAAAAATAAAATCAAAATTTATACTTTCAAATTTATCTCTAACTTCTTTATTTAACAAATTGTTAATTAGATCATACTCATTTACTCTATTAATTGCTTTTTGAACATCTGTATCAAAATCTTGAACTCCAATAGATAATCTATTTACTCCAAAATCTGCATACCCAAGTAACTTTTCAGAATTCATATTATTTCTAGGATCAACCTCTAAAGCTATTTCTTTTAAATAATTTTTATCTACATTCTCATAAATTAATTCACTTATTTTTTTGAAATATTTTAATGGCATAACAGTTGGAGTTCCTCCACCAAAATGCACATCTGTAACTTTTAATTTTCCATCAATATTTTTTTTAATCTTTTTAAATAAAAGTTCTAATTCTTTAATGATGCTTAATGATATTTTTTCATAGTGTTCTTCTTTTTTTGAAATAACCGTATAGCAATGACAAAAATAACATTGCTTTGGGCAAAATGGAAAATGTAAATACATTGACGTTTGTGAATTTGATTTTACAAATTTTTCTAAATATCTATTAAAATTTTTATTATCTTCTATTTTCCCCCAATTAGATTGGGTTGGATATAGAGTATAAAATGGTACTTTATTTTTTAAAATATCTTTAAGCATGTTTAATTATTGGCCTAATCTGGTAATCAGTTTGATTTATAATATCAACTGTATTCTCTAGACTATGTCCAGTATGTCTCTCTTTTACTTCATCACTTTGATTGCTATACATTGATAAAAACCATCTACCATCATTAATGTCATCCCAATCTGGATTTTTATTAATATTTACCGGTGCTACGCCATGTTGTACTGTAGCATAACCCAAGCCTACATCGCCTATATCAATATCATTTTCAATCTCAACTATCTTATCATTTTGATCAATGAGATAAAAACCCAATCCAGTAAAGTCCTGATCTTTCTTGCTCATGTACCCACTTATAAATAGTTTCTGGTACTTGTAAGGATCAGAATGTGGTTCCAAAAAACCTATTGATGAAGGATATTTAACTAATTGGACTCTATCAATAACTCCATCTTTAGGAGTATTTTTTTCATAAGCATTAAAATCAAGACCCATTAATTTTTTAACTAAACGCCATTTTTTATCAATTTCTCCAAATAAGTTGAGAGGATCATTGTTCCATCTATAAAAATAAAATGAATGAGAACATCTTTTAAAACTATATTTTTTCCCAGTTTCTATATCTATTTTTCGTTGAAAATCTGGGGTGCCTTCTAGCATTTTATAAAATGTAGAAGGAGAATTTGAAAAATGTTCAAAGCATCCTTTTTTAATTCTATTTAAAAAGGATGTACTAAAAGCATTTTTAATTAAATAAAAATCTCCAGAATATAAATTATCTATAATTTTCTTGACCTTAATCTCATCATCATCGTTTAAAATTTTTTCAAATTCATTAAATTCCACTTTTATGATATTCCTTGATTTTCTAGGCAATGGATAATTTTTCTCTTTTTCCTGCCAAAATAGTTTATAAAATTTTGTATTATTCATTTGTAGTTTAATTAAGGTATATTATAACATTGTTCAATTATTGAACAATAAAAAATTGTTTAACATATGATAAAACGAGTAGTTGTCTGTTTAATTTATAGGGATAAACAGCTTCTATTGCAGCTAAGAGATAAAAAAAAAAATATAATTTACCCTGGCAAGTGGGGGTTTTTTGGGGGAGATGTTAAAATTGGTGAGACTCATTTGCAGGCAGTAAAAAGAGAAATGTTTGAAGAGCTCAATATAAAAAATTTCAAACATTTAAAATTTATTAGATTTTTTTTTGACACAAAAACTAACTCTTTTTTTTATATATATATATTAAAATTAAGTGAAAATGTTCTTCAAAAAGAAGGGTCAGACTTCGCTTTATTTACAAATTATCAATTTTTAAAAAAGAGAAAATCAAAAAAAATTGGTAAATTTTTTGAATTTGCAGACAAAAGATTAATGAGTATATTTAAAAATTATTCTAAAAGGTTTTTTTAATTGTAATTTCTTGACAATTTTTTTTTTGACATATATAAATTTCTTGCTGAATCATGGTGGGGAATCAGTGTGTAATTCACTGGCTGTACCTGCAACCGTAAAGTCGGAGTGCCACCCAGTAAAGTCCGCTGTTGAATGATGGCCAGGAAAAGTCTAATTCTGCAATGAAAAATTAGCATCGGCATCAAATTTATAAACTTAAATGTTTATATAAAAATAGATGACGTATGTATTACAGATTATTATTAATTTTCTTATTTTTCCTTTCTAATGCTGAAGCATTAGAAAATTGTGAATGGGACAATCAGGCAGGAACACCTTGTATAACGATAAACAAAACTCCAAATAGTTCATTTTATAACTCTGAAGGAATAACTAAAAAAGTTTTTACTAAACAACAAATTATAGATTCAGGTGCAACTTCAGCTATAGATTTATTAAAAAAAGTTTCTGGATTAGATTTTTATCAATCTGGACAAAAAGGACAGCAAGCAGCTATCTTTATGAGGGGCTCAGAATCAAATCATACACTTGTTTTATTAAATGGTATTGCAATAAATGATCAATCCGCAACAAACGGTATGCATGATTTTGGACAAGATTTTTTACAAACAATCCAACAAATAGAAATTTATAAAGGATCTAACGGGGCACATTTTGGACCAGATGCAATCGGAGGTGCAATAAATTTTATTACAGATGTTGATTATACTAATAGTTATTCCATAAATGGATTTAATCTAAATAATAATTCATTAGATTATAACACAACAAAAATCACAGATAATGGTTGGCACTTAAATTTTAAAGGAACAACAAATCAAAGCAAAACTGATAGTTCTATAGCAAAAGGAAATGAGTCTGATGGAACAAAAAACTATCAAATTAATCTTAATGGGAACAAATGGTTAGATAATAATTTAAAATTTAAATCAACTCTCTATTATAGAGATACTAAATCTGATTACGATTCATCTGCAACAAAAGAGGAGTCTGTTACTGCTGACAATAAAATGTATGCTTTTCAAACTGGGTTAGAGAGAATTAACAAAAATTCTCAAGATGACTTAATTTTTCATTATCATAAATATGATAGAAAGTATTATGTACAAGGTAAAAAAGATAAATACTATAGCGAGTCTTTAGTTGCGAAGGTAGAAAGAGAGGTGTTGTTTAATAACAATCTTTCTTATGGTTTAGGGAGTGAATATAAGTATGATTGGGGACACTACCAAACCAAAACATTTGCATCCCAGACAAAAGGACATATTAATAATTTTGGCATCTTTGCAAACGTAGGATATAAATTTAATCAGAATCAAGTTCTATCTCTTCATACAAGAAATGATGACCATAAAGAAACTGGTGGCAACAAGACATATAAAATCAATTTTACACAATTTTTCAGTAAATTTAAATTAGGAGCGACACATTCTACAGGTTTAAAAAATGCCAGCTTGTATGAACTATATGGAAATATAGGGCAAAAAAATATTAATCCTGAGAAAAGTAAGACTAGTGAAATTATTGGGGAATATAATTTTTCAGAAAATTTAAAATTTAGTTCAACTGCATATAGAACGATAATAAAAGATAGGATCAAAATTAATTCATCATGGGATGCTTATGAAAATAAAATGCTCAATACAACACAAGAGGGACTTGAAAGTGAAATAACTTTTTTAGGAAAAGATCAAAAAATTACTATTATTTCTCACTTTGCTAAAAGTAGAACTGCCACTGGAGGACCAAATTCAAGAAGGCCAGATGTTTCTTATGGATTGGATTATTCTAAAAATTTCAATACGAGTGTATATGGTCCATTTAATTTGAGTTTAAGTCATAGATACATTGGAGATCATATAGATTGGACTGGATCGGAAAATGCATTTGTAAAGAGCGTAGATTTAATAGATTTATCAATAAGAAAAAATTTATATGGCAATTTAATTTCTTTAAATTTTTCAAATATAATTAATGAACGTTACGAAAAACCAGCAACTTATTCTCAAGATGGAAGAGCAGTAAGTTTTAGTTTTAGAAGAGAATATTAGTTCAAGAATAATACTAAAAAAGTTTTTTTATCTTGATTAAGCTTGTATTAATCGTACTGTTAATTAAAATAGTGCTATGAAATATTTTAAAATTTCTGTAGGAATTTTTATTGTTTTAGCAGTGAGTAGATTTGTTCCTCACCCGCCAAATTTTACAAGTTTACTAGCTTTAGGTTTTTATGTGCCTGCTTTTTTTGGTCGGAAGTATATACCAGCAGTTATTTTTAGTTTTCTTTTAACAGATCTTATTATTGGTTTTCATAACACTTTATTCTTTACGTGGGGCAGTATCCTTGTTATTGGATTATTATCTAAGTATTTAAATAGTAATATTTTTAAAAGACTGATTGGTGCATTACTTGGTGCAGTAATATTTTTTCTGATAACTAATTTTGGAGTTTGGCTAATTGGTGCCCATGATTTATCATCAAATAACTTAATTTTAACTTATACATTAGGAATACCATTTTTTGGATATAGTTTTATTTCTACCTTGCTTTTTTCAATTGTAATTGAAGGAGCATATTCAATGCGTTCTTATATTTTTTTAAAAAAAAATACTAATATTAAATAAAAAGAATTAGTCTCAAAAATTACTTTTAAAGGTCCTTTTCTTATTCTCATTAAAAATTATTTTTAACTTTTGATTAAGATATTTTTTATCTCCAGATTTAAAAAAATAAAATAAATTATCTAATACATCTAAAACTCTATTTCCAAAATAATGTCTTTGAATATCATGAGAGTCTATATGAAATTTTAAAGCTAAATTCTTATTAATTTTTAGCTTAACCGGATTTTTATTGGTATTTTTTTCTATAATATGAATTCCATTCCAATTAGTTGATTTTTTTTTATTAAGTCTCTGATCTGCGGGGTGGATTTTAGAGTATTTTTGAGAAATTAATTTAAAATCTCTATTATTATTTAAAAAATCCAATGTTGCTAACTTTACATGGTTATAATTAGCATCATCAATTATTATGCAAGCATTTTTGGATAAAAGTGTCTTAAATTTTTCAAGTATTACATATTGGGCACGATAATCGTGAGGTCCATCAACAAATAATAACCCAATTTTTATTTTTTTTTTTTTTAAAATTTCAAAGGCTTTTTCATAATCACAATTAATTAGTTTTAAATTCTTTACAGAATATTTTTTGACAGATTTTCTAAATTTGATTTGGTTTTTTTTGTCAAATTTAAAGTTATCAATTGTAATACATTTGACATTCTTATTATTTAAAGAATTATTTATTGAGGTAAAACCTCTAAATGTACCTATTTCAACATAATAATTTTGACCACCACATTTTTTTTTAGTCAGATCTATAATTTTTTTAGTAACATACTCACTAGATAAACCATCAATATCTTTGTAAATTAAAATGTTTTTTTTCATTAAATTATTTTGTTTTATAAGTTTTAAACTCACTTAAAACTAAGTTACTGAGTTTGTTTTAATATCTATTATATTTATTTTGAATAAAAATTTTTTTCAGTGCATAAATCAAGCCAATTGAGCTATTAGTACTGGTCAGCTACATGCGTTACCGCACTTCCACATCAAGCCTATCAACGTGGTGGTCTACCACGGCTCTATAGGAA
>MDTG01142517.1_pt1 | contig 17031 bp, 16 predicted proteins | sample 811421 | NCBI WGS metagenome assembly MDTG01 (sample SAMN05326645, study PRJNA326480) | marine metagenome | isolation source: seawater | place: Pacific Ocean: South East | collected 2011
CACATGATCAACCTGGAGTCGGTGGCGACCTACGAGGGGACCCGTGACATCCACCGGCTGGTGCTCGGCCGCGAACTCACCGGAACCTCCGCGTTCTTCTGAAGCACCCGATCGAGGCGTCGGTCCGATGCCTGCTCGCAGACATCGCGAGGGGCGTCATTTCTCCTCGCAGGCGCCTCTGGCGGAGATCGGCTTCGATCACCACGCCGTCGCCCACGCCCTGCTGGAGGGATTCGACCTGACCGGAGGTCGGACCGCCACCGCCATCGGGGGCGAACGAGTCCGGGACCTGGGGCTCGGAGGAGGGGAAGGCGCGACACCGCCGCCGAACGGCACCAGGCCGCTCAGAATCACGCAGGAGACTCGATCACGGACCTGATCTTGATCAGGCCCCGTACCTGGCGTTGGGCCCCAGCTCCTCGGCGATGCGAAGAAGCTGGTTGTACTTGGCGTTGCGATCCGAGCGGCAGGGGGCGCCGGTCTTGATCTGTCCGCAGTTGGTCGCGACCGCGATGTCCGCGATGGTCGCATCCTCGGTCTCGCCCGATCGATGGCTCAGCACGCTGGTGAACCCGCAGCGGTGCGCGAGATTGACCGCGTCCAGGGCTTCGCTGAGGGTCCCGATCTGGTTGACCTTGACCAGAATCGAGTTGGCGCAGCCCTCCTCGATGCCGCGTTCGAGGAAGCGGGGGTTGGTGACGAAGAGATCGTCTCCCACCAATTGGATCTCGTCGCCGAGTCGTTCGGTGAGGAGCCGCCAGCCGTCCCAGTCGTCCTCGGCGAGACCGTCCTCGATCGAGGCGATAGGCCACTTCTCGCACCACCCCGCCCAGAGGTCGACCATCTCCTCGGCGGAGATGACCCGGTCCGGTTCGCTGGAGAAGAAGCAGTAGCCTTCCTTGCCGAGTTTCCTGGCCTCGTTGGCGAGTTCGCTGGTCGCGGGGTCGAGAGCGACGACGATCTCTCCTCCGAAGTCATAACCGGCGGCTCCGACGGCTTCCGAAATCACCTCGAGGGCTTCTTCATTGCTCTTGAGATCGGGGGCGAATCCGCCCTCGTCACCCACTGCGGTCGAGAGACCGCGCTTCTTGAGGACGCCCTTGAGGGCGTGGTAGCACTCCACCCCGGCGCGAAGCCCGGTCTCGAACTCCTCGAACCCGACGGGTTGGATCATGAATTCCTGGAAGTCGACGGTGTTGTCGGCGTGCTTGCCGCCGTTGAGGATGTTCAGCATGGGCACCGGGAGCACTCGAGCCGCGGTGCCGCCGAGGTAGCGATAGAGCGGTTGGTTGGTGGCCGCCGCGGCGGCATGGGCGGCGGCGAGGCTGACCGCGAGGGTTGCGTTCGCACCGAGGTTGGCCTTGTTATCCGTACCATCGAGGTCGCAGAGCGTCGCGTCGAGGGTCTCCTGGTCCAGGCCGTCGAGTCCTTCCACGGCATCGGCGATTCGAGTGTTGACGTTGGTGACCGCCTGTTCGACGCCCTTGCCGAGCCAGGCTTCCCCGCCATCGCGCAGTTCGACCGCTTCGTTCTCGCCGGTGGAGGCGCCGCTCGGGACCGCGGAGCGGCCGGCCGAGCCGTCCTCGAGGATGACCTCGGCCTCGAGAGTGGGATTGCCTCGCGAGTCGAGGATCTGTCGGGCGTGGATCGAAGCGATGTCGAAGGTCATGGCAGGTTCCTGGCGGGTTGAGGGGCGCGAATGCTACCGGATCCATGAGGAGGCGGGAGCCCGCTTCCGCACCGATGGGTGCGGCTTCGAACCCCGGGGGGAGCGTCAGATCGATGGGGCGGGATGGGCGGGGATCTCGCCCTGGAGGACCCGCCATACGTCCTTCACCACCCAGCTCATGTTCGCCATCGCGGTGGTGGTCCGGCTCGCCAGGTGCGGGGCCAGGTGCGCGTTGCCCAGGCCCAGCAGGGGATTCTCGCCGGTGAACGGTTCTTCGGCGTGCACATCGAGGATGGCCAGGGCCGCGGGGTTCGAGCCGAGCCAGGCGGCCAGGGCCGCTTCGTCGATCACGAATCCCCGGCTGGTGTTCAGGATGATCGCATCCGACTTCATCCTGGAGAGGAGGCTGGCGTCGAGAAGATCGTGATTCGCATCCCGTCCGTCCACATGCACGGTGAGGATGTCGCAGTCCCGGAGCATCGAATCGAGATTCACGGGATCGGCACCATGCCTCTCCGCCTCCGGGATGTCCAGAAGGTCGTGGTAGATCGTGGTGAAGCCGATCGCCCCAGCGACCTGTGCCACGCGACGGCCGATTCGCCCGAAGCCCAGGATGCCGAGGACGAGTTCGTTCATCTGCCATGCCCCGCAGACCTCTTCGCGGATCTCTGCCCAACGTTCCCGCGAGAGCGGCTCCTGCAGCGTCAATCGGGGGCGGATGGCGTCGCAGAGCAGGGCGGTCACGTATTCGACCACCGCCTGGGTGTTCGCATCCGGCGTGTGCACGACCCGGATCCCGCGTGCGGAACAGGCCACGAGGTCGATGTTGTCGAGTCCGACCCCGGCACGAGCGACGACCCGAAGTCGAGGGAGCCGTTCCAGCAGCTCGTCGTCGACGCGGGTGTAGGTCCGCACCACAAGCCCCTCGATATCGGGCGCGTGGATCGCGAAATCCTCGGAACCGACGTCGGCGTGTCGCACGCGACATCGCTCCTGGAGCCAGGTCTCGGCTCCGGCATCGAGGTGTTCGGTACGAACCACGAGCGGCCGGTCCTTGGGATCACCATCATTCATGGACGTGATCCTATCGAGCTCGAGGGTCCGGACGGAGCGGGGATTCGCAACCAATCCACGAGTGATCCCCCGTCCCGGAGGGGACTTTCCCAGACGGGGGCATTCGAATAATGTTGGAGTCCGACACACCCAAGGGAGCGGGAGATGAACAAGAGGGATCTCGTCGAATGCGTGGCCTCGGATCTCGGAGGTTCGAGGCAGAATGCCGAGAAGGCGGTCAAGGCCGTCCTGGAATCCGTTCTGAACGGACTCGATCGAGACGGAGCGGTCACCATCGCCGGATTCGGCACCTTCGAGCGCAAGGAACGGGCGGCTCGAGTCGGCCGAAACCCGCGCACGGGCGAGGCGATCGATATCCCTGCCACCAGCACCGTGGGCTTCCGGCCCGCCGCCGCACTCAAGAGGGTCGCCGAGCCCGTTTGAGGCTCGGCCCGATAAACCACAACCCGCACCACCGGACTTCTGACGAGAAGTCCGTCGGTCTGCATGGTCATATTCGTCATCTTCGTCAAGACGAGCTGCTCGAAGTCCGATCGATGCGGGGACGGCGGTCGCGCTTCGCGACCAGTGTGCGTCGGTCGTATGGTTCGATCGGCGACGCCGTGGGAGGTGGATCGAGCCATGGACAAGGCCAGTCTGATCGGAAGCATCTTCGGAGTCGTGGTCTGCGGGGCCACGGTGATGCTCGTCGTGAGTCACGGTGGCAACCTGTCGATGTTCTGGTCGCTGAAGGGCGTGATCATGGTCTTCGGCGGCACCATCAGCGTGTTGTTCATGGCGATGCCCATGGACAAGCTGAGGCAGGTCCCGGGCTACATCAAGGCGTTCTTCCGTGAACCGACGCAGTCCGTCGGCGAGACGGTGTCGCTCATGTCGACCCTCAGCGACAAGGCTCGTCGCGATGGAATCCTCTCCCTGGAGTCCGACGTCGAGGACGTCAAGGACCCGTTTCTCGCCCAGGCCCTCAAGATGGCCGTGGATGGAACGGACGAGGGGGTGATCGAGACCACGCTTCGGCTGGAAGTGATGTCGATGCAGGAGCGTCACCGGGCGGGCAAGAAGTTCTTCGATCTCATCAAGCTCTACGGCCCGGGCTACGGCCTGGCGGCGACCCTGATCGGTCAGATCGGGATGTTCGGAGCCCTCGGCGGTTCCATCGAGGAGCTCGGTGGCATGCTGGCGGTGGCGGTGACGGCGACGATGTACGGCACCGTGCTGGCCAATGCCATCGCCGGCCCCATCGGCGACAAGCTCTCCCTCCGATCCAGCGAGGAGATCCTCGCCAAGGAGATGGTCCTGCAGGGCATCATGAGCATCCAGGCGGGCGACAATCCACGCACCACCACCGAGAAGATGCTGGCCTTCGTTCCCTTCGCGGGACGCGGAAAGCTGAAGCTCGCGGCCTGACCGCGGGCCCTACGGAATCCAACCATGTCCGATCAACACGGAAAGCATGACGGTGGTCACCACGGCGGCGCCTTCGCAGGCCATGTGAGTGCCCACGAGGAAGAGGAGTCGGGGGCACCCGAATGGCTCATCTCCTTCGCGGACATGGTCATGCTGCTCATGGGATTCTTCGTGATCCTCTTCGCGCTCAACGTGCAGCCCAAGGGCGGGAACCCCGGCGGGGGAGGCGAGGATGTGGAGGGCGTGGCCAGCCAGCCGCTGGAGATCGACCCCGAACTGATCGAGTCGGTGCGAAAGGCATTTGGAAATCCATTGAACCCCGACAACCCCGAGGATGCCGACATCCTCCATGCGATCGCGGAACGTGGCGCGGGCCATGCACGTGATCGAGGGATCATCGGAGCGGAGTCCCAGGTCCGATCGCCGCGGGACATCGACTTCTTCGGGGAAGCGACCGACATCCCCTTCGTGCGGCATGGTCTTCGACCTGCGAGCGATGCCGGTGAGATCCTCGACGAGTTCGTGATGAGACATCAGGGACGGCAGAACGTGATCGAAGTGCGTGGTCACGCAGCCCAGGTGGAGGCGTGGAACGATCCGGCGAAGACCTTCAGAATCGCCCTCGAGAGGGGAGCGACCATCGCGGAGATGCTTGCCGACCGTGGGATCGACTGGCGGCGGATCCGGATCACCGCGGCCGGCACCAGCGAGCCCCGTCGCCGCGAAAAAGCGCTCGGCGGGGATCCGGACGACAACGCCCGGGTCGAGATCCTGGTTCGCAGGGACTCGGCGATCCGCTGAGCCCTCCCGGCCCACTCGGTCGGTTTGTGGCACATCAGGATGGTTTTCGGACCCCATTCGGATGGATATCAGGTGGCTTCCTCGCCTGGCGCGTCTATGGTTCGGAGTCGATCCTTTCTTCGAGGATTCTTCCGGAGCCTGACATGCGCAAGACTCGAACCGCCACCGTGCTCGCGGCCTCGGCCTTGATGCCCTCGTCCTTCGTGGGCGCAGATATCCTCGACGATATCGGCCACACCGCCCTGCTCGAGCGGCTGGGAACCTCCACGCCGAACGGTGCCGGAGTGATCATCGGCCAGACCGAGGTTCCGGATCCCGGGTACGGCCCGGATCAGGGTGACTCGGAATTCGTGGGGATCAACTTCATCGAACGGAGCGGCGCGGCCGGGACCAGCAGCCACGCGAACACGGTCGGAACCCGTCTCTACGGAGAGACGTCGAGCCCCGCTCCGGGCATCGGGACCGTCCACCTCTGGGATGTGAACGACTTCGTGGGCAGTGGATACCTGAGGGTCGGGCAGTCTTCCACGCCCGCGGCACCGCCTTCCGGCCTCAAGATCTTCAACCACAGCTGGATCGGATCCTTTGGATCGACTGCGAACGACCGAGACGCCCTCCGCCGCGCGGACTGGGCATCGAACACCTTTCGCACCCTGTGGATCCTCGGCGTGAACAACGGTGCGTCAAGTTCCAACGAACCGTTGCTGTCCGGCATGTATCACGGAATCTCGGTCGGATTGTCCAGCGGTGACCATGCCACCGACGACACCGGCTCGAACCTCGACGGGCCCGGCCGGATGAAGCCGGAGCTGGTGGCTCCCGCCGATTTCACCAGTTTCGCGGCACCCTTGGTGGCTTCCAGTGCCGCGCTGCTCCTCGATACCGTTGCCGACGATCCGGATCTGTCCGGAAACAACGCATCGAACCAGCCGTACGTGCTGAAGTCGATCCTCCTCGCGGGTGCCGTGCGGAACGAGTCGTGGTCGAACCAGCCGGTGAGCCAGGGTACGGACCGCGGCGTGACCTCCCGACCGATCGACGAGACCTTCGGGGCCGGAGTCCTGAACATCGATCGCGCCCACCGCATCCTCACCGGCCTCGAATCCGACGGATCGGCAGACATCCCCGGTTCGACCACCATCGACGGTCCCGGCTGGGACTTCGAATCCCTCGGGCCGGGCGAGGTCTACTGGCATCGCTTCTCACTGGCCGGTCCCGCTTCCGAGATCGGCGTGGTCCTGACCTGGCACCGGATCATCTCGAGCAACATGGTCAACGCCACTGCCGCGAACGTGGATCTCGAGCTCTTCACCATCGATGGCAAGGGGCAGGCGACCTCCCTGCGCGGTGCCGGCCCCGGGGTATTCGCTTCCGGCAACGTGGTGAGCGAGAGCCCGGTCGACAACGTGGAGGTCCTGCACCTTCGTGATCTCGCCCCCGGCGAATATGCGGTCCGCATCATGAGATCGGACTCCGAATCCGTCTCGGCACGGGCGTCAATCGCCTTCTGGATCCCCGAGAACGAGGCGGAGCCCCTGATCGGGGACCTCAACGGCGACGGCAGCGTCAATGGCGCGGACTTTGGAATCCTCCTGACCGCCTTCGGAACCGACGATCCGGCGGCGGATCTGGACGGCAGCGGGTCGGTGGGCGGAGGAGACATCGGAGTCATGCTCTCCAATTGGACCGGTTGATCGGGTTCCCACCCGCCTCCCGTCATTCTGGCTGCCCGTAGACTCCGACCATGGGACGGAACTCTTCCGCGCGATATCTCCTGCTCGCATCGCTGCTCGCGCTGCTCGGCGTCGTACTGCTCTACCCGATCTGGTTGACGGTGCGTGGTGCCTTCCTCACCGAGGATGACGGCTTCACGCTCTACCACGTCCTGGACGTGCTTCGAGACGAGTCCTTGCGGGGCGGACTGGTCAATGCACTGGTCATCGCGACCGCAACCACCATCCTGTCCACGATCCTCGCGATGCCGCTGGCGATGGTCGCGGCTCGCCATCAATTCCCCGGCAAGGCCCTCTTCTCCGCCCTCGTCCTGATTCCTCTGATTCTTCCCCCCTTCGTCGGGGCGATTGGCGTCCGTCACCTGCTGGGCCGGGCAGGATCCATGAACACCCTGCTCTCCGATCTCGGACTGGTCGACACGCCCTTCGATCTCTTCGGGACCGGTGGAATCGTCGGTGTCATCGTGGTGGAGGCCCTGCATCTCTATCCGATCATCTATCTGAATCTTCTGGCTGCCCTCGCCAATCTGGATCCCGCCCTGGACGAGGCGGCGCGAAACGTCGGGGCGGGGCCCTGGACGCGTTTCCGCAAGATCACCCTGCCCCTGGTACGGCCGGGTTTGTTCGCCGGTGGCACCATCACCTTCATCTGGAGCTTCACCGAGCTGGGCACGCCGCTGATGTTCGAGTTCAGGAACGTGACACCGGTCCAGATCTTCGACGGCCTGAAGCAGATGGAGACCAGTGCCGAACCCTTCGCCCTGACGGTGGTGATGCTGGGAACCGCGGTTCTGCTCTACCTCACGGGTCGGATCCTTCCCGGAGTGCGGGGGGGTGGCGCGAGCGTGAAGGCGTCACGGGCGGATTCCGAGACGAGGCTGCGGGGGGCTTCGGGGATCGGGGCATCGATGCTTTTCGCCCTGGTGATCGGGATCGCGGCGTTGCCCCACGTCGGGGTTGTCCTGGCGAGCCTCTCGGTGGAGGGGCAGTGGTACCAGTCGGTCCTGCCCCGAGCATTCACCCTCGGCAACTATGAAGAAGCCCTCGGGCATCCGCTGGCGATCGGTTCGATCCGCAACAGCCTGATGCTGGCCGGCATCGCGGTCGTCCTCGATCTGGTGATCGGAGTGCTCGCCGCTCGAATCATCGTTCGAACCCGGCTTCGAGGCCGATCCCTGCTCGATGCTCTCTGCATGCTGCCCCTCGCGGTTCCCGGCCTGGTGATGGCGTTCGGATACGTCGCCATGTCCTTGGAATGGCCGTTTCGAGGCCCGGTGCCGGGCTGGCTGGCTGCGATTCTTCCCGGTTCGCTGGTTTCCGCCCTCGATGACGGTCCTCTCTCCTGGGCCGCGGACATTCTGGGGGCGGATCCCAATCCGATTCCTCTTCTGATCGTCGCCTACGCGGTCAGAAGGCTGCCCTACGTGGTGCGATCCACGGTGGCGGGGCTCGAGCAGACGCCCGTGGATCTCGAAGAGGCCGCCCGAGGTCTGGGGGCGGGGCGATTCCTGGTCCTGCGACGAATCGTGGTCCCCCTGGTGGCTGCCAACCTGATCGCCGGAGCCCTACTGGCATTCAGCTTCGCCATGCTGGAAGTGAGCGACAGTCTGATCCTCGCTCAACGGGAGGTCCACTACCCGATCACCAAGGCGATCTACGTCCTCTTCGAGCGTCTGGGCGACGGGCCGGGCATCGCCGCAGCAATGGGAACCTGGGCAATGCTGCTCCTGGCCTGCACGCTGGCAGGGGCCAGCCTGCTGCTGGGTCGGAAACTCGGAGCGGTATTCAGAGCCTGATACCCCCGTGGGAGTCCCCAGAAGAGGATTTCATGCGCAGGATCATGGCTGATAGATGCCAGCCACCGGGTTCGGACCTCTATACTGATCCAGTCCACTGGACGGGAAGCCGCTCCGGACGGCCATGACTCACCGGGGCCAGATCGAACCATGCCATACACGATGAAGCCAGATGAGGTGTTCGGCCTCGACGTCGAAACCACCGAGTACCTGCAGGATCATGTGCAGGCTGCGGATCGTTGGGTGCTCAACTTCGGGCCCCAGCACCCCGCGACCCACACCACCCTGCGTCTCGTGCTGGAGCTCGACGGTGAGCGGGTGGCTCGATGCACCCCCCACATCGGGTATCTGCACTCTGGTTTCGAGAAGCTCGGCGAGCACCACGACTACAACCAGTACGTCTGCACGATCAGCAGGATGAACTACGTCTCGCCGATCGTCAACGACATCGCGTGGCATACGGTCTGCGAGAATCTGTTCAACATCGACATTACGCCTCGATGCAAGGTCATTCGGACGATCATGGCCGAACTCGGTCGCATCCAGGACCATCTCCTGTCGATCGGCGCCGCAGCCCTCGATCTGGGCGCCTTCACGGGGTTCCTCTACGGCTTCAACGAACGGGAGTTCATCTACGACATCGTGGAGTACATCTCGGGACAGCGATTCCACCCGGACTGGACCCGGCTGGGCGGTGCGTGGCGGGACATCGATGACGAAGCCGTCTTTCGCAAGATGGTCAAGGACTTCATCCACATTCGCCTGCCGCGATGTCAGAAGGACCTTGAGAACTGCCTCAACCGGAACCGGATCTTCGTCGATCGCCTCACCGGGGTGGGCACGATCAGCCGTGAGGAGGCGATCGCCTGGAGCCTGAGCGGTCCGGTGGCGAGGGCCAGTGGCGTGCGGCACGACGTTCGCAAGTCGGATCCCTACCTCTGTTATGCGGACAACTGGGACGGAGAAGGGGCGGACGCCGTCAAGTTCCACGTCCCGATCTCCACCGACGGTGATTCGCTTTCCAGATATCTCGTGCGCCTGGCGGAACTCGAGCAGTCGGTCTCGATCATCGACCAGCTGATCGACGACATCCCGTCGGGTCCGATGGACAGCCTCGCGGATTCCAAGCTGCGGATCCCCGACAAGGGCGAGGTCTATGGGTCGATCGAGGGCACGATCCAGCTGTTCGAACTGATCATGCACAATCGCGGCGTCGACGCTCCGATCGGCGAGTTCTACGGCTCGATCGAGAGTCCGAACGGCGAGCTCGGCTACTTCATCGTCGCCGATGGCACCAAGTATCCATGGCGGACCCGTACCCGTCCGCCGTCATTCATCAACTACTCCGTCTTCGCGAAGCTGATCGAGGGCCACCTCGTGAGCGACGTCGTCGCGGTACTCGGTTCACTCAACATCATCGCGGCCGAACTCGACCGCTGATCACTCCCACCCGCCCCTCCCCGATTCCTCGAGAGCAAAGATGTCCTGGAAGGTCGTCGACTCAGCCAATACCGAGATAGATCGTCGCAGCGAGCCGTGGTGCACGGACTCGATGAAGGCCACGTGGGCGAAGACGATCCTTCCCCGCTACGAGACAACCCATGGTGCGTTGATGCCGATCCTTCACGACGTGCAGCATGCGTACCGACACGTCTCCTACCAGGCGATGATCGAGATCGCATCATTCCTGGGAATACCGCCCGCCGAGGTCCTCGACACGGTGACCTTCTACGAGGAGTACACCACGGAGCCGGTCGGGAAATGCGTGATCGGGATCTGTCAGTCCATCGCGTGCGAGGTCTGCGGGCACCAGAAGCTCCTCGATCACTGCCGAGAGACCCTGGGCATCGAAACCCATGAGACCACCGAGGACGGCGTGTTCACCCTGCTTGCCCTGGAGTGCCTGGGCTCCTGCGACACGGCCCCGGTCGCCCTCTTCAACGAGACCCTGCACGAGAATCTGACTATCGAGACCGTGACCGAGCTGATCAGCCAGGCCCGTCAGGTCGACGAGGAACCGAAGAGGCACGAGACCCCGTGACCAGTTCGAGAAGCGACAAGTCGATCATGCATTCGCTCGGGGCCTTCGTGGGTCATGTGGTGAAGGGCATCCGAACCGATCCCGCTGCGAAGACCACCACCCAGGTCCGCAGGACGGATGAAACCGAGAGTCGTGATGGGGTGGTGTTGCGTAGAACCGTGATCGAGGAAGTGGAGGTCCGTAACCCGGATCCCCAGTCTCCCCGAGAATCCTGAGTCCTTGATCAGCAGTCGATAGAAACGATCGTCCCGAACCATGCCGATTTCAGATCCAGTACTGACCAAGCGAATTCCGACCGCCCCCTGGGGCGATCCGAAGGATCGCCGCACCGTCGATTACGAGCATTTCGTGCGCACGAACGGCTACAAGGGGCTTGAAGCCGCCCTGGACCGAGAGCCCAAGGATCTCGTCGACGAGGTCAAGGCTGCGGTCCTGAGGGGACGAGGTGGGGCGGGGTTCCCCTGTGGTCTCAAATGGTCGTTCCTGCCCGAACCCGACGGGGGAAGGCGATATCTCGCCATCAACTGCGACGAAGCCGAACCGGGAACCTTCAAGGACCGCCTGCTCGTCGACTTCGATCCCCACCTGGTCCTGGAGGGGATCGCGATCGCCTGCTGGGCCTGCCAGCTCGATACCGCATACTTCTTCATCCGCGGTGAATACCACCACCAGGCGAAGATCTTCCAGCGGGCCATCGATGAGGCCTACGAGAACGGAATCTTCGGTGGGAAGGGACTGCTTCGTGGCAAGGTCGACTTCAAGGTCGAATGCCACCTCCATCGAGGCGCCGGAGCCTACATCTGCGGGGAAGAGACCGGTCTGCTCGAGGCGGTCGAGGGAAAACGAGGGTGGCCGCGGATCAAGCCGCCGTTTCCCGCGGTCAAGGGTCTCTTCGGAAGACCCACGATCGTCAACAACGTCGAGACCCTGGCGGCCGTGGTGCCGATCCTCGAACATGGCGTCGATTGGTGGAAGGCTCAGGGATGTGAAAGCTCCATCGGTGGGGCCCCGAGCTACGGAACGAAGCTGATGGGCGTCTCGGGGCACGTCGAACGTCCGGGTGTCTACGAGTGCGATCTCGGCATCCCGCTCCGTGAGCTGGTGGACACCCATTGTGGCGGCATGCGGAATGGGAAGCGATTCAAGGGCGCAATCGCGGGAGGGGTCTCGATGGGCGTCCTCGGTCCGGACCAGTTCGAGGCCCCCATGGATTTCGACATCGGGCGGTTCGATGTCATGGGGCTGGGCACGGCGTGTCCGACCATCTTCGACGAGGACACCGACATGGTCGCGGTGGCCAGGAACATCGCGCGATTCTTCAAGAACGAGTCCTGCGGCCAATGCACGCCCTGCCGCGAGGGATCCGGATGGATCCTGAAGTTGATCAGCAGGATCGAACGGGGCGCCGGCACGACCAAGGATCTGGACCTTCTCCTCGAGATCGCAGGTTCGATGGGACTGACCCCCGGAACCACCATCTGCGGACTTGCGGATGGAAACAACTGGGCGGTGCGGACCATCGTCAACAAGTACCGCGGCGAGTTCGAGGCCCGGGTGAAGCCCCAGTTCATCCCCGTGACGGTGAATTCTAGTGCCTGATCATTCCTCCGAGCCAAGTCGCGTTTTGGAAGATCACGACTCCGAAGACGGGGGAGACCAACGGGAGCACGCTGAAAGCGAGCCTCCTGAACCTCGTTCCGGTTCCGAAATCCTGGTCACGATTCACCCCGAACCGGGCCTCGATCTGGAGGCCGCCCTGCCGGATTGGCTGACGGATCGGCTTCGCGAGGCCGCGACCGCCGCCGATGCCAGCGGCATCGAGGCGCCGCTGCGAAGGGTCTCCGTCAGGATCCTGGGAGACCGGGCGATGACGGAAGCCCACCGGAGATGGCGGGACATCGATGCGACCACGGACGTCCTGACCTTTCACTCCTTCGAGGACGACGGGCTCCACGTGGATCTCATGATCTGTCACGACGAGGCGGGGCGACGGGCTTCCGACTTCGGTCATGAGACTCGACACGAGCTCCTGCTCTATGCGGTCCATGGGCTGCTCCACTGCCTCGGACACGACGATCACGACCCCGAGGCGTTCGAACGGATGCATCGGGAGGAGGACCGTCTTCTTCACGAGATCGGAATCGGTCCCGTGTTCCGTCCGGGAGGGATCTCATGAGCGGGATGCTGGTCGCCATCCTTCTGATCCTTCTCGTTCTCGCGACTTGGATGAGCAGTCTTCATCTGGCTCTTCAGGAACCGAGCCGGAGCGAGATCGAGCATCGACTCGAGGGACGACACCGGCGGCGGCGCAAGCCCGGGGTCGAACCTCCCCTGGAATGGATCTTTCGAAGGCGTTCCGAGATCGCCATCGAGGTCGCCCTCGTCCGCACGGTGCTGCGGGTCGGTGTGACCCTCTGCCTGATTCTTCCGATCCTTTCCGGTGAGCCGGAGATCATCGAGCTCCTGGCGATGGGCGGCGTCGCGGTCCTGGTCCTGTGGTTCTCGACCAGCGTGCTGGCGGGAGCGATCGCCGAATATCTCGGGCCCGCACTGGTGGTTCACGGGGTCGGCTTCCTTAGGATCACGGATTTCATTCTCGGTCCGGTCGCCAGGGTCGCGATGCTCCTCGATGAGGTGGTGCGGCGGCTCAGCGGCGCGAATCTCCGGGAGCACGAAGCTGAGGATCGTCTTCGTCGTTCGATCGAGGATTCGACCCTCGAGGGCGAGCTCGACGAGTCCGCCGCCGAGATGCTGGAGAACATCGTCGAGTTCAACAGCACCGAGGTGGGCACGGTGATGACGCCGAGGACCGACATCGAGGGGCTTCGGCTGAGCGACGATCTGGCCGCGATCCGGGAGTTCATCGTGGCGGCGGGCCATTCCAGGATTCCCGTCTATGCGGAGAATCTCGACGACATCCTGGGGATCCTCTACGTGAAGGATCTCGTTCCCTTCCTCGGGACCGATGCCGGGGAGTTCAAGCTGGAAAGGGTGCTCAGGCAGCCGATCCGGGTTCCCGAGACCAAGCCCGTGAAGGACCTGCTGCGTGATTTCCAGAGGAGCGAGGTCCACATGGCGATCGTCGTCGACGAGTACGGCGGCACGAGCGGTCTGGTGACGATCGAGGACGTTCTCGAGGAGATCGTCGGCGAGATCCAGGATGAGCACGACACCGAGGAGGAGCATCCACCTTCCGCAGTGGAGGTGGTTCCGGGTCGTTGGGAGTTGGATGCCCGGTACCAGATCTACGACTTCAACGAGCTTCTGGAGGCGAGGATTCCCGAGGACGACGACTTCGACACCGTCGCTGGCTACGTGCTCGAGCGGCTGGGAAGGGTCCCCGAACAGGGGGAGTCCTTCGAAGCGGACGGTCTCCGCTTCGAGATTCTGGAGGCTTCCCCGACCAGGATCGAACGGCTCGCCATCCAGCGTTCCGAGGATGAGGCCCCGGGGAGTCAGGAATCGGATTGACTTCGCGGGGACCGCTCAGCACCTTGGGTCTGCCGGGGGTCTTGTCGCCCGGTGATCAATCGAATTCATCGCCGCGGAAGGTGCTGGCGAGATAGGCGTTTCGGACCTCGGGATCGTTGATGATCGACCGGGGGGCTCCATCCTTCAGGTTGCGACCTTCATGAATGATGTACGCCCGATCGCAGATGCGAAGCGTCTGCTGGACGTTGTGGTCGGTCACCAGCATCGCGATCCCCTCCTCTGCAAGGCGACGGACCTCCACTTGGAGTTCCTCGACGGTGTGGGGGTCGACCGCCGCGAACGGTTCGTCCAGAAGCATCAGCCGGGGGCGGGTCACCAGAGCGCGGGCGATCTCTAGTCTCCGTCTCTCGCCGCCGGAGCAGGTCCTGGCGAGTTCCTTCCTCTTGTGGATCAGTCCGAACTGCTCCAGAAGCTCGTCGCAGCGACGTTTTCTCGCTCCTCGATCGATGCGTCGTGTCTCCAGGATGGCGAGCACGTTCTGCTCCACGGTCATCTTCTGGAACACGCTGGGCTCCTGGCTCAGGTACCCCATTCCGAACTGGGCGTGTCGATACATGGGCGCGTTGGTCATGTCCCGGTCATCGAAAACGACCCGGCCCGCTTCCGGCGTCAGCATGCCGATCGTCATGCGGAAGGACGTCGTCTTGCCGGCGCCATTGCGGCCCAGCAGCCCGACGATCTCACCGGCTTCGACCTCGAATCCGACCCCATCGACGACCTTGCGGCCTCCGTAGCTCTTCTCTAGATCACTGACCTGTAGCAATGCCATGCCGCGATCGTATCCGACCGGGGCTCCGGCTTGCCGATCGGCACCAGCTCGGCTACAACGATCACATGGGAGCACATCGCTCATCCCCGATGGACAGGTCCTCAGGGTCGTTCCGCCCCTTTCGGGGAATGGTCGCCGGAGCGACGCTCCTTGGTCTCCTGGCCGCCGGAGGATGCGTCCGCAGGGTGGTCGAGATCACCTCGGAGCCCTCCGGGGCAATCGTCTGGATGAACGACCGCGAGGTCGGATCCACGCCCTGCGAGGTGGAGATCCTGCACTACGGCACCTACGACCTCAGGCTCACCAAGGCTGGATACGAGCCATTCACGGCCGGTCGCAAGGCGACACCTCCAGCCTGGGACCTCCCGGGGCCGGATCTGGTCGCAGAGATTCTCCCGATCCGGATGGAGAGCAGGAACGCCTGGCACGTCTCCCTGGTGGTCGAGGACATGTCGACCGACGCGGTGCTGGAGCGGGCGATCGTCACTCGCGACCGACTGGCCGCCCTGATTCAAGCCACCCCACCTGATTCTCAGGCGAGCGAGAGCCAGAACCTCGCTCGGAAGGTTCAAAAGGCAGACGGCATGGTCGTCGAACCGGGCGAACCGGTGGAGGGCGAGATCGCCCCGATCGTTCCCGTCCCCGTGGACCGGCCCGGCCTGGGGCCTTTCCTGGATCCTGCTCCCGACCCCGCACTTCCCGCCGAGCGTTCCTCGGAGGATTGAGACGATTCCGAATACCGTCTTGATCGAATCGTGCCGAACCGCACCGGTTTCGTAGCCAAGTAAGATCGGACCGCGATGACCGTCAGTTGTGCGATACCGCTCCCGATCCTGGACGACGGTCCCCAGAGGCCTGTCCATGCCCTCGGGCCCCGATCGCTTGCCGCGGTTCGAATGCTCAGGATCTCGCTGACCGACCGATGCAATCTCCGCTGCCGTTACTGCATGCCCGAGGAGGGTGTCGCCTTCGAGCCGAAGGAGAAGCTTCTCGATGTCGATTCGATCGACCGGATCGCGAGGGTCGCTCATGGCTTCGGCGTTCGTCATTTCAAGTTGACGGGTGGGGAGCCCACGCTGAGACCGGACCTTCTCGAGGTGATCCGCAATCTCCGGCGGCTTCCCGAGGTCGATATCTCGATGACCACCAACGGCACGCGTCTTTCCCGGATGGCGGAATCGCTTCGCTCGGCGGGTCTGGATCGTCTCACCATATCGATCGATTCCCTGCGTCCGGATCGATATCGCCACATCACGGGGGGAGGTCGTCTCGGGCCGGTGCTGGAGGGATTCGAAGCCTCGTCTGCGATCTTCCCTGCCCCCAAGTTGAACGTGGTGGTGATGCGCGGGGTCAACCACGATGAGTTGAGCGACTTCGCACGGTTCGCGATGCGTCATGATTCCACGGTTCGGTTCATCGAATTCATGCCCCTCGGACACAGTCCGCTCGCGGACGCCGATCCGGAGGCCGTGCTGTTCACCGCGGAGGAGATCGTTTCCGAGATCGAGGACAGCCTCGGAACGCTCGTGGATCTCGACTCCGCGGTCGACCCCGGCATCGGGCCGGCCCGGCTCATGGCCATTCCGGGGGGTCGCGGTCGCATCGGATTGATCCATGCGATGAGTCGACCCTTCTGCGAGTCCTGCAATCGCCTGCGGCTGACCGCCACCGGAACCCTGCGCAGCTGTCTGTTCGACGGTGGGGAGGTGGAGCTGGCGCCACTGGTCGCATCTGATGACGCAGTCATCCGGGGTGCGTTTGCCAGCTGCGCCGCCTTCAAGCCCGAGGTGCATCGCGGACGAGGCGAGCGGGCGATGAGCTCCATCGGCGGTTGACACCGCGGTCCGGTTCGGTTCCGCTGCGTTCCATGAACACGAACCCCCCTCGTTCCCTGGTGGCGGCCACTCGTCTCGTCGCGGTCGCGATGCTTGCCCTGTGCGGAGCATTTTCCGGGGGATGCGATGACGCCTCCTCCTACGGTGGCTCCGGACCGGAGGCAGAACTCTTCGGGACCGCCGCCGATGGAGGGAGCGCCGAGGCGGGAGCGGCCTGGCAGACGGCTTTGGAGGCGTGGCCTCGCGAGGGCAACCTGAGCATCCTCTACGGATCTCCGCACATCCAGGGTCAGTTCGAGAACTGGATGGATGGTCGCCGTCCCCTGGTGACGCCGGCTGAAGATCTGCTTCCGTTGCTTGCGAAGGTGAAGGAATTCGACGATTCGTTGATTGCGCTCGATGGAGCCTGGGGTC
>MDTG01364518.1_pt1 | contig 17031 bp, 12 predicted proteins | sample 811421 | NCBI WGS metagenome assembly MDTG01 (sample SAMN05326645, study PRJNA326480) | marine metagenome | isolation source: seawater | place: Pacific Ocean: South East | collected 2011
AGCTCACAAAAAAAGACTAAATACCTATTTTTGATCTCTATTTTGCAGCTTCCACTGTTTTTTAATCTTCAACCACAACGTAGATTTCGACAACTCAAATGGTTGTGATCTTTTTGGAATGACATCTCTGAACTACCCTAAACTTCAAGAGCAGAAACTCATATTTAACAACTGAAAAAAACTATCACTACTTCGTCAAAGCCCTCTTTTATGCAGTTAAGGACCCTAGCGCAGGCCAAAAATTATATTCCAAGGTCGACGTTAAATAAGTAACAAAAGACAACTACAGACCCGGTGCCCCAAACTTACAAAATTGCATAGTTTGTCCTCCTTCACTTCAACCCATAAATGCCAAGATATACCTGATAAAATGTCAGCTACAATTTCCTACTCAGCTTTAAGCACTTTGATTGGTAATTTTTTGGCGTTAACTCGTAGCAACCCTCTAATCCACAAGCCCAAAACTTAATACTAAATGAGTCCCACAAAATTATCATGCAGCCCTGTCAGCCTACCGAGGCGAAACGAAATAAAATACTCTCTGTTTGTAATGAGTTGTAGTAAAACTGATCGACAAGGGTTGAAGACCTGCCTCAGACGCTCATGTTACAAGCAGAGGACTCGATATGAACCAAACACAAAGCACTTCGCTAGCCACCCCAGTAATGGATAGTCGCCCTAAGCTTGAGGGTGGCAAAAGCATCGTCATGCACACACCCTTCACGCCTGCGGGGGATCAGCCAACAGCAATTAAAGAGTTGACAGAAGGCGTATTGGAAGGGGAGCAAAACCAAGTTCTGCTAGGTGCTACCGGGACCGGTAAAACTTTTACGATGGCCAAAGTGATTGAGGAAACTCAGCGTCCTGCGATCATACTTGCCCCAAATAAGACACTTGCCGCTCAATTATACGGTGAATTCAAATCCTTCTTTCCCGATAACTCTGTCGAGTATTTCGTCAGTTTTTATGACTATTATCAACCCGAAGCGTACGTTGCTCGCTCTGACACCTACATCGAAAAAGAGTCCCAAATTAACGAGCAAATTGATAGGATGCGGCATTCGGCTACCCGCGCATTGATGGAACGTGATGACGTAATCATAGTAGCCTCCGTCTCTTGTATTTATGGGATTGGGTCAGTTGAAACGTATACGGCAATGACAATCGACCTGATCACGGGTAACGAATACAATCAACGCGACGTGATGGCCGATTTGGTAGCGCAACAATACAAACGAAATGACAACTCTTTTGCTCGCGGTACATTTCGTGTGCGTGGTGACAGTTTAGAGATTTGGCCAGCTCACCTTGAAGATCGCGGCTGGCGGTTATCTTTCTTTGGCGAAGAATTAGAAACCATAACCGAATTTGACACTCTTACAGGCGAAAAGCACGCTACCATGGACAAGGTTCGGGTTTACGCGAATTCGCATTATGTAACGCCACGCCCTACGATGAACCAAGCGATAAAGGGGATTAAAGCAGAACTGGTAATCCGCCTGAAACAACTGGAGAAAGAGGGAAAATTGCTCGAGGCGCAGCGACTGGAACAACGGACAAACTTTGATTTGGAAATGTTAGAGGCCACGGGCGTGTGCAACGGGATTGAAAATTATTCTCGCTACCTAACAGGTCGTGCACCAGGTGAGCCCCCTCCGACCCTTTTTGAATATATTCCAGACAATGCAATTGTTTTTGCGGACGAAAGCCATGTATCCGTGCCGCAAATCGGTGGCATGTACAAAGGTGACTACCGGCGCAAATTTACGCTGGCCGAACACGGATTCAGATTGCCATCGTGCATGGACAACCGCCCACTAAAGTTTGAGGAATGGGACGCTATGCGTCCACAATCTGTGTTTGTTTCCGCAACACCGCAAAAATGGGAGTTGGAACAGTCTGGCGGCGTTTTTGCAGAACAGGTCATTCGCCCAACAGGGTTGCTCGACCCACCTGTAGAAATCCGCCCTGTCGAAACCCAAGTAGATGACTTGTTGGACGAAGTGCAAAAAGTTGCAAAAGGTGGGGGGCGTGTGCTGGTTACAACGCTTACCAAGCGTATGTCTGAAGACCTGACTGAATACATGCACGAACAGGGAATTCGCGTGCGCTATATGCATTCAGATATCGACACTTTAGAGCGTATCGAAATTTTGCGCGACCTGCGTTTAGGTGCTTTTGATGTGCTGGTCGGAATCAACTTACTAAGAGAAGGTCTAGACATTCCAGAGTGTAAGTTGGTGGCGATTTTGGATGCAGATAAGGAAGGTTTTTTACGATCAGAAACCTCACTAGTTCAGACCATTGGACGGGCCGCACGAAATGAAGATGGCCGAGTAATAATGTATGCTGATCGCATCACAGGATCGATGGAACGGGCCATTGGCGAAACCAACCGTCGTCGCGAGAAACAAGCCACTTACAACAACTTGCATGGAATTACGCCTGAAACAGTAAAGAAGAACGTGGAGGACGTTCTTGCTGGCTTGTATGATGGGGATACTGATCAATCACGGATTACCACAACAATTGATCAACCGATGGTCGGTGAGAACTTGCAAACTCATCTCGACGCAATGCGTAAAGACATGATTAAAGCAGCGGAGAACCTAGAGTTTGAAGAAGCGGCACGTTTGCGCGATGAGGTAAAACGGCTTGAATCTGTTGAACTGACCATTTCAGATGATCCACTAGCAAGGCAATCGGCAGTGGCGGCAGCGGCGGAAGAGGCACAAAGAAACAAGGGCCGCAGCACCGCGGGGCGTGCCGGAACAACCGTTGTGCGTGGCAAGAGTCAACGGCGTAAATTCTAATTAAGGGTAGTGAGGATTGTCATTATTCCAGATAGAAGTACCATTCTTGATTGCATTAAACCCAATGTAGCCGGGGCCAACAGACAGTAATATCATGCTCCTTAGATGACACTGCTCATGAGCTGTTATGACCGATTCTTGTTAAAGAAGTGCGTTAGCCGTTACGTTTTTGAGTCCAACGGAGTTTAATTTCTGGGATCGCTACGCTCCGACTCCGGTAGACTTCAAAACCTGAACACCGCTAATCTGCCACGCTCCATCTATCAACACCATTGTGTAGCGAGCGACGTAGTACAACCCCTGCACATCGCGCAACAGCACGTCTTGTTTAAAGGTGCCATCAACTTCCACCAATTCTTGAAAAGTCACTTCAGATGGTCGGTGCACCATCGGATAACCGTTTGTCACCATTTGACCAAACCGTTCTGGCGTTACAAAAATTTTTTTAATATTGGGTGCGGCATAGGTGAACGCAGTTTTAAAGTCATCCTGCAAGAAGGATTGGATTTGGCCCGATATTGCTGACTTTATTTCGTCTTGCTGCGCTTTTACTGGCAAGGCCAACAGTACCAAAGTGACAATCGCAACCAAAATTCTCATTTCAAACCTCCCCCTTTTCTAAAAATGAGTTAGCCCTTCACAAGGGTCTGTCAAATTTTTTTGGTGGAACGAAAAACCAGGAAGAGTAAGGCCAGAGTTTCTCGTCTATTGAGCTTCACTGAAAAAGGATGCTCTCCGGTCATACCAAATAAAAACAAATCAACCAATTAAAGAGCCTCATCAGCATAACCAACTACCCCTTTACCTTCGGCACCAAAAACTACACAAGTTCTACAAACGAATTAGGCAGACCTTGCGATTAGCTTGGCTGGGTCAGCGGCCCAAAATCTAAGTATGGGCAGAAACTGTGAGTAACGCAAAACCCAAGCCCAGTTAGCTGCTAAAAAATAGTCCAATAAGCCCGAGCGTTGCGAGACAACTTTCAAACGTTCAGCAGCTTCGCTTTTTGTAATTCCACATATTGGCCATTGCCGTTCCACGTAAAGCTTTCCGATCTATCACTTCAACTGAAGTCAAATAATTGAATCCTTTTTGAAAAAAATTATTGATCCATCTAAATAAATGCGAACAAAAAAAGCCGACGAGCAGAAATAAAAATTTTAATAAAAACAAAGCTAGAAAATTCGGCATTTGTATTCGTCACCAATTTTAACTGCGCGGGTGCATCTGATCGCATCAGCATTTATAATCAGCAAAAAAAGAAATGAGGATTTTAGTACAGCCGATGGACTTCTCAATCAGACATGCGCTGGCCGTTGTTTCGGAAGTTTACCTCGTTGGAGCATTAATTAAATAATCGAATGTCAGGCCAAATCCCCGCTCAAACCTGCTTCGATTAACGCTACAGTTTTATCTGCACCATACAAGGCGATAAACCCACCAAAACGCGGACCTTGGGACGAGCCCAACAGAACCTCATAAATCGCAGTGAACCATAAGCGCAGCGGCTCGAATCCATGGTTTTTGCCGACAGCGAATACAATAGATTGCAAATCATCCGCATCACCCAGATTCAACTCATCCACCCGGGGATCTCCAGTGGCCATATCTGCATTCTTTTTGTCAATCATGGCCTTTGCCATATCCACATCTTTCAACGCGATCGCCAAATCAGTTAGTGCTGCCCTTTCCTGATCGGTGGGCATACGGAACTTTTTTGATGGTTTCACAAAGTCATGGTAGAAACGCACCGCAAAGCCCGCCGCATCGTCGAGCGATGGATTTTTTTCAGGTGACGCCTCAGGCGCGTATTTATTAATAAAACCCCACATCACTTTTTTGGTTTCTGCAGAAGACACAGAAGCCAAATTTAACAGCATTGAAAACGGCACCAACATATCACTCGTCGGCACATTCTGCCCATGAATATGAAATACTGGGTTGTTCATGCGCTTCGCTTTATCTTGCACAGCAAACGCCCGCAATTGTTGGTGGTATTCATCCACAGCTTTTGGGATCACATCAAAATGCATCCGTTTCGCAGTTTTTGGTTTTAGGTACATGAAATACGACAATGATTCGGCGGAGGCATACGAGAGCCACTCGTCAATCGAAACGCCATTGCCAGAAGTCTTTGAAATCTTGTGGCCTTGTTCATCCAAAAATAACTCATAAACAAAATGATCGGGCTTCTTGCCGCCTAAAATCTCACAAATGCGATCATAGATTGGAGTGTTGGTAGAATGGTCTTTGCCGTACATTTCAAAATCCACATCAAGCGCGGCCCAGCGTGCACCAAAATCTGGCTTCCACTGCAATTTCACATTGCCACCCGTAACAGGCATTGTGATTTCATTACCCTCTTCGTCGTCAAAAGTGATCATACCGTTTTTGCCATCCACGTGCTTCATTGGAACATACAAAACACGGCCTGTCTCAGGATGAATCGGCAGAAAGATGGAATAGGTCGCCCTACGTTCCTCGCGTAATGAATTCAACATCACCTTCATCACATCATCATATTTCGCACAAGCGCGCTTCAGCACGTCATCAAATTTACCAGAGCGATAATATTCGGTAGAGCTAATAAACTCATATTCGAACCCAAAGGTATCTAGAAAACTATTTAGTTTGGCGTTGTTGTGAGCTCCAAAGCTGTCGTACACACCGAACGGATCAGGCACAGAAGTCAGCGGCTTTTGAAGATGCTGTTGCAGGCTGTCAACATTTGGCACATTGCCTGGAACCTTGCGCATCCCATCGAGGTCATCTGAGAAACAGATCAAACGCGTTGGAATATCCGACAGTATTTCAAACGCACGGCGGATCATAGTTGTACGCGCCACTTCACCAAACGTTCCGATGTGCGGCAGTCCCGACGGACCATATCCAGTTTCAAAAAGCACATAGCCCTTTTCAGGCGCACCTTTAGGATACCGTTTCAAAATCTTACGGGCTTCTTCGAAAGGCCACGCTTTGGAGACCATTGCAAGATCACGTAGATCAGACATGTTAAATTCCAGTTTTCGTTAACGACAGGCGCACTTCCTATTGCCCCTGCCCCCAAGCGTCAATATTCTCAGCAACAGAAAGAGCCAAAGGCCACAGCTATGAACGCATATGAAATCAACGAAAGTCCATGGAACCTTCAAGACGCTTTGATCGCGTTGATGGTATCAACATCTGTTTCAGACACTCAGGTGCGTACCTTAGAGTTACTGTCCATTGATCGGGTCGTGGGCCACTTGCCCGTTTTTGCTAATTACGATGTAGATCGCATGACGCTGATTTCACAAACCGTGTTTGATATCCTTGAAGACGAAGATGGGCTTGATGCTCTATTCGGTCTTGTTCGAGCCGCCATGCCCGAAAAGTTCAATGAAACGGCATACGCGCTATGTTGTGACGTTGCTGCTGCTGATGGGCGTTTGCGAGAAGGCGAACTGCGCTTTTTGGAAGAGGTACGCTATGTGTTGGACATCGATCGTCTTGCAGGGGCCGCCATTGAACGGGCGGCTCGTGCCCGCCACCTCAAACCTTAGCAACTGGGCAGTTCTAATAGCTTAGCATGAAGCGTGGTATCCATTATTAGTGGCCTTTAATTTTCGAACCTCGCATTGAACAAATTCCAGGAAAAGATCTCATTATAGTGCTAATTTGAAAACACGTTATCAAAGTCTAAGGGCTCCGCTGTTCATAAATAGATCTGAACACATGATAATTCACTCAATCACTTGCCAACGCTCGTGATTTATCTTGAATTAGCTGCAAACAAAAAAGTTAGGCACATAATGGCATCCTTGTTCGAAGGTATTCGTATTCTTGACCTGACCTCGATGATTTCAGGGCCCACGACGACACAGATCCTTGCAGATCAGGGGGCAGATGTGATCAAAATTGAACCGCCTGAAACAGGTGATCACACGCGCATGGTGTCGACCACACATGGGGGTATGTCGGCATCCTTTTTAAACAACAACCGCAACAAGCGTTCCCTTACATTGGACCTGAAGGACAAACGTTGCCTTGCTGCATTTCAGTCTTTGGTCAAAACTGCAGACGTAATCGTTCAAAACTTTCGACCCGGCGTAGCAGATAGGATTGGTGTTGGCGAACCCGCCTGTCGCACAATTAAAGACGACATCATCTACATGTCAATTTCTGGCTTCGGTGAAACGGGTCCATATGCACAAAAGCCTGTTTATGACCCGTTAGTACAGGCACTTTCTGGCCTGACCACCATACAAGCAGGGTCCGATCAAGATCGCCCACGTCTTGTGCGCACTATCTTACCTGACAAACTCACCGGTTACGCCGCATCCCAAGCAATCTCTGCCGCCTTGTTTCATCGCGAGCGCACGGGAACGGGTCAGCATATCAAACTTTCCATGCTCGATGTTGTAATCTCATTTCTCTGGGGTTCAGATATGGGTGGGCATACATTTGTGGGCAATGAATCATCCCGAGAAAATGCACAAAGCTCTATTGATCTGATCTACGAGACTGCTGATGGTTATATCTCGGTCGCGGTACAATCGAATAAGGAATGGGCCAATCTATCAAATGCTTTTAACAAATCAGGATGGGTCGATGACCCTCGTTTTCAAACTGCCGCCCTGCGTGGAAAAAATATCGAACTGCGTTTGAATTTGACCCAAAAAATTTTACGCACACGAACCACTGCGGATTGGTTGCAAAGATTAGAAGCTGCAGATGTGCCCTGCGCTCCTGTGCTTAATCGTAGTGAAATGCGCGTGCATCCGCAGGTGCAAGCGAACGAAACTATTATGGAATATGATCATCCAGCCGCAGGTCGTTTACGCCAAGCCTGTCCCGCACCGCGGTTTTCTAAGACTCCTACTGAGGTCCGCATTCCACCACCCACTCTTGGAGAACACACTGCTGAAATCCTGCGTGAAGCAGGGCTTTCAGACACAAATATAGCTGGACTTGCCGCAGATGAAGTTATCAAACTCAAGGAATCTTTATGAACAAACCGCTCGATTTTTACTATTGGCCAACGCCCAATGGTTGGAAGATCTCTATCTTGCTGGAAGAATTGGACATCCCCTATACCACGCACATGCTACACATCGGCAAGGGCGAACAATTTACGCCGGAATTTCTTGCAATCAGCCCCAACAACAGAATGCCAGCAATTGTGGATCATGATGTGAAAGAAGAACCTGTTTCTGTTTTTGAAAGCGGTGCTATCATGTGGTACCTCGCTGAAAAAACTGGCAAGTTTATTTCGAAAAATCCTATTAAACGCAAAGAAACGTTTGAATGGCTGTTTTGGCAAACGGGAAATCAGGGCCCGATGGCGGGGCAACACAGCCACTTTCACAACTACGCACCAGATACCGAAAAGGGCAGCTATGCAGCCAAGCGCTATGCAGGCGAATACACGAGATGTTTGGGTATATTAGAGCGTCGTTTAGAGGGTCGCGATTACATAGTTGATGACTATTCTATTGCAGATATCATTTGCTGGCCATGGGTCCTAATCGGCAAGGCGATGGGACTGTCAATTGATGAATTTCCAAACCTTGTAGCTTGGCGAGCACGCGTCAAAGACCGCCCTGCGGTACAACGTGGCGTATCGCTCGGCAAAGAAAAACGTTCCAGTCGCCCACATACAGATGCTGAACGTAAAATCCTATTTGGGCAGAAATGAACGATCAAGCCAGGGGCCTTATTCTTACAGGTATTGGTGTGCTGGCTGTCATTCCTGACAGTTTAATCGTGCGTTTAGTAGACACAGACGGCCTGACGTTCTTATTTGTTCGTAGTGGTTTGGCTGGTTTAATGATTGGCTTATTCACTCTGATGATCTATCGCAGCAAAACGATTCAGATCTATCAAAACTTGGGGCGCGCCGGTCTACAATATGGCGTGTTGCTGTGCATTGCCACTTTCTGCTTTATTTACGGGTTACGTTTAACATCAGTAGCAAACGCACTCTTTATTGTGAGTACATCCCCCATTTTTGCTGCTATTGCCAGTTGGGCCTTTCTAAGGGAGCGATTTTCACTACGAATGGCATGGACCACCGTGTTTGCACTCAGTGGAATCGCAATCATCGCCACCGGATCACATGCTGGCGATAAGTCTTCGTTACTTGGTGATGCAATCGCACTCTGTGCTGCAGCAACGTTGGCATTTGCGTTTACAACTGCACGTTCAGCTAAAAACATTTCAATGGTTCCTGCGACCGCAATTGGGTACGGGCTCACCGCATTGATCTGCTTTCCATTTATCCAGCTTGATACGCTTACATATCACGAACTAGCTCTACTCATCCTGTTAGGTGCAATGTTTGTACCACTGGGTACGGCATTAATGTCACTCGGCCCGCGATATATAACGGCACCCGAAGTATCACTGTTGCTACTGCTTGAAGCTGTGCTCGCGCCATTGCTGGTTTGGTATGTGGTCGAAGAAAATCCTGGTAAGTATGCGCTGATCGGCGGCGCAATTGTTCTGGCCACACTTTTTATATCAAACTTGATTGGACTTAAACGTAACCGCTAAATGAAATGTCATTTTATATTCACAAGTTAAAGCCCTGATAGGAGATACAAATTATCCCACCAACACAAAACACATGCTCATCAATTACTGCCCAGGTGAACCACTTATTTGAAAGGATAAAGGTCTCCAACTATCGTTCATCCTCATGGCAAAGCCATTTTTTTAGTGTCCTAACTCTTGCGCTCTAATTATCAAAAGAGATTAAGCACCTATACAACCGAAACCGATGGTAGTTGAAGTAATAGTTGCCCAAATTAGCTTCTTGCAACAAAGTAAAGAATTCCCTCTTTCCTTTTAGTACACACTAATCTAGAGACAACCATTCGCTTTCAATGCGGATACTCCACGGGCTTTGCTGGACGACATCCCGGCCTGCGCCATAAACCCTAGACTGATAAAGGAGACCCAGATGTCGATTACTCCGGAGCTAAAGGCTCAATTGATGAAAGAATACGCAACAAAAGAGGGCGACACTGGTTCTCCCGAGGTACAGGTTGCGATCCTGACATCCCGCATCTCTACGCTGACTGAACACTTCAAAACGCACAAAAAAGACAACCATGGCCGTCGTGGGCTTTTAAAAATGGTTGCCCTGCGCCGTAAGCTGCTTGACTATACAAAAGCAAAAGACGAGGCACGCTATCACAACCTAATTAAACGCCTCGGCATTCGTCGCTAATCGTTCACCCAAGCTGTTACAAAACCCACCTTTTGCGAAGATGGTGGGTTTTTTTGCCTACGTTGGGCTAAGAGAGCCCAAATGCTAATCCATCACACAACATTTCTTGCCAGAGTTTCCTTAAAACAAAGATACATCAAAGATCTATGTCCGATTATAATCTTAATACGCAGCCATTGAGGATACGAAAACAGCCACTGGCAGGCTGATACGCGCAGTTGTTAAGCCTCTGACGGAAAGAGCTTTGCATCCTTTGAAAGCCTCATGACCCAATTACAGACTGAATTGCTAACAAATGTCTAAACCAGAAACTCCGCTATAGCCGTATCGTCTGTGATATCACGCAATACGAAACCCGCCTTGGTCGTGCGCTTCACCAACTTATCAAAATTTGCGCAATCATCGGTTTCAATACCTATCAGCACGGTCCCAAAGTTCCGCGATGATTTCTTAAGATACTCAAAACGGGAAATGTCGTCCCGTTCGTTCAGCATTCCCAAGAAATCTTTCAAGGCCCCAGGGCGCTGAGGAAGTCGCAGAATAAAGTATTTCTTCAATCCTAGGTAACGCTGCGCCCGCTCTTTCACCTCGGGCAATCGTTCAAAATCGAAATTGCCACCTGAACTGACGCACACAACAGTCTTACCTTTTATCTGACTAGCCAAATCTGTAAGCGCATCAATCGACAAAGCTCCAGCGGGTTCCAAAACAACGCCTTCGACGTTCAACATCTCAATCATTGTAGTGCACAAACGGTCCTCTGAAATTGTCAAAACCTGATCGCGCCGTACGTCCATCAATACCGCAAAATTGCGGCTACCGATCCTAGCAACGGCCGCACCATCCACAAAGTTGTCAACGTATTCAAGCGTTAGCGGTCCCTTATTTTCAATAGCAGCCGCTAAGCTAGCGCCTCCCTTTGGTTCGACAAAATAATACTCCAAAGCAGCAATCCCAAAGTAGGACAGAACCCCCGCCGACAAACCACCACCACCCACGGGAAGCACAATCACATCAGGTGTTTTGCCTAACTGCTCTACGACTTCTAATGCAACCGATGACTGCCCCTCAATTACATCTGTGTCGTCAAATGGGCTTAAGAAATGCCCACCCTCCACTTCACAATATTGCTGTGCTTTAGTAAGCGTGTCGTCAAAAAAATCACCTATCAAAACAATCTCAACCTGATCTCCACCAAACATCTTAGTTTTTAAAATCTTTTGCTGGGGTGTCGTTACGGGCATGTAAATCACACCTTTCACTCCGAAATGTTTACACACAAAAGCTACACCCTGTGCATGATTTCCCGCACTGGCGCAAACAAACAATTTTTGCGCAGGATCTTTGGTCAAAATCTTGTTAATTGCATTAAATGCTCCGCGGATTTTGTAGGATCGGACAGGCGATAAATCCTCGCGTTTGAGCCAAATATCCGCATCAAATTTTTGGGACAAATGATCATTGCGTTGCAACGGCGTTGCTTCGAAAAGTGAACGCATGGCTGCCGCAGCTTTAGCCGTCTTAACCTGAAACTCTGTCATCTGAAACTCACGTTATTACCTCCCAAAAAGCTAATGCATTGCAGCGCGCAGAGCCACCCATTAAACCAAGAGCATGGCATTATCGCGCCCCTCATTAAGTCTGCAATCAGTGGTCGTTCTCACTACATGTGTCTTTCTGTTTGGCATGGGCCAGTTTCACCGTGCCGCAGGCGGCATTATCTCCCCAGTTTGGCAGGAGCAGTACACACTGTCCGCCGATCAACTTGGCTTTGTTATATCCGTAATTTTCATCGTTAATATCGTCTTTCAGGGATTAATTGGCGCACTTCTGGATAAATACGGTCCACGCTTGATTATCAGTGCCTTTCTCCTCATTTTAGCCTTCGGTACGCTAGTCTGTATCCACGCCAACTCTTTCATTGAACTTGTTATCACCCGCATTGTTTTGGGGGTGGGTCTTTCCGTAGGTGGTGTTGGCATGTACATGTTGCTTTCTCGCAACTTCCCCAAAAACCAGTTCGGATTCCTTAACGGCTTAATGGTCACATTTGGCAGCATTGGAGGCCTAGCTGCAACCTACCCACTTGCCTTTTTGATCAACCGTTTTGGCTGGACAAACGTGTTCATGTGGCTATCGATCTTTACTGCCATAATGGCCATTATAATCTTTGTCACGGCACAAAAAGAGCCCAAAAAAACAGGCGAGAGCCTGGAACCGAAAATCAATTTCTTCACACTACTGAAAAACCGCGACCTGCATCCAATCCTTGTTATGGCGTTTATGACCTGGGCTCCAATTGTTTGTATTACTGGTCTTTGGGGGGGGCCATATTTTAAAGCCGTGCACGGTCTCACGCTCAGTCAAATAGGACTAGTCCAAACGCTGTTCTTTGCAGCAACTATGGCGTCAGGTATTATATTTGGCTTGATCGATAAATATGCGCCCGTCTCACGTTATTCGATCATCCTTACAGCTTCAGCCATCTCAATCCTATGTTTTTTAGCAATCACACTGACCGATACACTGAACCTTTACGTTGCGAGTGGATTATTATTCGTCATGGTATTTTCGCAACAATTCTATGTCCCATTGATTGCACAACTGCGCGATGTTGTCCCAGATGGTGCTCTTGGGCGCGCATCAAGTCTTTACACGGCGATCGCCGTAACTGCGATTCCCATATTCCAAACCCTGTTTGGCGTGGTGATAAAATCTACCAAACACTCCGACCCAGAAACCAGCTATCAAGTAGCATTTGGTGGAATGGCACTGATGATGTCAGTCCCGTTATTGATCTACGCTTTCTGGCCAAATTTGAAACACCCACATTAATTGTGGAAACTACAACGCAACACTTCCCTTTTCACACATCCTCCTGTAGACGCTCGTCATCTGAAATGCAGCGTTTTGGCCCCGCCGCTGCAAACGATGATTTGGGGCGAGACGCAATGGGGCGTCTAACACAACAAGGCAGTGCGGGAAGGCCCCTTTGCCTAGAATGGAAAAAGTATGTTTGACGAAGTCAAAAAATCAATCGAATGGGGTGGTGAAACACTTACACTGGAAACAGGTAAGATCGCCCGTCAGGCCGACAGCACAGTTATCGCCACTTTGGGTGAAACATCGGTACTGGCCGCGGTTGTCTTCGCTAAGAAAGAAAAGCCAGGAATGGATTTCTTCCCGCTGACAGTGAACTACCAAGAAAAATACTACGCAGCAGGTAAAATTCCAGGCGGTTTCTTTAAGCGTGAAGCACGCCCAACAGAAAAAGAAACACTGACAGCACGACTGATCGACCGTCCGATCCGCCCATTATTCGTTCCGGGCTTTAAGCACGAAACACAAGTCACCCTCACAGTTCTGTCCCACGATCTGGAAAATGACCCAGACATGGTAGCAATGATCGCTGCATCCGCTGCGCTTACACTGTCTGGTGCACCTTTCATGGGCCCAATCGCCAACTGTCGTGTTGGTTTTGTGAACGGCGAATATGTGTTGAACCCATCCGTGGACGACATGCACGAGCTGCGCAACAACCCAGAACAGCGCCTTGATCTAGTTGTTGCTGGTACAAAAGACGCCGTGATGATGGTTGAATCCGAAGCCTACGAATTGTCCGAAGCAGAGATGCTCGGCGCGGTTCAGTTTGCCCACGAAAGCATCCAGCCTGTGATCGACCTGATCATCGACATGGCTGAAGATTGCGCGAACGAGCCGTTCGACTTCCAATCACCTGACTATTCAGACATCTTGGCGAAAATCACCAAGATCGGCGAAGCAGACATGCGTGCGGCTTTCGGCAATACAGACAAGCAAGAACGTACCGCCGCTGTTTCTGCAGCACGCGACGCAATCAAAGCCGGCCTGACCGAAGAAGAACTCGAAGATGGCAACCTGTCCACAGCCATGAAAAAGCTGGAAAGCTCAGTTGTGCGTGGCGATATCGTCAACACAGGCAAACGTATTGACGGTCGTGACCTGTCCACAGTGCGCGGTATCGTTGGTGAAACTGGTCTTCTGCCCCGGACACACGGTTCTGCCCTGTTCACACGCGGTGAAACACAGGCACTGGCTGTTGTGACACTTGGTACAGGCGATGACGAGCAGATGATCGACTCACTGCAAGGCATGTTCCGCTCCAACTTCTTGTTGCACTATAACTTCCCTCCGTACTCTGTTGGGGAAACTGGCCGTATGATGGGCCCAGGCCGTCGTGAAATCGGTCACGGTAAACTGGCATGGCGCGCACTTCAGGCTGTTCTGCCTGCGCCAACTGATTTCCCATACACAATTCGCGTTGTGTCCGAAATCACGGAGTCCAACGGTTCCTCGTCCATGGCATCCGTGTGTGGCGGCTCCTTGTCCATGATGGACGCTGGCGTTCCACTGAAGGCACCTGTTGCCGGTGTTGCAATGGGCTTAATCCTTGAAGACGACGGCAAGTACGCCGTTCTGACAGACATCCTCGGCGACGAAGATCACCTTGGTGACATGGACTTCAAAGTGGCTGGTACAGAAAACGGCATCACGTCCCTGCAAATGGACATCAAAGTTGCGGGCATCACCACCGAGATCATGGAAAAAGCGTTGGATCAGGCCAAAGACGGTCGGATGCACATCCTTGGGGAAATGAACAAAGCTCTCTCGGAGACAGGTTCCTTCTCCGAGCACGCCCCACGCATTGAAACCATCAACATTAACCCTGACAAAATCCGCGAAGTAATCGGCTCTGGTGGTAAAGTGATCCGTGAAATCGTAGAAACATCTGGTGCGAAAGTGGATATCAACGATGACGGCACAATCAAGATAGCCTCCTCCAACGGCGCACAAATTGATGCGGCTAAAGAAATGATCATGTCGATCGCAGCCGAACCAGAGGTCGGAACAATCTACACAGGTACTGTAGTGAAGGTGATGGACTTTGGCGCATTTGTGAACTTCTTTGGCAAGCGAGACGGCCTTGTACACGTATCCCAAATGGCAAATGAGCGCGTCGGCCACCCAAAGGACGTTGTTTCCGAAGGCCAGTCTGTAAAGGTCAAGTTGATGGGCTTTGACGATCGTGGCAAAGTTCGCCTTTCCATGAAAGTGGTCGATCAGGAAACTGGCGAAGAGATCACTGGCGAAGAGTAAGCCTCTTCGTTACGACATCAGAAAGGCCTCGCAGCGATGCGGGGCCTTTTTCTTTGCCACCTTTATACCAGTCAGTTAAAACCATCCCATGACCCACGCCCACATCTTTACAGATATCAACCCACATCTTTGGCTAAAACAGACGCCAAATAAACAGGCGGAATTTGACGGCGTGCGTTTTACCATTGGCCTTGATATCGACCTAAACGCGGATGTTCTGGTGGTTTACACCCGCGCGTCTTGGTCGATCCCAACCACGCTACCCAAACAGCGCACGATTTTCATTGCGGGAGAGCCTGAGGATATTCACCCCTACTCTGCCAGCTTTTTGAACCAATTTGGCACCGTTATTGCACCGGGTGACAAGCGACTGACGACCGAGCGGGTTGATCACAACTACTGTTCTATCTGGTTCGCCGGTGTTGATTTTGAAAACCTCAATGCCGCCCTTGGTTATAATCATTTCAAGGCGCTACAACCGCCCGCGAAAGACGATAAAATCTCTATCGTCACATCTACTAAGGCCAGCACCAAATACCATCGCAAGCGGCTGGCGTTTATCGATACCCTCAAAGACAAAATCCCAGATCAGATCGAGCTTTATGGCCGCGGTCATAAGCCTATTGCCGACAAAATGGATGCAATTCTGCCTCACAAATACCACCTCGCGCTGGAAAACGGCGCGGGCAAATACAGTTGGACGGAAAAACTGTCTGACCCCCTGCTGTGTTGGGCGCTGCCGTTCTATGCGGGTTGCGTGAATGTGGGCGATGAATTACCCGCAGATTGCATCGTCCCCATTGATCTGGATCAGCCAGAGGCTGCGATTAACGCCATGATGCAGACCTGTGACGACGGCCTTTGGGATCAGCGCAAAGACACACTGGCGCAAACACGTCAGATGATCTTGCATGACTTCAATATCATGGGCCTGATTGCTCGCTTGGCGAAGGACAAGGCGCAAACGCCAAACGATCCAAAGGCGCGCCTGATCCGCGCAGAACGTTCGCTTTGGCCCGAAAAAGGTGCGCGGGGATCAGTGCCGACCTATTTGCTGCGATCCACCCTTTTGGCAATCAATCCGAACATTGAACTGCGGGCAGCCAAAATGAAACAAGCCCGCAAGAACCGTTAAACAGCATGCCAGCTTTGCGGTAAAATATCAGGATTAGACTTCGCAGGGTCGGCAAACCATTGGGTCGGTGCAGCAACCACTTTGTCCTTTGACGGGTTCAACCACGCCCCCCACCACGAAAACGACGAGTTGGCGATAATATGGTGCTTGCAGGTTGCCATCAACCGCAAATCCTCATGCGCAGTGGACCCGCCATTGTGATCCACAAACCGCATTTCAAACGGCAGTTTCAGGTTCTCTGCCACCCATGCAGGATCGTCTGAAAACACATAGATGACAGGGTCGCCCACACGCTCCGCAACAAATGCCGCAGCTCGCGCGTAATAATCCAAATCACAGGTGCCGTGGGCCGCGTTGAACTTAGCATTGCTCACGTAGTCACCACGCCGAATGTGCAAGGACACGGCATTGGCGGCACCGATCTCAGCCTGCGCATTCACGTTTTGCTGCGACGGTATTGCGATGATTTGCAAATCACTTCGGATTTGCGCCTCATAGTCCAAAAAATACCGCTCGCTTTGCCAATATCCCTTCAGATGTGTCTCATCTGGCAGTGTTTCAAACCCAACGTCATATCCAAGCAATGCCTCACGGTAGGTGTGCAATGCGCCGCCTTTCACGATCTTGCCGAGTGCCTTTAGAACCCCGTCTTCCCGCCCCGCAGGCAAGCGTTCCGCCACCACCGTCTGCACGTTAAAATGGTCCAGTCCGACACTGAACGCATTCGGCCCGTC
>MDTG01107409.1_pt1 | contig 17029 bp, 2 predicted proteins | sample 811421 | NCBI WGS metagenome assembly MDTG01 (sample SAMN05326645, study PRJNA326480) | marine metagenome | isolation source: seawater | place: Pacific Ocean: South East | collected 2011
ATCATTTGGAATTGTTACAAGATTTGCATGAAAAGATGCAGGAGGAACAAAACATCCTGTGTAAACTGCTTTTTTGGAAATGCGTAGATCTTGTAAATAACCATTTAAATAATTGGATCCCGATGGCGAACGACCAATAGTAAATGGTATGTTTGAATTTGCTAAACTTGGAGAATTTGCTCCGTGACCCGCACCCCCTTTTATTTCAACTCCGTTTACATAAATTTCAACCTTATCCTCAGATTTACTAAATGTAATTGCAACATGATTCCATACAGAGAATTTAAATAAAGTTTTATCTCCACCACCGTAGTGAATTCCACGGGTTCCACCCACACCACGATAAGTCTCAAAATAAATTCCACCATCTGGATAGATTATTGTAGAACATCCCACATTTGAACTTGTTCCACCATTTGTAGTAAACAACGGAGTATATGGAGATACTGAGTTTGCATAAACCCACCCTTCAATAGTGAAATCAGTAGTTTTATTGTGCAAGAATTTAAATGTACTTGTATCCCCAACACTTAAATAATCACCATTTCCGTCAAAATACAAACTACTATCACCCAAAATTGATTGTGTAGCAGAGTGTTTTACATCACCTACTTTTGTTATAGCATGAGCATTTACAGATACATCTTCGATTGCATCTGTGTTGTTTGTTGTATCACTTTGAATATTCAATGCAACTTCATCACACACAGGATCATTTGGAATTGTTACAAGATTTGCATGAAAAGATGCAGGAGGAACAAAACATCCTGTGTAAACTGCTTTTTTGGAAATTCTTACATCCTGTAAATATCCTTTAAAATGATCTTGGATATTAGATAATGGTGATTTTGTTCGTCTTCCTAGTTCAAGTGAAAGATTTGAATGACGATATGTTGTAAATGCACTTTCGTGTACTTGCAGTCCATCCACAAATCCTTTCAAAATATTTCCATTGCGTGATACTGCGATGTGATACCATTTGTTTGCTTCAATTTGGTTTATTAAAGTGTTGTAATCCCAGTTTGTAACAGAACTTCCATCTTCGTATATAAATGAAACTAATCCTTCGTGATTTACCAAGAAAAACCAACCTTCGTGTACAAGATCATCAGCATTGTTTGTTGCATTGCCAATTATGCTTGCTCCGTGACCATGTCCACTTGAACTTCCTTGTGATACTTTATCAAAGTTTACCCAAAATTCAATTGTAAAGTCTCCTGCTCCAATATTCCAATCATTGGAAGTAGGTAAACTCAAATAATCTCCGTTTCCATCAAAATACAAACTACTATCACCCAAAATTGATTCAGTAGAAGAATGTTTTACATTACCATACTTTGTTATAGTGTGAGCATTTGATGAGTTGTCTGTGATTGCATCTGTGTTGTTTGTTGTATCACTTTGAATGCTTAATGCAACTTCATTGCATACGGGATCATTTGGATCTATTTTAGGACATAAGTCTGATTGTATACATGGATCATTTTCAATATGAGGTGTTGTATGTGGTATAAATTCATTTGCATACATTGCAACATTTGTTACACGAAATGACTGCATATAATAATCACCGGAAGTTGAATAATAATTGTAACCTATATAAGTAGGTCCTGAAAAACTTGGAATGTTTCCTGCATACGAACCAATACCTTGATTGTGTCTTCCGTCATGCATATTGGTGATGTTAATATCTTGGTGTTTTTGACCATTTACATAAAATGCCCAATCGGATACATTCTGTCTGACCAATGCAATATGATACCATGTATCGTTTTCCAGCGGAATAGGTGACAAAAATGAAATGTGATTAACCCAACGATTACTTGCTGAAGTTGATCCGTGGCCATTGTTAACTAACCACTGAAACCAACGGCCTTTCGTATCACCAAATGATCCACCAGAGGATTCTGTGCGGTTTCCACGATGATAAAGTAACCAAGCAGAACGATTGCGTGAAGTTTCTACATGATTTATAATTCTATGATCTTGATTTACGTCATCAAACTTAATGTATGTTTCTATGGTAAAATCATTTGTTCCAATGATCATATCACCAATGTTGGTTTCCAACGAATTGGTAGGAGGAAATTTATCTTCACCATTAACTGCTTTTATAACAGGATGTTCGCAAAAATCTGAATTGAATGTTGTATTGTTTTGATTTTCCATAATAAATTTCCTTAACAACCTAGGTACATATCGCACAATGTGACATAAAGTGTAATTCCAACGGGATCAGCTGGTATGATTAATTCTACATCATTATTGGTTCCTGCACTTGTTTCTATATATTTTTTGCCGTTTGTGTTACCACTAAAATATGTAACTGAATTGTTTGCATAATTAAATGATCCCCGTTCGTATGTGTATTCACCAATTTCAAATATTTCACCGGTAGTGCTGTTCACTGCTTCTACAAAGAATGGTACGGGTGTACAATCTGAACTATAACCACCATGTTTTATTTTTAATGAGTATCCAAAAATTGATCTTACTTCCTGGTCACTGCCACTTTCATTTAGATTAATTGTTTGTTGTCCGTAATCAACATATTTTAGTTCAAGGTTTGCGGTGTCACATAATTTAAGATTACCACTTCCAGTTAATTTTTCAGTTTCATTCAAATAAGAATTTGTTGTATAATCGTGTGTTGTGTAATCGAGAGTTGGTGTGTAAGTATCCATACCTCCTGATGGTGCGACAATTTTACATCTTTGGTCAATTGGACCAACTCCAATTTTATGAGTTTCACCATAATAACAACACACCTCATCACTTACCATGTCATTTATATTATTTCTAATATCCACGCAATTTAATTCCGAATTACTTGAACTTTGTGATGAATCTGTTTCAGATAAAATAACAAGACCATGTTTATTTGAGTTTCCGGCCTCTTGAACTAGTTCATCATATCCATCCGATATAATTTCTGATGGTTTGTGAGATTTTGATGTTTCTCCATTACGATTGCCGTTTTGTCCAGCAATTGTGATACCATCAGTTACTTCAGACGAAACATATCCAGAGCCACCTCCACCAGAACTATCCATTCCAGACAACGCACATCCCGCTGCACCACCGAACCAACCGGCTCCACCACCACCACCACTTGAGTCTCCGTAGGTATCTCCGTTTCCTCCTGTAAATTGTGTGCCATTACCGCAAACACTACTACCTCCGTTGGTTTGAGTTCCTCCTGGTCCTCCCGCGGTATCATTTGCATAACGCATTCCAGAATTCCCGGAGAGACCTCCTCCTGCTCCTCCTCCTGCGTTGACATCTGTTCCACTTCCGGCTGCTCCACCTCCACCACCGGCAATAAGCAGTGCATTTTCCGCAGAAATAGTTCCTCTAAATATCCCACTCATACCACCACCTGCACCGGCGCATTTGTGATTACCGTTACCACCACTACCTCCTGAACCTCCAGGACTATATCCAGGTTCTCTAAATGTTGAACTAGTGTCTCCGGAGGTAGTTTCTCCTGTCCCTATTATCAATGTTTCTCCCGGAGTAACAGGAATCGTTCCTGCGGTATATCCTCCCGCACCACCTCCATTTGGATAACATCCCTGAGATCCTCCTGCCCCCCATAGTTGTGCTTTAATTTCAGTTATATTGGAAGGAACAACATATATTTGGTCAGCACCGGTTGGAGTAATTGCAATGGATTGTTGTGCAATTTCAGTTGGTGTCTCAGTCGGTGTAGGAGTTGATTGTGCGATTGGAATATTAGTTCCACTATCAGCACTACATAAATCATAAATTATTGCTTGACCGGTTGGAAAGTAAAAAAATGAACCCCATCCAGAGGAAACATGATGGGTATGACTACTTGGTAATGCATTTTCTCCTCCTGATACATAACCAACAATAATTTTGTCAGCATTTGAATTGATGCCGAATCTGCTATTAAGAGACGCAGCTGCGGCCGCATTCGTATATTCAGTATTTGAAATTTCTTGTGAACATTTGATCCATTCATTTCCTATTAAATCAAATACTAATATTAGACCCCTGCCTAAATTTGGTTTTGCTCCAGTTCCGTCTCCGGCCGTACTTGCGTCCCATCCTGGTGCATCAATTACAAGACGATTTCCATCGTCACTAAACTTTGCATTGCAAGGATGAGGAGACCCCTGTAATGTTGTTGGTGACATAATTGGATCACCTACTATTGTATAGTTTTGACCATCAAAATCGTAAACAACCATATTATATCGGCCAACCACTAATCGTGTACCATCCGCATTTAAATTTAATAGTCCACTATTATCTAGGATTTCATGATCTAACAGTAAAGGTGAACCTACTAATACCCATTCGTTCGATTGCAATCTATATAATTCTGTTTTATATGGCCGACCACTAGGAGCTCCATTAGTACTCATACCAATTGTATTTCCATCTTTGCTCATAACTATGTTGTATCCAAAACCATTATGTCTTATTTCAGGACCATATGGAGTATTTCCAACTTGACTCCAACTGCCGTTATCAAAAGAAAATACTTTAAAACGACCAACACGCATTGTTGATTGACTAGCAGCGGCACTTTCTGTTATTACAACTCTTGAGAAATCCCCACTCCAAGCAAAATCAATAGGATACCTTTCCCACCACCCTTCATATTGATCAGCAAAAAGTTCTGCGATTGTAACCCAATCAAAATCTAAAGGTTCTCCTAAAAGTGTCCAAGCATTATTAGAAAGTTCATAAATTTTTATTAGTGGAAATGATGTGCCTCCTGCGGTAGGGTTTGCGTATGTTGCATCACCTTTCCATTGATACGGATCCCAGTGAGCAACTAAAACACGTGATCCATCTGAACTTATATCTGCCTTATAATAATCACGCTCACCTCTCACTATATCGTCACCAATTTTAATCCAATTCTCAGCTTGTTTTTCGTAAACACGCAATTTGACAAGACCTGCTTCAGCGGTCAAATGAGTAGTACCATTAAGTTCAAATGAACTTTTTTCTACCCAAGATGTATAAGAAACTAAAACTCGGTCTCCTGTATCATTCATTCCCACTACATATCCTATTTCAATTTTATCTGTTGTATTTTGTTCAATTTCAAACGGTGAACCAACTGAAATATCTTGAGTCGGTGTCTCAGTCGGTGTAGGAGTTTGTTGTGCAATTGGTGACTGAGTCGGTGTAGGAGTAGAAGTATCTTCACAACCCCAAAATTCAATCTCTTGTATGACAAGATAATCTTGATTTCCATTGTTGGATGTAATGTTCAATCTGTATTGCATATAAGCATCAGTATTATTTATATTATACTCAATGGGCTGAGGGGCCTTGTCTTGCTGTACTCCGGGGTTCCCGGATGAGGATGTAAATACAGTAACATCGAATACAGCATCAGTTTGTGTGTCAAGAATCACCACAGTATTGAAATTGTCGTTGGATGCTTCAAGTGTCCAATTTTTAGGGTCTTGATCACGGGTAAACCAATTCCACGGATATATTCTATAATGTGTTACGACTTGAGGAGCAGAAAACGACTGACCAATAACACCAGTGGTTTTATATTCACCACCTGTATTATCGTATGAATACCATGAGTTTGTAGTGTGGGTATGAGAAATAGCCTGACCCGTTACAGTCTTAACTACACCATTGAAACCAGCACCTATAAAATCTGGATGTTCATCACCGATGGAATTTGATGGTGATGATATCACCTCAGTTTCTGAACAAAAGCATTTAGTATCAGGTAATTTTATATCATATGTGATTGGAATATAACCGGTTTGTGGATGAGGATCATGTAACATTTTTGAATTATATTCAACTTCCGCATCAATCCACGTACCAGTATCACTTTGAACTTGAATGTTGAACGCATACGATTGAGAGAAATTTCCAACGGGAGTAAGAGTTAACATTCTAAATACATTATCAGGCAACATTTTGTTGAACTGATAATAATAACTTTGATTGTTTGAGTAAATATCTTCAAATTCTGTTCCGTCTGCGTATCTTACCACCTCACCATTTTCAATGTGGAATGATCGTGTCCAGCCATAGCTGTATGCGGGCCCACCCGATCCGGTGAGTCCGTTTAACCAATCATACTTAATATTCAGTGTACATGGAGTTGTAGTCGGTGTCTCAGTCGGTGTAGGAGTTTGCTGTGCGATTGGTGACAGAGTCGGTGTAGGAGTTGGTGCTAAACTAACTGTTACTGTAAATGTTTTTCCGGTATAATCGGGATGACCGTTTTGTACCTGTGTTTCGACATCCGAAAGATATGTGCAATTTCCCACCACATTTGCGGTAATTGTTGCTGTTCCTACACCAGTTGTAGAAAGTTTTGTTCCATTATCTACAACAGAAACTATATTTTCATCTGAACTTGAGAAAGTGACTGGTATTTCCGTAGCATGAAGTCCTTCTCCTGATTGAACATTTTCAATAGGAAGAGAGTATGCAACCGCATCAATAGTAAGATCATCATCGTCTGTAGTTGCGTTTCTGTTGCTCAATGTATTCGTCAAGTTCGAAGTCATTACAAACTGAAGTTCAGTTGGATTGCAGGTCTCAGTCGGTGTAGGAGTTGATTGTGCGATTGGAGGTGTATCGCATATATTTGTTATGGTAGTAATTCCAGCTGCGCCGTTGGGTGTAATCAAACGAGAACCACTTCCATAATCAATGATGCTTACATCACCACTTTTTGGTTGAATTAACAAATACTCTGCTTCACATCCATCACTATATGTCACTCCGTCTAAACAAACGTCCGAGATTTCTGTGATGTCATTTGTAAGTTGTAAATGAAGTTTTACGTCTTTACATTCTGGTTCATCACCATGACAAACTGGACATCCACCTAAATATAATTTGTTATTGAATACATCAAATGTTTCATCGGTACTCACTTTCCATGTTTGATCATCTTCATCAAGTTCATAATAAGCATCTGGTAAATTATCTCCACGAATTATCATGTGTGATCCAGCAAGCATTACAGAATGAGTAATTTTGCTATCAAGTGAAGTTAATTTATGTTCAACTGCATAACTTAGTGTTGATGTGTATACGAATTTTCCTTGTTCGTTTCTTTTGTAAATTAATACCGCAGGAACATAATTTGCAGAATCAATAAATTCAACACTCGGAATCATTAAATAATCATTGTATAATTTCGGATCACCAAATAAATTGTGTGAATTATTTTCAATTAAAGTCTTTATAGAAGCATCACCTTCTTCTTGTGGGTGTCTTATTGGATTATCAAAATCAATTACAAATGTTCCAATTATTTTGGAAGCATGAAGAAATGCGTATGATCCTGTTGAAGCATTATCATACAAAGCATAACTTTTGAAAATTAAATTATTGTTGTCTGCAACCAACGAATGCTCACCACCATACACAGAAGTAAATGTGTCAGAAACATATGATTTTTCATTCAGTTTTTCATCATTAAAAATTTCTTGAACAAGTTCCCAATAAAATTCGCCGTATTCGTAAATTGCAATATAAGAATGAGAATCTGTGGATGCTAAAGTTGGTTCAGTTGTGATAATCAAATTATCATCGGTGATCACCATATCGATTCCGAAATCTAAATTAGTTTCAACTGAAATTTCCACCGTTGAAAGTGGTGCTTCAATTGTTTGCAGATAACTAAATAATCCATTGTTGCGTTTTTTATACACAATAACTGCACCAGGACCTTCGTTTGTGTCCGCACCATGATTTATTAATGATGCTACAATAAAAGCACCATCAGTTACAATTTTACCAACATCGTTTGCTGATTCAGGTAAAACCAACTCTTGTAAAAGCACAGGTGAATCTTCGGCACGAACTGGTTGAACATAAACATATATTGAACCTCCGTGTGTGTTTTTTTCGCAATGAATTAAATTTTCTGTTTCCATAATTTTAAATTTTATTTAGATTCGTAATATGAGTATGTTCCACGTCCCTCAAAAATTAAATTAGCATCAGTAATTGGATTTTTTGTTAATGCTATTTGCATTTTAGATGGTGCGTTCAAATAATTTTGACTTCTTGTTTCTAACTCGTGAATTTTTCCGTTCTTTTTCAAAACATAATTATATGGAAGAACCCGATCAACATTACTATCCCATGTTATTTTAATTGGTGCAGAAACATTTACAATGTATCCACCCCATGCACCCCAAGTACCACTCGACGATTTAGCAGTATCTGTCCAATGAGGATTCCAAGTTTGTCCGGTGGATCGTGTTAATGTACTGTGTACATTGACATAATAAGAAAACAATTCTCCGGTATCAGTCAAAAAGCAAATCACACCATTTTGTAATGAATATACTTTTACTACTCCAGAAGCATCTCCGTAGTTTACTTCCAAAGAATCCGGATCAAGTGACTTGTAATAAATCTCATCGGATTTTGTATAGTAAATTCCCATTGTTCTTATCATGGACATGAATCGATAACGGTGTTCAACTCCTCCGTATCCAATTCCCAGAAATTTATCAACACTTGTTTCTACGACTTCTGTTGTAATTGATCCAGATGAATTAAAATTAAATTTTCTAATTTCTTTTGAACTTTCTACAAACAATAAGTCATTGTGTACCGCGGTTGTACCCGAATATAATAATTCTGGTGATGTTTTTACTATATTCCCAAATTTTCCAATAATATAAAAATTATTATCAGATTTCTTTTGATAAATTGCAGAATCAGGATTTGCTGATACTATTTTCTTAACGTCTTGTAAAATTGTCAGCATTGGTTTATACTTCATTCCGTTTGGAAATAGATGTGCATCAAACTCAGTTGGAGCAAATGGATCAACGGTTGTTGATCCTCCCCAATAATCTGCATTTGAAGTTGTCGAGTCAGATCCTGTTCTGCTTTTCCATCCGTAAACTTCTCCACTTTCTAAAATTACCAAATTACAATTATTTCCATAAAATAAATCACTTACATTATACCCACGCAATATTTCTGCATTTGATCTATACACTACTGTATTATCTCCGATTGGTCCACGTCCTGTACCCAATAATAAAGGACCCGGTGTTGGAGTTGGTGTTGGGGTAGTCACGGGAGTAGGAGAATACTCAATTACTTCTGGTAGAATATCTTCATTATTTCGTATAACAAATTCTTTTCGCACGAAACTTACTTTGTCTTCAAAAATATTCTCAACAGACTTTGTAGAAACATTTAAAGACCACAACGCACCACTTTTGGTAAGAAATTTCAAACCGGAATACAAAGCAACTATTTCTTCATCTGAATGCAATAATGTCATTGATTGACCATTTGCTCCTATGTCATAAATTGATCCGTCTGATTTCAAAATGTATTGACCATCAGTTGCATCTATAACATCCTCCGCAAGTAAACCACCATTTATACGATGATATTCATTTGATAAAGTGATATAACATCCGTCCTCTGTGAATTTTAAAACATCGGAAGCAATGAGTTCGGTATTTTCTCCGTTTAATCTTTTTAATCTTCTAGCACTATCAATCACATATGAAATATTACTTTCTGTAAATACGTCTGTTATGTTTGAGTGTGTGGTTTGTTGATATTGTATAAATGCTCCATCTGAAATATCAATTCCACATTGTCCGTCATTATTGTTTCCCGCACTCCATAAAGTTTGATTTTTGTGTAAAATCAATAAATGATCATGACTTGTTGCAACTTTTATTACTTTTGATTCATCGTCACTTGGTGCGGGTAAAATCTCGAATATGTTGCTTTCAAAACTTTTTGTGTCTTTAAAAGATTGTGACCATGCCCATTGTGAATTGTACCATGCGGTACGATCACTTCGAGTTTCTCTTTTGTTCATCATTTGACCCAAAATCTTATTTTCATAATTTTCATCTGCTATTGCAACCGAAGTTGATTTGTCTGGTGGGTGGCCATGATCCATATAACTTGGAGTATTTATAGGATTTACATAAAAGTCAGCACCTGATCCCCATAAACTTCCATCTGATTTAACAAAATATGTACCTGTGGGATTTGAATCTACATATGAAATATTTTCATTTTTAAAACAAAGAGAATACATTTGCTGAAATGAAAAAACTGACGTATTTCCGTATGTACCACCATTTACATCGTTAGCATAAACTTCTACAGTATCCGATAAATTTTTATTATATGTTGGTAAATTAGTTGAACGATAACAAAAGAAGCTATTGTGACCCACACCAATTCTTTTTACTTTATTCATAAACAAAGGACAATCATTTCTTGATCCAACTTCTTTAAAACCAACATTTACATAAGTAAACGCAATAGAGTTAGCATGATATCGTTTGGTTCCAGTGAAAGTTTGATTGTGTTTGTTTACACGATTGACAGCTTCACCTGCTACTCCTTGACCATAAAGATTGCCGTTTTTATGAAGAAACAACACAAATCTAAGTTTTTTACTTGGATCAAACGCATCTCCAAATTGTTGACCAAAATTACGACCTGATGAACTATCATTTTCAGTTTCTGCTTTAGAATTATCCTCCACTGCAAAATCAAAATCTTGTTTAGGATCATCTGTATACTCAATCTCAACTTTCACATCACGGAAATCATAACCAACTAAGTTAAAACTGGAAACAAAACTCATGTCAAGTTCGTTGACATTCGCATCATTAAAAGATGCACTTGGATCGAAAGCGTGATAATCAGCAAAAGTTCCACCGAATAAATTTAACCAATCCCATTCTGATTTTAATCCAGAAACATATAAAGCATCATCTTGTTTAATTACAAAACTAGTCAAAGTTCCACAAACTATACGTTTGCAATCTGTGTCTATAACTTTAATAAATTGAGATTCATCATTATCAGTTGTTAAACTTTCGTAAAAATCTGCAAATGTTTGGCTGGAATCATCTTTGTCCCAAGTACTCGAATGGTGATTATCTATATTTGTTGGACCTGCAAACCACCGTTTTAAATCCCAATCATCAATTACACCGTTTCCTAATTGACCAAACATATTACTTCCACAACTCCATAAACTTTTGTCAGTTTTTATTATCAAACTATGATGACCACCCGCAGATGCTTCTAATACATCACCATCTAAAACTTTTGTGAATGTTTTAACATTATCGGTGTGTCCTAAACCAAGTTGACCATATGTGTTTCTACCAGTTGCCCACAAACTTCCATCTGACTTGATTGCAAACGAATGCTTTGCACCAGTTGAAATCTTAATTACATCCGTTAATACCTCGGTAAATGAATTTGTTGATGATGCATCTCCTAAACCAATCTCACCGAGTTCATTGTTACCAGTTGCATATAAAGTACCGTCTGCGTCTAAAATTAAAGAGCATTTATATCCTACTGATATATCTGCTACATCTTCTTTTATTTTGATTGGAGTATTAGTTGATCCACCATCACCAAGTTGACCTTTATCGTTTGATCCACTTCCGTATACTTCTCCGTTACTTGCGAGCATAAGAGTGTGATTATATGAACCTTCAATTTTAACAATATCTAAATCATCTGATATTACAACCGGTTTTCCGTTGCGATTGCTTTCAAAATTCGTTGTTGTACCAAGTCCAAGTTGACCACTTGCATTTGATCCAAAACCAAGCAATGAATTTACATGAACAATTCCAGGAGGTTCTGGTTCAATATATGGATCGTCCTCGTCATTTTCAGTTGTTGGATCGGATATGATATCAATTACAGTGACACCCGCAGGAATTGGAGTTGGTGTTGGCCATGGCCATGGTTCTTCTTCAGGTTCAGTCTCAATTTGACAATCAGAAGTAACTTTTGGTATTTCAATGTCAAAAGATATTGCGGTATATGCAGTATTTGCTGAATAAATTTCTTCTTTTCGTGTTGCCAAATTTACACTCACATCTGTCCAAGGACCATTACTTGAAGTTGAAATCTTTACATTACGAATTGTACCTGTGTTGGTACCTGGTCCATATTTCGCCTTTTGTGTTGTCATGAATATGTGACTGATAGTCTGTGAATCTTGATTTTTTTCTACTTCAATTGTATGTTTGTTTGCACTAAAACTACCACCCATATACCAAGGCATATTAAAATCATAATTTATATACAAATAACAAGGTGTTGGACATCTTTCATCTGCTGAACATTTGTATAATAAAGCATCAGGAACATGAAAGTTACAAGTATAAACTGCGTGATGTGCAACACGAACGTCTTGCATATATCCGTCGAAAAAACGAGTCCATTTGTTTCCGTTTACATACGGATCGTAAACTGCACCAACCGAATATCCATACATTTGTTGATGATTTGCTAAATGACATCCTGAATAAACTATTCTTCCGTCTAAATACATATAAAGTCTGAGATTTCTACGAACCAATGCAACATGATGCCATGTATCGTTTGATAATGTTCCTCCACCAACTGAAGTACGACCATTCCAAAATGCAAGTTTTCCGGAATCTGTTACATAAAAAAGAAATTGATTTCCTTTGTCTGCTTGCATACTTCCAAATATAGTTCTATCATTTTTGAAATCAGGTGTGTCCACCAAATTTTTGTTGTATATCCATGCTTCAATGGTAAAATCACTTTCACCGAATGCCCATGACTCACTTGTTGGTAACGTGATTCTTGCTTTTTCGGGTGTAAAATCTAATGTATTTTCTGAAAATGGTGGTTGTGTTGTATCGGTTGCCATGTTTTTAATTCCTTATACGCAGTTGGACTTAGAGTCGTACGTTAAACTTAATTTAAAGTGATCATTCTCAAAGTTTCCGTAAATTCCGTGAGTTGGTAAATAATAACCCATGCATCCATATTCAAGGGTTGTTGAATTTACTTTATTACTTTCAGTTTTTATTGAAGAAACATAAAATTCATTGGTATTGGTTTCAATTTTCTCGAATTGTACTCCAGTAATTACTTTATCTGATTTAAATGTTTCTCCTGGTGATAATTCCGCAACAACTTCATATTTGCCATTTGCAAATTCTCCTAGCAATTTTATTTTGCTTAATTTTGATAATTCATGTTGATCTACATCTAACTGATTATTGAAATTCATTGAAGAATATTTGATGTGTAATGGTTCGTCAGAATCCGAATATTCTTCAGAGTGATTATCTTCTTCTTGGTGATGAAAATGTTTGTTGTGGTCTTCTTCATGCGTGTAATGATCAGAATGATCGTGTTCATTCTCGTTTGTACTTGGAATATCGAAATCATGATCACTTTGCCCGTGATACCCGTTTTCGTAAGCATCATCATAATGATCTTCGTGATGATGAACATCTTCGTGATCTGAATGATCTGACGAATCAGGATTTGAACTTGCTGTCGGTGGTGTAGTTGCCACTATTTTAAAATTTTGACCTATAGATAAATCTATTTGCGTTTGATGGCCGACCCAATTTTCATACTGATTCTCAGTTAATATATTCGCACAATTAAGACTTATCCCCACATTGTTCATGTACCATTCTGTTATTTTTGCTTTATTACCAATTATAGTAAAGTGCGGTAAAAATACCCAATTGTCGTAATTAGGAGCAGGTTTTGCGTATCCCCACGATATACTGTTATTTTCTTGATAAGTAACCAACTTGTATGTGTCGTTGTTCCACGAAGGACCATACTGATCATCAGGAGCACCACTTACTTCAATGTACTCTGGAAAGTGATCTGTCAAATTTACTAAATTGTTATGTTGGTCTAGTTCTACTAGTATTTCTTTATCACAAAGTTCACCTACAGTCGGTGTCTCAGTCGGTGTAGGAGTTGATTGTGCAATTGGTGGAGTTATTTCTCCAGTTTTAAAAGAATATGAACTAAAATGAACATTAATTCCATTTACATTTGTAATATTTTCTCCAGATTGCCACTTAAGTTGAGTTATAGAGTTTAGTGCAATACGATAAATTGTTCCGTCAGTTTTGAGCATCAAAATATCAGCATGATTTATCATGTGTCTGCTACCAGACTTTATATCGTGTATATTAGTTATTGGATTGTTACTTGAATCAACAAGGACATCTGGATGGACGCCACCCCCACCATGATCGATGCCAACTGACCGGATCATATATGTTTTACCGTCTGATTTTGTCCAAGCAGGTTCTTGGGTTTTGTAAATTTTTTCAACGTCTGTATCTATTAAGGTAAATTCCGTAATGTAATTTAAACTTGTGGTTGGATTAAGATCACCAAAATACTTGCCTCCCACCGCATATAATTTTTTATCTGTGGTAAGAATAACTGTATTGGACCAATACGAAAATACTTTTATTGCTCCCGGATTTGCAGGCCAAACGAGATCAGCATACGGTATCGATGTTTCGGAACTTGTAAATCCGTAACGATTGGCAGGATTCATTCCACAACCATAAACTGATCCATCGGCACATCTAAAATAAGTTCTATATCTATTTTTAGTGACTTCAATCACATCTGTAAGTGGTTCACCATTTTGTTTTATTACAACCATTGGTGACGAAGTTTCTTGATCATGATCATATCCAACCCCAAGATAAGTTCCTTTGCCAACTGCGTATAATTTATTGTCATTTTTCAACTTATAATGAAGAGAAGATGATTCATCAAAATTGTAAAAATCTACATTATTCAATGCAACCTTTGGAGTATAAGTTGTCTTGTAACTAGTATCTTGAATAACATTTCCATTATCATCAACATAATGGTTTAGTGCTTTTAATATGTAGTTAAGTATAAACCCATATCCAGGCATCCATAATGTTCCGTCTTCTTTTAAAAATACATTACCACCCGGTACTGTATCATGTGGACTGGAAATGCTTGTTAGATTACCGTGACTATTTTCAACTTGTTGCGGAACTCCATTTCGGGAAATTGGATAGGAATTAATTGTACTATCTGAGTGAGCAATTACCCATAAATCTCCGTAAAGTGGTCCAGTCGGTGTCTCAGTCGGTGTAGGAGTTGATTGTGCAATTGGTGGAATATAAACTCCGTCTTTTGCTACAATTGTTGGCCACATTCCAGATTTTCCGGATGCAAGATTTTCAGAATCTGCGTTATCTCCAATGTAAATAAACAATGGCATTTTGCGGGTTGCATCTGCAACTGGATGTGAATATTCTCCGTCAGAATCTGCTTTTACTTCAACATACAATTGATAATATCCGTCATTGGAAGTTTCGGTATCATCTAATGTAAAGATCATTCCACCGAATTCTGCACTTGTTTCGTGTGTGTAATTTCCGGCAACTCCGGCATCAGGCCAATTTTGATGATTTATTGTATAATCATTTTCAGTTTTGACTGCATCTTCTAATCCATATAAAGTAGACCATTCGGTTGTATCACGTGTATCAAATGTTTGATTACTTGGTTTCAACAAATATCTTGCTTGAAGATAATGATATCCACTAACATCTTGACTCCAACGAATTTGAAGTTCACACGCATGATCGTGATCATCTGTTTTAACAAGAACCAGATTAGAATCAATCACCATATCTGTTCCAAATCCATCTCCTCCGTCATTATCATAATCACTTTGATTCAATGTAAGTTGGTCGATGTTATTCAAATCAAGATTTTCACCAATCACAGAATCATCTTGTTCCCATTGTCCGTAAACTTCAACTCCACGACAATGATGACCAAACGATTCGCAATCCGGTTCTGGATCAGTATCCTCAGGATAATCTGGATCTTCAGCATCCCATCCTCCTGGTACACAAGCATTATTTGATTTGTATAAAACATAATGCTCGGTTTCTGCACATAAAATGTCAGTTATTTTCCAACATCCATATCCATAATCTGTGCTGATTCTAATAATATCATTAATTTTAAGTCCTGCTTCGTATCTTACAAGACCTTCAATGTCAGCGGCAATTGCGTTTGTGTTGTAAGGAACAACTTTTAATGCATAACCACTTGTACATGAATTGTCATGTGGTATACCTGGTCCTGTTGGTGGCCAAGGATATGATTCTTCAAGAACAACTGGTCCTCCACAAACTTCAATTCTTGCTCCGTGTGGATGCCAATCTGCACAATGTGGTTGTTTGATCCAATTATCGTTGCTTGTATCTGCAACTTTTTGTGAAAACGCATGAATTGAACCACTTGTATATTGATTGTGTTGAATTACCCAACGACCATTTGTATCATTATCATTTTGAATGTCAGGATAAATTGGGAATAAAATTCCTGTGTAACGACTTTCCCATTTTCCGTTTCTCCAGAAGTTATTGCTATGCTTAAAGAACCTTTCGTGTACCCACATTGGTTTCCAACGTCCTCCTCCTTCTGAGAAAGCAAAGTTTCTTGTGCGGTACATTTGGCCAAGAATATTATGACCAAGAGCAGCCTTTTTCAATGAACGACCAAAAATATCTTTACCAGTGATTGGATTCAAGAAATAATAAGTTCCGTTCATTGCATCCGAGTCCCAATGACAATCAAACGCATGAGAACCACTATAAACTTGGTAACAACCCTCAAATCCAGTTACGCATACTGCGGATGGATATTCTTTACCTGTAAATGTGTACATACTATGATTACAAGTATCTGGAGTGACTATTGTATCTCTATCAAGATAATTGAATCTTGATTTTTTCCATGATTCAGTTGGAATGTCGCATGATGTGTTACAATCAACAGGTGGTAAACTTGAACAATGTTGCTTACAATTATTTGGAATAACATATCCGTTTGGTGCAACGCACTCACTTCCTATAACAACATGACAATCAAGTCCACCATCATGTGAAACTCTTACCAAGTCACCTAATTGTAATCCATACATCGGATATACTCTACGAACAATTGAACTATTCCAAATGTGTCTTACTAACACAGAAGATTGTGTTCTGCAATATCTCCAACCTCCACCAGGTTTTGGAAATGTCCAACCACCCGGCGTACCACAATTGTATCCACATCCAGGAAATATCCAACGTCTTCCACCAGGACGACCTTTCCATCCACCTGGATATCCACCACCAGGACGTCTCCGTCTTCCAGTCCATGGCCAACCACCACGACC
>MDTG01185284.1_pt1 | contig 17029 bp, 16 predicted proteins | sample 811421 | NCBI WGS metagenome assembly MDTG01 (sample SAMN05326645, study PRJNA326480) | marine metagenome | isolation source: seawater | place: Pacific Ocean: South East | collected 2011
AAAATTAATAAGAAAGAACTATTTAGTAACTCAGATAATAATATAGCTATGCTTGAAAATATTAGATTTTATAAAGAAGAAGAAGAAAATGATCTAAATTTCTCAAAAAATTTGTCCTCACTTGGTGATATTTTCATAAATGAGTCTTTTTCATCCAGTCATCGAAGTCATTCCTCTATAACAGGAATTTCTACATTTTTACCTTCATTTCCAGGAAAATTATTCCAATATGAACTTCAAAATTTAAATCACGTTGTTAAGGAAATGCAAAAACAAAATTCTATTGCTGTTTTGGGGGGATCAAAAATTTCAACAAAGATGAAAGTTATTGAAAATCTATCAAAAAAATTCAACAAAATTCTAATTGGTGGAGCTATGGCAAATACTTTTTTAGCTTCGCAAGGTATTAATATAGGTAAGTCTTTCAGTGAGTTTCGCATGTTAGAAAAAACAAACACTATATATAAACAAAATAAAGATAAGATTATTCTTCCAATAGATTGTATTGTTTCAAAATCAGAGAATGATGAAATGAGTTCAGCAGTAGATGTAGGGAACATAAAAGGTGATGATTTAATTTTTGATATAGGTCCTAAAACAAGAAAAATATTTTACAATGAAATTTTAAAACATGAAAAATTATTGTGGAATGGCCCATTAGGACTTTTTGAAAAAAAACCTTTCGATAACGGTACAAATTATGTTTCTTCAATTGTTAATAAACATAAATCAGATCGTTTTTTTTCCATTGCCGGTGGTGGTGACACAATATCTGCACTAAAAAATTCTGGAAATATTAATAACTTTTCATTTATTTCAACTGGTGGTGGTGCATTTTTAGAATTTATCGAGGGAAAAAGTTTACCAGGGATTGAGATTTTAAATAATTAGATTAGATTATCAAAAATGAAACATAAAATATTAAAAAAAATAGCTACTGAACTTTCTGAAAAACCTAGGGGTATACTTGCTGCAGATGAAAGTACAGGTACGATAAAAAAAAGATTTGATTTAATTAATTTAGAATCTAACTTTGAGAATAGAAGAAAATATAGAGAACTTCTATTTTCTACTCCAGATCTTGGTAGTTTTATAAGTGGAGTAATATTATTTGATGAAACCATAAAACAAAAAGATAAAAATGGAAAAAGCTTTGTAGATTTACTCAAAGAAAACAACATACATGCTGGTATAAAGGTTGATACCGGAGCAAAAAATTTAGTTGATTCTGAAGGAGAGAAAATTACCGAGGGATTAGATAATTTAGATAACAGAATACAAGAATATTCAAAACTCGGCGCAACATTTGCTAAATGGAGAGCAGTGATAGAAATTACCAACACAAATCCGTCTGATTATTGTATTGAACTTAATTCCCATGCATTAGCTAGATATGCCAAAATATGCCAACATTATAACATTGTCCCAATTGTTGAACCTGAAGTTTTAATGGATGGTGGTCATGATATAAATATATGCTATGAAGTTACAAGTAAAACCTTAAGTAGTTTATTTAAGAATTTAAGATTTCAAGATGTCTACCTTGAAGGCATTTTGCTTAAGCCAAATATGGTAATATCAGGTTTGAAAAGTAAAAATCAAGCAACTGTAGATGAAGTTGCTCAAAACACCGTTGAATGTCTTAAAAAAAATGTCCCAGACGAAGTTCCCGGAATAGTCTTTTTATCAGGTGGACAAAGTGAACAAAAAGCAACAGAACATCTCAATGCAGTGAATAAAATTAAAGGTTTATCGTGGAAGTTAAGTTTTTCTTACGGCAGAGCATTGCAACAATCTGTTTTATATGAATGGAAAGGAAATGATGATAATATTTTAAAAGCTCAACAAGAACTTTTAAAAAGATCAAAACTTAATTCTATGGCAACTACAGGCAAATATTTTTTAGAAATGGAAGAACAATCTGAGAGTTAATAGTCTGTTTAATTATACAAATATTAGTTTTACGGTAATTGATTGTATTTTACAAAAATGAATAACTTAATAAAAATCGCACCCTCAATACTTTCTGCCAATTTTTCCTCTTTAGGCGAAGAAATTTCTAAACTTGATAAAACTGATTGTGACTTAATTCACATAGATGTAATGGATGGTCATTTTGTTCCAAATTTATCATTCGGTCCGACAATAATAAAATCTATTAGACATCTAACAAAAAAACCATTTGATGTTCATTTAATGATAAATCCTGTTAAAAAATTTTTGCAAGATTATATTGATGCTGGTGCCGATATTATTACTATTCATCACGAAATCGATGATGATGTGATAGATTGTATAAAATTTTTGAAAAAAAAAAAAATCAAAATAGGCATTTCAATAAAGCCCAAAACAAATTACAGAGTTATCAAAAAATACTTAAATCTTATTGATATAATTTTAATAATGACAGTCGAACCAGGGTTTGGAGGACAATCCTTTATCAAGTCTCAAATTGAGAAAATCAAAAAAGTAAAAGCATTAATCGGGAAAAAAAAAATTAAAATAGAGGTTGACGGAGGAATTAATGTGCAAACTGCGAAAGAATCGATAAGTGCAGGAGCAGAAATATTAGTTGCTGGCTCCTCAGTTTTTATGAATGGCGATTACCAAAAAAATATCTTAAAGTTAAAAGAAAAAAAAGATCTTTGAAATGAATAAGTTTGTTTTTTTATATTCTTTGATTTTTTATTTGTTTTTTAACATTTTTCAACTTGCAGAGACTAATGAAAGAATCATTGAAGTTAAATTCGTAAATGTTGAAAAAAAAAGAATATCTGATGAACTAAACTTAACTGGAACACTTAAAGCAAATGAAAGTGTTGATATTACTTCAGTAGTTTCAGAAAAAATTAAAGATATTAAATTTAAAGAGGGTTCTTTTGTAAAAAAAAATCAAATTCTCGTTGAACTTGAAAACAATGAAGAAAGAGCTTTACTGAAACAAGTAGAGGCTGAGTTTAATGAAGCAAAACTTAATTTTACAAGAACAAAAAGATTAGTTGAAGAGGGTAACGCTTCGCAAGCAATGTTGGATAGAAGATTTAAAGAGAAAAGAAAATATGAGGGAAAATATGAGGAAGTTGTAGCAAAAATTAATGATAGAATTATTAAAACCCCATTTGACGGAATGATTAGTACCAAAAATTTTAGCATTGGTTCATTCATAGAACCAGGCGACGTGATAACTTCATTATATGACATTAGAAAAATAAAAGTTGATTTGTACATACCTGAAATTTATTCACAAAACATAAAAAATAATCAGTCCTTTATGCTATCCATTCTTTCTAATGATGATATAACTTATCGTGGAAAAATTTATGCAATTGACCCTTTTATCAATAAAAAAACAAGAAATTTCAAAGCTAGTGGGATTATAAATACAAATGATAACTTGATTCTGAGACCAGGTATGATGGCAGAAATAAAAATTTCTCTCAATGAAAGAAATGTTTTTACTATCCCTGAAGGTTCAATAATACAGGAAGATGAGAAAACTTTTGTTTACTTGATAAAAGATAGTGCATCTTATAAAAAAGAAGTGCAAATAGGAAAAAGGAAAAAAGGGATTGTAGAAATCCTAAAAGGCTTAGATAACGGGGATATGGTAGTTTATGAGGGAACTAATAAAATCAAAGATGGATCTCGAATTACAGAACGAAGATGAATTTTTCTGAATTTTTCATAAGGAAGCCTGTTTTTTGTATTGTTGGTTGTTTATTATTATTACTAATTGGATATCTCTCATTAATTGATCTACCATTAAGACAATATCCAGATATTGAAAAATCGCAAATCACAATTGATACTAGATATTCAGGTTCAGCAGCATCAACTGTCGAAACAAAGATAACAGAAATCATTGAAAATCAAATTAGTGGGATTGAGGGTATTAGATCAATCAATTCAGTAAGTAGAGACGGACGGTCTAAAATTACAATTGAATTTAATCAATTTAAAGATATAAATGAAGCTGCAAATGATGTAAGAGACTCAATATCAAGAATTATTGGTAGACTGCCAAAGGATTCTGATCCCCCTGAAATATACAAAATTGATTCTGATGCTGATGCTATAATGTGGTTAAATTTGACTTCGACAAGTCTTAATCAAATGGAATTAACCGAATACGCCGAGAGATTTCTAGTAGATAGACTCTCAGTTGTTCCTGGTGTAGCAAGAATAAGAATTTCAGGACAAAAAAAAAAATCTTTGAGAATTTGGTTAAATCCAAAATTATTATCTTTGTATGATTTAACTGTTCTTGACATTGAAAAAAAAATTTTAGAAGAAAATGTAGAATTTCCAGCTGGAAGATTAGAATCAGAAACAAGAGATTTTACGGTTAGATTTTTAACGACTCTTAACAAAGTAGAAGATTTTAAAAATCTTGTTGTTAAAAGAGACGAAAGTAATTCATTTGTTCGGCTAAAAGATATTGCAAAAGTAGAATTTGGTGCCGAAGAACCTCGACAATTATTCAGGGGTAACGGAGAAGAGATGGTTGGTTTGGGGATTGTAAAACAAAGCTCAGGAAACTTGCTTAAAGTTGCAAAAGGGATTAAATCAGAATTCAAAAAAATTCAAACATCTCTTCCAGATAATATTAAAATTTACCAAAGTTATGATACTTCTCTTTTTGTTTCTGAAGCACTTAGTGACGTAATATTTACTCTTTGTTTAGCTATTTTTTTAGTAACAATAGTTATATTTATTTTTTTAAAAAACTTTAAATCAGCCCTCATACCTTTTTTAACAGTACCAATTTCATTAATAGGAAGTTTTATATTATTAAGTCTTTTTGGATTTTCTATAAATTTAATTACTTTACTTGCATTAGTTTTATGTACTGGCTTAGTTGTTGATGACTCAATCGTTATGCTTGAAAATATCTACCAAAAAATAGAGGAAGGTGAAAGCAATATTAAAGCAGCAATAAGTGGTGCCAGTGAAGTTTTTTTTGCAATAGTTTCAACTTCAATTATTCTGATAAGTGTTTTTATTCCAATTGCTTTTCTTCAAGGTGATACTGCTAAACTTTTTGATGAATTAGCAATTACAATTATTGGTGCAATTTTTTTCTCTACTATAATATCATTAACTCTCACCCCAATGTTGTGTTCTCAAATTTTAAGTTTTAAAAGAAAAATTGTAACAAAAAAACTACTTCGAACAACTTATGAAGAAAATATACTAAATATTATTAGTAAAGATCGACTGATCTTAGTATCAATTTTCTTTTTAATAATTACTTCAATTTTTTTTATCAGTAATACTGCAAAAGAACTTGCACCCAAAGAGGACAGAGGAGCATTTTTTATGGTTCTGAATGGACCAGAGGGGAGCAGTTATAAAAATACTGTTCAACAAATGCTTGATTTAGAGGAAAAATTACTCGAATTTAACAAAAACAATGAAGCCAATAGAATTTTGTTAAGAGTTCCAAGAAGTTTTTCAGGTGCAGAGAATTATAGTGACGGTATAGGAATTATTGTGCTTAACCATTGGGAAGAAAGACGTTCAATTTGGAAGATTATCACAGAAATAAGAGAAAAAACTCAAAATATATCTGATGCTCGTATCCAAATATTTCCTCCGAGAAGTCTTGGACAAAGAAGATCAGGTTCACAATTACAACTAGTTTTAGGTGGTGATTCATATGAAGAAATCGATAAGTTAATGAAAAAAGTTATGCAAGAAATAAAAAAAAACGAAAACTTTGTGTTTGTTGATACTGATTATAAAAAAAATAGACCCCAACTAAAAGTTTTTATCGATAGAAAAAAAAGTTCAGAATTAGAAGTTAGTACAACTCAGGTTGGAAGAACTCTAGAAGTTTTGCTTGGAGGAAGGAAAGTTAATACATTTATTGATAAAGGAGAAGAGTATTACATCATAATGCAATCTTTAAGTTCAGAAAGAGAACTACCCAATGACCTCAGTCAAATCATGGTTAGATCTTCAAATGGAGAACTGATTAGACTTGATTCATTAATATATACAGAAGAGAATTCTGGGGCAAAAGAACTTCATAGATTTAATAGAATCAGAGCAATAACTCTGAAGGCTAGTTTAAAAAAAGACTATTCACTAGGTGAAGGAATAAATTTTATTGAACAAATTCTTCAAGAACAGAATGTAGGAAATATTAAAATTGACTACAAAGGGCAAAGTAAAGAATATAAAGATTCATCAAAACAAATGTTGTATCTTTTCGTAATTTCACTGTTGGTGGTGTATTTAGTTTTATCTGCTCAATTTGAAAGTTTTATTACCCCGGTAATTATAATGATCTCAGTTCCATTATCCATATCTGGCGGAATTTTTGGTTTATGGTTATTTGAAAGTTCTTTGAATATTTTTAGTCAAATAGGTATAATTATACTAATTGGAATTTCTGCAAAAAATGGAATCCTAATTGTTGAATTTGCTAATCAACTCAGAGAAAAAGGTGAGGATATATCATCTTCAATATATAATTCATGCAAAAAAAGGTTTAGACCGATAATTATGACCGGATTTTCAACAATTGTAGGAGCCATCCCACTTGTTATAGGGTCCGGGGCAGGAAGCGAATCTAGAGAGACAATTGGAATTGTTATAATTTTTGGTATTTTATTTTCAATTTTTTTAACTTTAATTGTAACCCCATTTTTCTACAAACTTATTACACCATATTCTGGACAAATTGCTTCAAAAGGTAAATTTTAATCATTTATATAAGAAAAATTATTTTCATCAAAAAAATTATCATCTACTACAAAATTTTCAATTTTTACTGAATAGTACTTGTCAAACCATTTTTGTATATCTTTTTGAATTTTTTTATCAAAATTCAGTTTTATAGCATTGGTTCTACCTTTTTGAATACTTACAATTTTTCCATCTTTTATGACATTTATCCCGTCTTTGAAAACATATTTTGCATAACTAAACATATCATCAATTTTTTTTTTGGGATCATAAACAGAAATATCAGCTATCTTACCAGGCTTTAATGAACCTCTATCATTCAGACCTAGAATTTTTGCTGGTGCCGCTCTAGTCATTATTGAAATTTCATACATACTGTAAGTTCTTTTTAATAATTTAAGATTGCTCAAGCTTACTGCTGTTGGATTAATTTTTTCAATTTCTGAAATCCTATAGTCTAAATCCATCAGTAATCTCATTATTTTTGGATATGCCGTAAAAGGAGCTCCATTAGGATGATCAGTTGTTAAAAAAACTCGCCAAGGATCCTTAATCATCAAAAATAATTCCAATCCTATAACCCACTGAAGTGAATTCACGAAATTTTTTTCTTTATAATCATATGGAATTACTCCCCCACCCCCATCTTCAACTTCTGAAATTAACCATTTATTTGGATTTGCATTAGACTTTGCATTATTTTGCTTCCAAATATCTGATGAGATAGTAACTGTAGGACCAAACATTATTTGACCGATATCAACAGATATATTTTTGTTTTTGTTGATACTGTCTGCTAAATCACTAGCACCTGAAGAAAATCCTTTTTTTCCTTTATTATCGTAGCCATAAAATTGAATATGAGCCAAATGCATTCTTCTACCGTGAGAGCCTTCAATAGTATCTAAAATAGATTTAACATTTCCAGCCATTCCAAGGTTATTACAATGAACATGAACAGGATGTGGTATTTTAAGATTTTCATTTGCAATATTAATTGTTTCTAGTATTTGTCTTGACGAAACGCCATACTCAGGGACAATATCATCTAAAGAAAAAGATTCTGATTCTTTACCACTTTTAAATATTTCTGATCCTCCAGCATTTATAACTTTTAGACCTAAACACTTCGAGGAATTCAATGTCCAAGCCACATAGTCATCAATATACGATTGTCCTTTTTTTTTAGATAAACTTTCCAATAAGAAGTTATCATTACCCATTATTCCCAACCCCCCCTTGTCAATAAAAGGAATTTTTTCTAGTTCTAATTGAGTTAGAAAGGCATTAATTGGCAGAACAGCTGGTTCGATAACAGTCGTGAAACCCATTTCGCAGTATCTATAACCTGTACCGTTAACAGTCCAACGAGAATTTCCACTCTTGAATTTTTCTCTTCCTTTTAATGTTTTCTCAACAAAATTTTTATGAATCTCAGGCATCAAAAGTCTTGCATTATTTACATTACCACCTGCAATGTGAGAGTGAATATCTATACCCCCAGCCATTACTATCATACCACTTGCATCATAAGTTTTTTCAAATTGATCAAGCTGATTTTTTTTTGGCTCAACGATAATTCTACCATCAACATAAATATCTTTTTTAACTCTATCTAAATTTTGAGTTGCATCATAAACATCGCCATTAATAATTTTATATTTCATAATTATGCTAATATTTGGTAGTATGATTTTTGTAATGTTGTCTTTTTAAGAGAAGTAACACTTAAAAAGATCTTTAATATTTTTTTTTAATAACAATTTAAACAATATAACAAATTATACTAATTAAAAACTAAAAAAAAGGATTCCAAATGGATGCAATCACACCAAAAAAAAAATTACATATGACTAATAAAAATGGAATTTCTAGGGAAGAAGCTGAAAAAGCAGTTAAAACTCTAATTAAATGGGCTGGTGATGATCCAAATAGAGAGGGTTTAAAAGATACCCCAAAAAGGGTTGTGAACGCATATAATGAATTTTTTGCTGGTTACAAATCTTGTCCGAAAGATGTCTTGAAAAAAACATTTGACGAAGTTAATGGTTACAATGATATTGTAATGTTAAAAAATATATCTTTACATTCTCATTGTGAACATCATATGGTTCCGATAATTGGTAAGGTGCACTTAGCATATTTACCAGTAAAAAGAGTCGTAGGTATATCAAAATTAGCAAGAGTAGTAGATATTTACGCAAAAAGACTTCAAACCCAAGAAACAATGACTCAACAGATTGGGGATATCATTTTCAAAACATTAAAACCTAAAGGTGTTGCTGTTTATGTTGAAGCATATCATCAATGTATGACTACCAGAGGTGTATTAAAACCAGATGTCTCTACAATTACAACCTGTTTTCTAGGAAGTTTCAAAAACAACGCAAAAATAGAAAATAAATTTTTAAATTTTATTAGTAATTAATTCATGCCAACACTTTTTGGAAAAAGAGTAACAATTGAAGAAGTAGAAGAGGGTAACAAACTTCAACCTAAATTTGATGAGCGTGGTTTGATACCTGTAATCACAACTAGCTCAATAGATAATGAAGTTTTGATGCACGGTTATATGAATCAAGAAGCGTTTGAATTGACAATCAAGACAGAATTTGTTCACTATTGGTCTAGGAGTAGAAAATGTATATGGCAAAAAGGAAAAATAAGTGGTCTTACACAAAAACTAATTGAGATGAGAATAGATGATGATCAAGATTGCTTGTTGATTAAAGTCAAAGTTGCTGGCAGTGGTGCAAGCTGTCATGTAGGGTACAGATCATGTTTTTATAGAAAGGTTTGTTTTCAAGAAACTGAAAAAAATGAGTTAAAATTTATTGAAAGAAAGAAGACTTTTGACCCCAAAGAAGTTTATAAAAATGCTGAAAATCCTACTAAGCTTTAGTTTAATAGCTTTAACGTCTTATCTCAAACCTCAGAATTTATTATCTTCAGAGTTTTCAGTTAGTGAGATTGATGATAAAATTTTTGTTCATTTTGGTGCTCAAGAAAATAGTAATAAAACAAACAAAGGCGATATCGCAAATATAGGTTTTATTATAGGAGAAAAGTCAGTTTTAGTTGTTGATACTGGTGGAACCGAAAAAATAGCTAAAAATCTCTTAGAAAAAATCAAGGAGAAAACTAATTTGCCAATTTCTCATGTTGTCATTACTCATGGCCATCCTGACCATTATTTAGGTAGTGCGATATTTAAAAATAAACAGATACCGTTTATAGGTCACGAAAATCTAGAACGATCAATAAACATGAACTTTAATTTTTACAAAGCACTCCAAGCCGCTAACATTGAGGATAAGTCTATTTTAAATATAAAGCCGGTTTTTCCGGAAATCAAAATTAAAAAAAACAACGTCTTAAAGATCGATTTAGGAAATAGAGAAATACAAATTAGGGCATGGAACAGTGGTCATACAGATTCAGATTTAACGATTTTTGATAATAAAACCCTTACTTTGTGGACAGAAAATATTTTTGTTGGAAGAACTCCGTCAATTAAGGCAAGTATAATAGGTTGGAAAAAAAACTTAGAAGAAATTCAAAAAATAAAAATCAAACAGATTGTTCCTGGACATGGCAAAGTTAGAAAAAAAGAGATAGCCCTTAAACCAATGTTTTCTTATTTTGAACGGATAATAAATGAAGTCAGAAAGTATCACTTAGCAGGAAAAAATATAGAATCCGCTCAGAAAAATATTGCTAAAGAGAACATAGAAAATTGGAAACTTTACAAAGAATATCATCAATCCAATATTACTAAAGCATATTCTGAACTAGAATGGGAATAACACAAATTTAATGATAGTTAACATTTGATTTAATTTATTTATATCGTTATTATTAAACAATAAAATTTAATGGAGGAAATAATGGATGCATCGATACTAAATTATAGTGTAAACGACAATGTGGCAAAATTTTTGTCACAAACGAAAAAATTGTATATTAACGGTAGCTGGGTTGATTCAAAATCTGGAAAGACTTTTGATGTTGAGGATCCAGCCTCTGGTAAAAAAATTGCAACCTGTTCGGCTGGAGCAGAAGAAGATATTAATCTTGCAGTTGCAGCAGCCAGAAATGCTTTTGATTCAAATAAATGGGGTAGTATTCCACCTAATGAAAGAGGTAAAATCATATGGAAAATTGGTGATTTAATTGATCAACATACAGAAGAATTGGCTCAACTTGAATCCTTAGATAATGGAAAACCAGTTGCAATTGCTGGTGCCGCTGATGTAGCGTTGTCATCTGATATATTCAGATATATGGCAGGTTGGGCAACAAAGATAGAAGGTGAAACTATTCCTATATCAGTCCCTTACACACCTGGAGCTCAGTATCATAGTTATACACTGAGAGAACCAGTTGGAGTTGTTGGTCAAATAATTCCATGGAATTTTCCACTTCTTATGGCTGCCTGGAAATTGTCTGTTGCACTTACTGCTGGTTGCACAATTGTTTTGAAACCTGCCGAACAGACACCGTTGTCTGCGTTAAGACTCACTGAGATCATAAATGATGCTGGGATTTTACCAGAGGGTGTTCTGAATGTTGTTACCGGGTTTGGTGAAGAAGCAGGCGCACCGTTAGCAGCTCATCCTCATGTTGACAAAGTAGCATTTACAGGATCAACAGAAGTTGGAAAACTGATTACACAAGCAGCAGCAGGAAATCTTAAAAAGGTTTCTTTGGAATTAGGTGGCAAATCACCTACTATAATTTTTCCAGACGCCGATGTTGATGCGGCTATTGCTGGTGCAGCTAGTGCAATTTTTTTTAATCATGGTCAATGTTGTTGTGCAGGATCAAGGCTAATGGCACATGAGAAAATATTTGATAAAGTAACAGAAGGAATTTCAAAAATTGCTTCTAACATAAAAGTTGGTCCTGGTATGGATGCTTCAACTGAAATGGGTCCATTAGTTTCCAATGAGCAGTTCCAAAAAGTTTCCGGATATATTGAATCTGGAAAATCAGATGGTGGTGAAATACTTGCAGGTGGTAAATATGATAATTCTGAAGGTGGTCACTTTGTACATCCTACAGTATTTGCAAAAACAAATACAGATATGTCAATTGTAAAGGAAGAAATTTTCGGACCAGTATTATGTGCTCAGCCATTTACTGATGAAGACTTAGATAAAATAGCTGAAGCGGCAAATAATACCAATTACGGTCTAGCTGCAAGTGTCTGGAGTAAAGATATTAGCACAGCTCATAAGCTAGCTGGAAAGATAAGGGCTGGAACAGTATGGGTTAACTGCCACAATATTTTTGATGCTTCACTTCCTTTTGGAGGATACAAAGAATCTGGTTGGGGAAGAGAAATGGGTCATGAGGTACTACATGCTTATACTGAGTTAAAAGCAGTTACAGTTAATTTATAATTATATTAAAATAATAACAAAGCCAGATCTAAAGATCTGGCTTTAATATTGATGAAAAAAAAAATTAATTTTGACAATAAGGAATTCAAAAAATTGGTTAAAAAACAAAATTTTTTGAGCTACTCATTTAGTTTTCTTATTTTATTAGTATATTTTACTTTTATTATTATTATAGGTTTTAAACCAAATATTTTTTCTTTTTTTATAAATGATTCTAAGTTCACAGTTGGCATTATTTATGGTGTATCGATAATTATTTTTTCTATTATTTTAACAATTTTTTACGTTCTTCTAGCTAATAAAATTTTGGATACAATAAGAGATAAAATTAAATGAGTGATTTTTATGCATCAATAGTCTTTTTACTTTTTGTTTTTGTCACACTTGTAATAACTTTCTTTGCATCCAAAAAAGTTAAAAACAAAGATAGTTTTTATGCAGCAGGCGGTAAAATATCGGGGTTTCAAAATGGTTTAGCAATTGCAGGTGATTATATGTCAGCTGCATCTTTTTTGGGTATTTCTGGATTAGTTTTCTATTCTGGCTTTGACGGATTGATATATTCAATCGGCTTTCTTGTTGGCTGGCCATTAATTTTATTTATTTTAGCTGAAAAGTTAAAAAATTTAGGTAAATATACATTTGCTGATGCCACTTCAATTAGATTGGAACCAAAAAAAACTAGAATTATTGCAGTATTTGGAACTCTTACGACTATTTTATTATATCTGATTGCTCAAATGGTTGGAGCAGGAGGACTCATACAAACGTTGTTTGGTCTGCCTTATAGCTATGCTGTATGGATTGTGGGTATTCTAATGATTTTATATGTAAGTTTTGGTGGTATGATTGCAACAACGTGGGTTCAAATTATTAAGGCAATTTTACTTTTGTTAGGAGCAAGTATTCTAGCATTTTTTATTCTAAAAAATTATGAATTTAGTTTAAACAATATTTTCTCCAAGGCCTCAGAGGTTCATTCTAGTGGAACCAATATTTTATTTCCTGGACAATTAATTTCGGATCCAATTTCTGCGATTTCATTAGGAATAGCTCTAATCTTGGGTACAGCCGGACTACCACATATTCTCATGCGTTTCTTTACAGTTCCTGATGCTAAGAGCGCCAGGATATCAGCAGCATATGCAACAGGATTTATTGGTTATTTTTATATTTTAACATTTATTATAGGTTTTGGAGCAATAATTTTATTAACTGGAAATGAAAATTATATAGATAATTCTGGTAATTTAATTGGATCCAATAATATGGCAGCTATTCATTTATCTCATGCTATTGGCGGAGATATATTTCTCGGTTTTATATCAGCAGTTGCTTTTGCTACTATTTTAGCGGTTGTTTCTGGATTAACATTAGCAGGAGCATCAGCCATAGGACACGATTTATATGTTTATGTTTTAAATAACGGAAAAGTAAAAGAAGAAAAAGAAATACTTGTTTCTAAAGTTTCTACAATCATACTTGGAATTTTTGCTATTCTTTTAGGAATTTCTTTTGAAGGTCAAAATGTAGCATTTATGGTAGGATTAGCTTTTGCTATAGCGGCTAGTGTAAATTTTCCAATTCTTATTTTAACAATTACCTGGGAGGGTCTTACAACCAGAGGTGCGTTCATTGGTGGTTTTACAGGACTTTTAGTTGCGGTATTATTAGTAATTCTTGGTCCCATTGTATGGGTAGATATTCTAAAAAATGAAGAGGCTATTTTCCCATATAAATATCCCGCATTATTTTCGGTATCTATAGCATTTTTCTTTATAATTCTAATTTCTAAATTTGATAAATCTGAAAAGTTAAGTAAAAGAAAAAACCTTTTTGAAAAACAATTTATTAAATCACATCTTAATAGCTAATAATATGTTCCAAGATATAAACAAACCAGAACCAGAGGAAATTAAATATTGGATGACACAAATTAATGTATCAGTAAATGAAGCTTCCATTGAGTTGGGAATAAGTAAAAGACAATTTTTAAGATTTTTATCAGGAGATACCGAAGCTAAAAAGGTCCATGCTCTGGCCATGCAAATGCTTTGGATATTACATGAAAGCAACAAAGATCTTGTAAAAAAAAATAACTCAGGTTTAAAAAAAATAAAAATCCCAATTAAATAAATTTACTTTAAATAATTTAAACGTTTATTTTCTTGCCTAGATTTTTTGACAACGTCTAAAATCAATCCTGAAAAGAAACTTATAAAACCAATAACCATATTAATTGAGGCGAGAACTGCAGACGGTAATTTTTCCACTAACCCAGTTTCAAAAAAATCAAAAACAACGGGTAGTCCAACTATCAAAGAAAAAGTAAAGAAAAATATTGCTAAAATTGTAAAAAAAAATAATGGACGTTCATCTTTTACTAAAACAAGAATTACATTTAAAATCTTAAGTCCATCTGAGAATGTGCTTAATTTACTGAGTGAACCTGGAGGTCTAGACTTATAATTGCATTCTATTTCTGCAACTGGAAGTCTTTGTTCAAGTGCATGTACAGTTAGTTCTGTTTCTATTTCAAAACCTTTAGAATTTCCTGAAAAGGATTTCACAAATCTCTTTGAAAAAATACGAAAGCCAGAAAATAAATCATTAATCTGGTTTCCAAAAATTAATTTAACAAGCTTTGAAAATAACTTATTACCAAAAATATGTCCAAATCTATAAGCGTTTTTATTTTTGTAAACTCTTTTTCCAACCAACATATCCAAATTTTTTTCTTTAAATAATTTTAACATACTGTCCAACGCACTAATATCGTATGTATCGTCTGCATCGATCATTATAAAAATATCTCCTTCAACATCAGCAAACATTCTACGCACAACATTACCCTTCCCCTTATACTCTACATCATGAACTAAAGCTCCAGATTTTTTTGCTACAAGTTTTGTATTATCATCTGAATTATTATCAAAGACATGTATTTCAGCTGAGGGGATTTTTTTCTTGAATCTATTTATAACAGTTGAAATTGTTCCTTCTTCGTTTAATGAAGGTATTAGAACAACAATTTTATTACCCATCAGATTTTACAAAAAACATTTTATTATTTTTCTTTTCAGTCGATTCATATTTAAAGCCCAAATCACTGAAGCCTTTTAAATCTTCAAAACTTTTAATTTTTTTCTTTATTATCATTCTAGCCATTGCACCTCTGCACTTTTTTGCTAGCATTCCAATAGATTTAAAACGTCCATTTTCCTTTTTTGTAAACACTGGCGTAATAATAGGTTTTATAACTTTTGATTCATTAATTGTCTGAAAGTATTCATTGGAGGATAGATTAAATAAATATTTAGATTCAGTCTCTTTAATTGCTGAATTAATATTTTCGGTAACATCTAAATTCCAAAAAGATGATAGTGATTGATCAAGAATTTTTTGAGTTTTTGTACCCATCTCTAGTCTGTATGGTTGAATTAGATCTAGTGGTTTTAAAACCCCATATAAACCTGATAAAATTCTTAAGTTTTTTTGTGCATATTTTACTTCTTGCTCACCAAAATCTTCAAATTCTAATCCAACATATGTATCACCCTTGAAGGCATAAGCAGCTTGTTTAGAGTTTTCTAAGGTATGTTTTTTGGCAAAATTTTGGATTCTGTCAAAATTTAATTTAGATAATTTATCGCTAATTTTCATTAACGATTTAATTTCAGAGAGCCTTAATAATTTTAATTTTTTAGACAAAATATCTGTTTTACTAATTAAGGCTGATTGGCTGTAATCAACACTTAAACTCAAAGGTTGAAAATCTAATTTTTTAGCTGGTGATATAATAATCATTTTGAAATAATAATATATCTTTTGAAAAAGATAAACTTAATTTTATCTTATTACATTCCAAGAACCATTGTTTTCTCTACAAGCTGTATCAAAAAAACTTTCAGGTTTTTCTTTGTTGACGTATAAATGTTCAATTATTCTACAATGCGGGTTATTAAAATAATCTTTAACGATTATAACCCCTTCGTTACCTGACTTATGATTTTTCCAATAACCTTTTGCTCCAATTGAATTATCATCTAGTAAATACAAGAGCTCTTTTTTATAATAGTAATAATCATCTTTTAGGAAATAGTCACCAATGTATGAACCTAACAATAATCCACCAGTTGATCCTAAAATAGTTGTAAAAATGTCACCGTCAGAAAATTGATAACCTAAATAACCACCAATTGAAGATGTGATTAATTCTGCAGAATCCTTTTTGTCTACAAATCGAGATACACAACTACTTAAGGAAATTATAAAAAAAAGAATTATGAGTCTAATTGTTTTCATAATAACTTTGTATAAGAAAATCTCTTTTCTCTTTATTAAAAATACTTGAATCGATACTTGTTAAACTCTGGTTCCTTATTGATTGAGTGGTTGGTGTATTATTAATTTTAAATTTCCTGGCTGACATTATCTCATTAATTCTATTAATTTCTTGTTTATTAGTTCTCAAAAAACTACTTGTTTTGTTAAAAGTTTTAGATTTATCATAAGCGAGAGGTGAAATTTTTAGATTTTTTTCAGCATTCAGACCAAACGGCTCGAGAAATCCTGTGTCGTACAATTGCTTAATAGAGAAACCAATAGCCCCTGAAAGTGTTATGTATTGTAATGAGTAACTCAAAGATCGCGCTTTGCTGTTTTTTATGCTAGTTGAACCTTCTGAACCAAATATTGTTGAAAATGATCCGCTGGCATGTGAGTTGGTTGATGCAAAAATTAAAGTTAATATTGTAAAAATGTATTTCATATGAAAGCTTATTTAAGTTAATAACGTCACAAATAAATAATTTTTAGGTATTTAATAACTTTTTTTATATAAATCCATTTCTTCGATTACTTCCAAATAATAAATTAAATCTGAATTTGAATTTATCATTGGGTTTAAATCAGATGTCATTCTTTTTAAA
>MDTG01102644.1_pt1 | contig 17027 bp, 12 predicted proteins | sample 811421 | NCBI WGS metagenome assembly MDTG01 (sample SAMN05326645, study PRJNA326480) | marine metagenome | isolation source: seawater | place: Pacific Ocean: South East | collected 2011
GCAGTGCCATCTCTTATAGCTTTTCTTATGCCAAGTGGAATAGAAATAAGATAGGCAAGTAGCGTAGTCCATAATCCTAACGAGAGTGAGACAGGCATTTTCTCAAATATAAGTTCTGTAACTCTAATTGAACGGAAATAGCTCTCGCCAAAGTCAAACCTTGCATAATCCCAAAGCATATTTAGAAATCGCTCTAGTGGTGGTTTGTCAAAACCAAATTGAATTTCAAGATCTGTAATAAAATCCTCCGGCAGACCTTTACTTCCAAGATAGTTCTCGGCTTTCCTAACGTCTCGAATTTCTCCTGCACTACCTGCTATATTTTCGAAAACACTTACATCTCTCTCTAAGTCCGCGATTATTTGTTCTATTGGTCCACCGGGTACGAACTGCACAAGCGTGAAATTGATTAACATGATACCAAGTAATGTTGGAAGAATGAGACAAAGTCGTCTTATGATATAGGAGGTCATGTAGGCTTGCTCCCTAATCTGCTATAGAGCACCCTCAGATTTAAGCTTTTCAAACGCAACTTTATCAAACCACCAGAAATCTAGCGTTCCAAGGTCATACGGAGGTAACTCTTCTGGGTATCGATACATATCGTAATAAGCAACCGTATGTTTTTTCTTAAACCATTGGGGTATCCAAAATATCTCAGCCCGAAGAAGTCTGTCTAATGCTCGTGTAGCGTAATTTAGTGTTTGTCTATCCTCAGCTGCTAGGATGTCTTCTATTAGTTGGTCTGCAGCTTCACTATTATATCCTGACAAATTAAATATTGAATAATCAGCAGATTCAGAACCAAAATATTGTTTTAGCGAAGAATTTGAAGTCAATGAAGTTCCAAAAAACCCAACTAGCATATCAAAATTAAAATTTCTCTTCCGTTCAGTCATTTGAGCATTATCAATTCGTGTGTGAACGGCATCGACGCCGAGACGTTGAAGATTTTCGACAAATGGATTGATTACTCTATCAAAAGCTTGAGAATCATTTATTATCTCTAGTCTAAGTATTTCTCCAACTGAATTGCGTCGCACGCCATCATCTCCAATTATCCATCCAGCATCATCAAGTAATGCAGAAGCTTTGCGAAGGTTTTTACGGTCAAGTTGCCGCTCTGAGGATGAAGGAGCTAATTTTGCCTCCTCCCTCAATAAATTGTCAGGTAGCATATTTTCTATTGGCAGTAGAAAGGCCAATTCGCCTTCAGTTGGAAGACCGGTGGCTTTTAGATAGCTGTTCTCCCAAAAAGAAGAGATGCGCTCATAAATGCCATAGAATAAAGTCTTATTTGACCATTCGAAATTAAACATGAGACCCACAGCCTCTCGAACACGAATATCTTTAAACTGTGCACGCCTCAGGTTATAAATAAAGGATTGCCCTGAAGCTAATGTACCATCACGAGGTGTATCTTTTACAACCCATCCTTTTTCAATTGAGGGGAAGTCATATCCCGTAGCCCAGATTTTTGATGATGCCTCGTTTCTAAAATGATACGTACCAGCTTTGAAACCCTCAAATGCGCTATTATAGTCAGCAAAATATTCTACTCTTATTCGGTCAAAATTGTGCCTGCCTTTATTAATAGAAAGATTACGACCCCAGTAATTTTGATTTCTCTGGTAAATAATTTGTTTTCCTACGTCAACGGAATGTAAAATATATGGACCAGAACCAATTGCTGGATTCAGAGAGGCATCCTCAAAGTCAGCGTTTGATTCTTGGTAATATTTCTTTGAGAATATTGGTAAACTTCCAACTCTTTGTGGTAAATCACGAGTTGGGATATTTTTCTTAAAAACAAATTTCACACGATTTTTGCTTAATACACTTGCACTTGCTACTTCCTTTTCAATTACCGCTCTAAATGATGGAAGTCCCTTATCGCGAAGAATTTCATACGAAAACACAACATCCTCTGCAGTTAAAGGAGAGCCGTCAGAAAATCGAGCTTCTGGGCGAAGGTTAAATATGACTTCGCTTCTATCCTCTGGATATTCCATCGATGATGCTAGCAAACCATAAGCAGAATCCGGTTCGTCAGCTGTGCCCTCTAATAATGTTTCAAAAAATATAGATGAGAGTCTTCCTGCTCTTCCCTTCGTACTGTATGCATGCATAGAATCAAATGACCCGAATGCCCAAATTGACATCTCTCCGCCCTTGGGCGCATTGGGATTTACATAATCCAGATGTAAAAAATTATCCTCATATTTTAATTCTCCAAACGTTGAAATACCGTGTGAAGTTATTGTTTCAGCAAATGCACGGGCAAGAGGTTGGCCAACTGATAAACATAAAAGCAGGGCGAATAAAAAATTTATGCGAATGGGGAAAAGAAGGAATTTATAATACATAAATATATCCTCAAAATAAACTGAAAAACTTCACTTTGTGATTATAGAATTGTTTTAAGGGATATGACAATATCCTGATACTATGTTTATTGACCCCTTATAAGAAAGTGACGATATATTTAAAAATTCTAAACAAAATTGTTTCTTGTCGTAATACATAGTACGTATAATTTCTCCCAAAACACGGACAGCCCTTGGGCTGTCCTTTTTGGTTAAAATATAAGGATTATATGTTACTTCTGTTTTTTACCTTAGGTTAGACTCATTTATGGCTATAATTGGTCGTTGCGGGAGAGTATTTTGTCGGATTAACACAATTCTGAATTGAGTGATGAGATTAACGATCTAGTTTAGTTAATGTCAGTATGTGAGATTAAAAGGTTGAATATTACACAAAATCATTATTTTGGATTTGGCACACAAATCCGTAAGTCACCCTATTTTGAAGCTACGCAGAGATGGGGTGCAATTAGTTATTCGGTCTATAATCACATGTATATTCCCAGATCTTTTGGCAATATGGAAGATAACTTCTGGAATCTTGTGAATAAAGCAACTCTGAGTGATGTGTCAGTTCAAAGGCAAGTTGAAATCACCGGACCAGATGCGGCACGTTTCGTACAGTTTTTGACAGCCCGTAACCTATCTAAGTTTGCTGTGGGTGAATGTAAATATATTTTAATTACAAACGCTAGTGGTGGTATACTAAATGATCCTGTTTTGCTTCGATTGGCCGTGAATCATTTTTGGCTCTCTTTGTCTGATAGTGACATTTTGTTGTGGGCTCAGGGAGTTGCTGTAAACTCTGGCTTTGATATTGAGATTTCCGAGCCTGATGTGTCCCCATTGCAACTACAAGGGCCGCTCTCCAGAGATATTATGGCAGCATTATTCGGCGAAACAATAAGAGAGCTTAAATATTATCGGTTAGCAGAGTTTAACATTCGAGGCATCCCTGTAATAGTTTCAAGGACAGGATGGTCTAGTGAATTAGGTTATGAAATTTATTTAAGGGATAGTAATCGCGCTGATGATTTATGGGAATATATTATGAAGATAGGTCAGCCAATAGGACTTGAACCAGGACATACTTCATCTATTCGCAGAATTGAAGGTGGAATGTTATCCTATCATGCTGATATGGACGCAGAAACTAACCCATTTGAGGTGGGTCTCGAAAGGTTGGTGGATTTGGAAATGGAAGCGGATTTTATAGGTAAAAAAGCACTAAAAAAGATCTCAGAACAAGGGGTATCTCGAAAACTAGTTGGCCTTGAAATAGATGGAGAGAAATTGTCAGGTGCCAATAATGAATTTTGGCAGATTTTTTCAGATTCTACCCATATTGGCCATGTTACCTCTGCAATCTACTCTCCTAGGCTAAAAAAGAATATAGCACTAGCGATGGTCCATATTGATTACAGTGTTTTCGGAGTGAAAGCAGAGTTACAATCACCATTTGGCCGAAGAGGTGTAAAAATCGTGCCAACGCCTTTTTATGATCCTAAGAAAAAACTTGCTGTAAAAGGACACACGTTCGTATCTAATAATAATTCTAGTCAATTCATAGCTTCTTAGCCTAAAATCATGCAATTATCGAGTGAGTTAAATTGCTGACAGGAGATAGTATATGACAGCTAGTCAAGAAGATATTTTGTTAGAAGAGTTTTCTTCTGGTATTTTGCGTCTTACACTAAATGATGAAAAGCGAAGGAATGCCCTATCAGAAGATATGCTTGATTTGTTATATACAAAAATAATGGCAGCAGCAGAGAACTCAGAAATTAGAGTAATTATACTCGCTGCCAAAGGCACGGTTTTTTGCGCAGGCCATGATCTAAAAGAAATTTCACGAGCTCGTAATAACAATGACCAAGGTATCGCTTATTTTAAAATATTATTTGATAAATGTAGCGAGGTAATGAAAGCAATCATTACTAACCCCAAGCCTGTAATTGCAGAAGTAAATGGGACTGCAACTGCAGCTGGATGCCAACTTGTGGCAACTTGTGATTTGGCGATTGCTTCAACTTCCTCAAAATTTGCAACTCCAGGAGTGAATATTGGTTTGTTCTGCTCGACCCCCATGGTTGCATTATCACGTAATGTATCTAACAAACATGCAATGGAAATGCTATTTACGGGTGAGATGGTCGATAGTTATAGAGCAGAGCAGATAGGCTTGATTAATCGCTCTTGTGATGCGGAGTTGCTACCTGACGAAGTGAATGCAGTTGCCTGTAAAATTGCTTCTAAGTCCAGTTTAACACTTGCTGTAGGAAAACAGGCATTTTATCAGCAATCAGAAATGAATCTTGGTGAAGCCTATAAATATACTAGTAAAGTAATGGTGGATAATATGCTGAAGAAAGATGCTGAAGAGGGTATTTCAGCATTTTTAGCTAAAAGAAATCCGGAATGGCAAGATAAATAATTTAGTTAAAAAGGGATTATTTTTCATGCCAAGTATCTACAGCCAAAATTTAGAGCGTACTCCTGCAAATTATCAGCCGCTCACGCCAATAACTTTTCTTGAGCGTGCTGCTAGTGTGTATCCAAACAAAACAGCTGTTATTTATGGTAGTCAGAAATATAGCTATTCCAAATTTTATGAACGGTGCCGGAAGCTTGCATCTTTTTTTAAAGGGAGTGGAATTAGCCGGGGAGAGACTATATCCGTACTTCTCGCAAATACGCCTTCCATGTTAGAGGCGCATTACGCTGTACCTATGTGTGGTGGCGTTTTGCATTCTATTAATACAAGGCTTGATGCCTCTGCTATAGCTTTTCAGTTAGACCACGCTGAGACTAGGATTTTGATTGCAGATACTGCTTTTTCAGCAGTTTTGTCAGAAGCGCTTAACATTTTAAAACACAAACCTCTTATAATAGACTACCCAGACTTGGAACTACAAATTAATCATCGTAAAATAGGCTTTATTGATTATGAAGATGCACTGAAAAGTGGTGATGGTGATTTTAAATGGTTAATGCCAGAAGATGAGTGGGATGCTATAAGCGTAAACTATACTTCCGGCACAACAGGTCAACCAAAAGGTGTTGTGTATCATCATCGCGGTGCTTATTTGCTTGCGCAAGGAAATGTTGTTACTGCTTCGGTAAAAAAGCATGCTACATATTTATGGACGCTCCCAATGTTCCATTGCAACGGCTGGTGTTTTCCATGGAGCATTTCAGTTGTTAGTGGCACCCATGTATGTCTTAGGGAGGTTAGGGCTGATGCTATCTGGCAATTGTTGAAACTTCATAATGTTACGCATCTTTGCGGTGCTCCAATAGTTATGTCAACTATTGTGAATGCAGCAGAATTGATTCATCCTCTGGAAGAACAGGTTGAATTTTTTACTGCTGCAGCTCCTCCTCCTGAAAAACTACTGACCGAGATGCATGAAGCAGGGTTTAACGTGACTCATCTGTATGGGCTTACTGAAGTTTATGGTCCTGCTGTTATAAATGACTGGCAAAGTGAATGGTCAGAATTATCAAATTGCTCTCAGGCAACATTGAAAGCGCGACAGGGTGTGCGCTATCATGCGCTTGAAGAGCTGGACGTATTTGATACAGAAAAAATGAAACCTGTGCCGCGTGATGGTAAAACGATTGGAGAGGTATTGTTCCGAGGAAATATTGTTATGAAGGGATATTTAAAGAATGGTTTAGCGACTAAAGACGCCATGAAAGATGGATGGTTTCATTCTGGTGATTTGGGAATTATCTATCCTGATGGATATATTCAGCTCAAAGATAGACTAAAGGATATAATTATATCTGGAGGAGAGAATATTTCATCAATCGAGATTGAAGAGGTGTTATATAAACACTCACATGTTCTCACTGCTGCCGTTGTTGCAGTTCCGCACGATAAGTGGGGTGAAACCCCCTTTGCTTTTGTAGAGTTAAAAAATGGATTTGAACTTTCTACTGACGAGCTGCGAGATTGGTGTAGACGTCACTTAGCAGGGTATAAAATACCCAGTTTCTTTCATTTAAGTGCAATTGGCAAGACATCTACAGGAAAAGTGCAAAAGGGGCAATTACGCACAAAAGCTTCTCAAATTGTCAAAAGTCAGAATGAAAAATAATGTTTTATCCCCAACTTGACGCATTCCAGGGTTCTTCTGGTACAATTCGAATAATTGGACATAGGGGTGCACGCGGTCTTTTCCCGGAAAATAGTATGGTAGGATTTGAGAATGTTTTGAGATCAGGCATAAATTTAATTGAGTTAGATATTGTGTTTTCTAAAGACAAAATCCCAATAATAACTCATGACTATGCTGTAAGCTCATCTTTTAGCCGCCATGTTGGCGGCACATTTATACAAGAAAACATAGAAATTTCTTCCTTAACTGCCGAGCAGGTTAAAAACTATGAAATTGGTAAATTAAATCTTGATACCGATTATGGAAAGCGTTTTCCAGAGCAAATACAGTTGGATGGGGTATATATGCCCACTCTGCAGGAGCTATATGATAAAATTCAACAGCCTGATTTCGAACAGGCACGCTTGATGGTTGAAATAAAACCAGATCCTTATACCATTCACGATGATAGAAAAAATATAAGTAGGCTTCTAGTAAAGCAAATCAGGGATGCCAATCTCACTCAAAAAGTGATTCTACATAGCTTCGACTGGCTACTGTTAGAAGAGTGCAAGAATCAGGCACCAGAAATTATCACTTCTTTTCTATCAAAAAAAGTTCAACACAAAAAGGCGAATAGTAATCAGTCTGCAATGTTCTATATGCAGGGTAACACTGAAAAAACTGAAACTATTCCAGAAAAAATTAGAGATCTAGGCGGGTCTATTTGGTGTCCGTATTTCAAGGATATAACACGAGATAGACTTTTAATAGCTCGAGAAAATAATTTGCTTGTGGCTGTTTGGACAGTAAATGAGCCCTCTGACATAGACAAAATGATTAAACTTGGAGTTGATGCTATCATGACAGACTATCCGCCGAGAGTTAAGTCAGCTCTAATCTCTAGAGGAATGGGCTGGCAAAACTGATCAGCATCTATAAAGGGCCAAAATGGGGGGGAGGAATCCTTCGCTTTGATGCTATTTCATATCTTGATGCTATTGATAATAGGTTATCTTCTGTCCCAGGCTCTGAACGAAACACAAGAGAAAACGGCAACCCAGGCTCATCTATTTTGGTCGGTTTATTTGACGGTTTGGAAATATATTTTGTACGATCAGCATTAAGCGTGAACACTGGGTCATACGTTGTTGTAACATATCCTGCTGGAACTAGAATTTCGGATAATCCTGCATTTGGGCCATATAGGCTCTCTGGTCGCAAATTGTGCATGGTATCGTATTGATGAGGCTGTCCTATGATTCCTGGTGCCCAAGGAGTATGAAGACGGACAAAAGCATCTAATTTGTTTTCGATCAACACCATCATATCAATTCTTCTTAATAACTCCCGTAGCATAATACGTTCATTCACGCCCTGTCTGCCATCTAGATTATTACGGGGGTCTGCTGTTTCTTCCCAATTCTTAAAGCCAGCACGTTGGTCGTCTCCCCAAAATTTAGATCGTGCGTTTAATGCTTCCCAATTATCTAGAGCCTCATGGAAACCTGCTGCTTTCCAGTCATCTGCTCTGCGAAGTAAATACTGACTTATATGAAAGCGAAAACTATTGGCCAGCTTTTGTTCTTGAATAGATGCAATCGTTAAATTTCTTGGCGGAGCGATATTGCCCTCTGCAAGACCAACCATATAATCAATTGGGTCGAGACTGCCATTTCCAAATTGTACCCCAGGAAAAAATTCCGTAGGTTTTATAGCCTCTGCGAAATCGGCAAAAACAGGTTGTTTATTGCTATCTAGTCGGAAAAGTATATCGGGCATAAATACTGGTAGTAGTCGAGTTAATGCTCTCCGAAAATCAACAGTCATGGACTCTATTTCCGGATCGTTTTGCCATAACGGATCAGAAGATTGTAGTAAGGTAGCACTTAACTTATCTCTAAGAATATGCTTTATCTCAATTATCGCTGCATCCACTATTGGTTTTTCAGTCATTGATTCTCTCGGGTAGGCAAGAGATTCTGATACAAGGCCAAGGCGTACACCTTTAAGTGTTGTTTCAGTTGATTCATCAGAAAGGTTGCTAGCAAAAGTAGTTCGAATAATAGATGACCGTGGGACAGTAGTATAAGGATCTCTCTCATCATAATACCCGTGGTCCGGATCTTTTAAGGCATCTAGTATCTTTGCGCAATCCTGAAGAGATTTGCCATGAACGCCAGTTCGATCGCAATAAATATCTGCCCCAATTGCACCTCCGTCAAATCCAATCATAGCTTTATGGGGTAAAATAAGACTAATTGCATTATGATTAGATGGCCCTCTACAAGATGCTCTTGTTTCTTCACCAAGGCTCGCCATTACTAAATTAGTGCTCACAGACACGGCAGAACCTGAACTTGAGCCAAGAGAGGCCGCCCTTGTTGTATCGTAAGGATTAGATGGGTTGCCGCCCCAACTCGAGCGTTGATAACCTAAAGTCGAGGGTAATATCTGATTTGGTTTGTGGTTTCCGCCAGGGTCTCCAGCTCTTCCATTATATTCAGTATTCACTGCTTTTGCGAATATTATTGCTCCTTTTTGTCTAAGTTGCTTGACAAGCATATGATCGCGCGCTGGAAAATCAATATCATAGGCTGCATCAGCGCCACCAGTTGAGCGCATATCCATAGTATCAAATGGGTCCTTAAAGGAGAAGGTTACCCCATACATCGGCATTGCCTCTAAATCAGGATTACTTCCAAACTCCGCATCTAATTCAGCTGCTCGTTCTAACGCATCAGGTTGCCTTCTAAATATTTCACAAACGGCAGGTGCTCCCTCCGGCAAAGGCCCCTGTGATGGATGTTTATCATATTCTCCCCAACAAGTAACAGAACGTTCACCTCTGATATTTATGGTAGAAAGGCTATTTACTTGCCCTGAATTTGGAATGCCTGCAATCATACCGAATTGTTGATAAACATCATTTTTTGATGCTGTTTTTTCCATTCTTCCAAATTCCAGCGGTGGACCATTATAGTCGTCTCTATTGGGAAGAACGTCATCTACTTTAATCGTTTTTGTTGGAAATTCGATTGCTTGTCCACCACGGATTACTCCTGGCATTTTGTCTATATCATTACCATCTTCAGTAACAAGCATACTAGAAACGCCATTATATTTACCAACACGTTCTATGTAACTGCTAACAACTTCTACTAGTGTTACCTGACCGGCTTTGATGGCGCTATGAAGGTCTGCAATTGACGCCTCAACTACGTTAAATTTTTTTTTATCAACTGACATGAGGGGCTTGCAATCAATCCTTCGTAAAATTTACATAGCTTCGGATTAGACTTAAAAGAGTTTTGTTCTTTGAAAACTAATCCAATTTCTACTTTAGTCTATTACCATCCAAATCGAATATAAATATGTCCTTGGCATCAACGCTAACGGCTACTTTTATGTCTTCGTTAATTTCTGTCGCTGCTTCACTGGTCATCAAAGAGACAAACTTTTCATCTGTTCTGGCATCAAGGTAGATTAGTTTTTCTCTTCCAAGAGGTTCAATAACTTGAATGGGATGGGCAACTTTTTCGTTGGATTTTCCTATGAATGTTTTCTCAGGCCGAACACCTACATTGACCTCTGATGGAAGTTTTTTTGCATCGCTAGCGGCTAACTTAACGGTGAAATATTTCGTTTTTATGCTGCTGCCACTTACTTTTCCTTTGCAGAAATTCATAGAAGGAGAGCCAAAAAAGTCAGCAACAAAAAAATTCTTTGGATTATTATAGATTTCGTCTGGAGTGCCGATTTGTTCGATATCGCCTTTGTTCATTATGACAATTTTATCCGCTAGAGTCATAGCCTCTTCTTGGTCATGGGTTACATAAATGAAAGTCTTACCGAGCTCTTTGTGAATTCTTCCACATTCAGCTCTCAATTCTCTTCGTAATTTTGCATCTAAACTTGACAATGGTTCATCAAGCAAAAATATCTGTGGCTCTGTTACGAGTGTTCTTGCAAGCGCAATTCTTTGTGATTCACCACCAGAGCATTGGAAGGGCATTTTCTTTAAAAGATGCCCAATTTGCACAAGTTCTGCCACTTCGGTTACTTTTTTTTGCATTTCACTTGCAGATACTTTTTTCATTCTTAGGCCGAATTTTATATTATCTTCAACAGTTTTGTTTGGGAACAACGCATGGTTTTGAAACACCATCCCAATACCACGTTTGCCAGGCTCAATATCATTTACAATATTTTCACCAATTAGAATTTCTCCGTCAGTTGGGTCTTCAAATCCGGCAAGCATTCTCAAGGTAGTGGTTTTGCCGCATCCTGAGGGGCCCACAAGCACAACAAATTGTCCATCGTCTATATCGAAATTGATATTTTTTACGGCATCAACAATTCCAAAAGATTTTTTTAGTGACTTTATTTGAATATGGCTCATTTAATATCCCAACCTATTTTCTAATCATTCCAAAACTGAATCCACGAGCAAGATGTTTGCGAATAGTGATACCAACAATTATAAGTGGAATTGTTATACCCACCGATAATGCCGCTTGCCTACCATATACACGACCTTCTGATGATCCCTCGTATTTTGCAAGCTCAACTGGAAGCGTAACAGCATCGGTTTTAGATAGAATAAATGCCACCAAATATTCTGACCACGTTAGTATCAAAATAAATAAAAATGTTGCCAAAAGACCTGAGCGAATTACAGGAAAAACAACTTCTGTTATGATTGTCCATCTGTCTGCACCCATTATCTCGGCCGCTTGTTCAAGTTCAATTGGAACTTCATCTATAAAGCTTTTTGTCATCCAGACTGCATAGGGAAGCGTTGTAATGAAATAAATGGCAATCAGACCTGTTAGTGAATCTATCAGTCCAATTGTGGTGTAATAAAGCGATAGCGGCCCAACCAGAACTATAGGTGGCACCATTCGTAGCATAAGAAGCTGAAACATTCGGGTTTCTGACAAAACTTTATATCTAGAAACACCATATGCGATAAAAGCGCCAAAAGAGACAGATAAAAATGTTGAAATAAAAGATATAATCGTAGAATTCCGAAGAGCTGTAAATGGCTTCTGTATAGATTGAGCATACTGCGTCTCGGCATGCTCCATAGCACCACCCCAAACATTATTATAGTTGCTCATGGTGGGTTCTTCAGACCAATATACGGGAGGCCAGGCAAGCCAGTCTTTATCTGGTTTGAATGAAGTAGCCACAATCCAAAATAATGGGAAAAGAACTATCAACAACCAAATTGTAAGAAGTACATATCTTATAACGTTATCTAAATTTTGTTTCTGAGTTTTTGTCATATCTAATTTGCCTGCACTTGGGATATTCGCTTATTTTCTTTTTGCAAAATATTAATAGCTGTGAGGATTATTACTACCATCATCAACATTACTATGTAGCTCATAGCCGCTGCTTTCGACCAATCAAAATAATACCAGGTATTGAGATAAATAAGAACAGGAATTGTTTCAGTGGAAGTTCCTGGACCTCCTTGAAATATTGCCCAGGTTTTTGGGAATTCAGCCATAGCCTCCAGGAAGCGAAGCACTAAGGCTAGCACAATTATAGGCCTTAAAAGTGGGAGTTGAATTTCAAAAAAAATTTTTATCCTAGAAGCGCCAAGAATTTGAGCAGCTTCTACCGGCTCTTTGGGTAATGATGCAAGGCCGGCCATCATAATAATAAAGCTAAATGGTGCCCAGTTCCATATTTCCATTAACACAACGGTAAATAGCGCTATATCAGGGTTTGTAATCCACATAATTAACATGTCTCTCCCTACAATTGAGGAGAGTATTCCGTTTAAAGGACCTTTTTGATAAAGAATCATTTCTGCGGTGTAAGCTATAACAATTGGCACTGTAAGCATCGGGATAATAAAGATAATATAATAAAACCATTGAAGTCGGAAGTTTTTGTACATAAGCAAGGCAAGTCCAAATCCAATAACAAAACAACCAACGGTGGACGACAGCGCAAAGCCAAGAGATCGAAATATAGCGACATGAAAGCGTTCGTCACCTAAAACATCCTTGAATATGTCTAATGCATACCATTCGGAAGCCCACCAACCCTCCGAATATATCGAATAATAATTGAAAGAAAGATAAAGCTGTAATAACAATGCAGGCCCTAAAATTAGCACTATAGAAGCTATAAGGGGGAATAAAACCATTTTTTTATAACGCTTAGTGCGCTGAAGCATAATTTCAGAACGTGCCATTAAAAGCTCTTTTTGTTGAGTTATTTGGGTTACCTGGCCCAATATTTGGGCCAGGTAAGAAATATTTATGCAGGTGCGTCAACCTTTGGCATCACCATCTTGTAACTCTCTAGCTCCGCTTTTAGCTTACGCTTTCCTGTTTTCTTAACAATACCAGCAAACTCTTCTTGAGTTTTCTTAATACCCTCAGAAACTGAAATTGAACCAACATAAGCCTCAGATAGATTTTTATTAAGTATGTCCGTAAACTCCATGTATCCTGTTAGATAAATTGGAGGTGCGGCTACCTGCAAGCATTGCTGTATTCCTTCTAAACCACCTTTAGTGTAGGTTTTTGCTACCACATCACTAGTCATATGTGATTTAGCCCAAGGATCATGGAAGGTATTTGCAGGGTCTGCAACGATAGCTTCGCTTTCTTGTTCAGTTGTTAGCCACATAGCTAAATAAGCAGCAAGAGCCTTTCTTGGGCTATGTTTATTTACAAGAAGTGCGCCTAAGGGGTCTGAAATGGACCTGTATATTCGCTTTCCACTAAAGTCTGAGCCAGGTACAAGACCATATTTCCATTGACCAACAGTTTTCGACTTTTCTGGATTTTCGTTCAACGCAACTATACCGTCCCAATACTGACCAGAAAATACTTTTCCTCCAGTCATTCGTGGGATCATTTGTGGGGTTCCCCAACCAGGTGCTTCTGGATGAGAAACATCCTTATATTTCATATAAGTTTCCCAAGCATATACTGCTTCATCACTATTCATAGTTGGGTTCATATCATCGTCGAAAGTAAAACCTCCAGCGCTATAAAGTTGCATAAACCACCAAGTTGCGCCGTTGGCTCTATTTCTCAAATTCATTGAACCATAATAGTCGTCATTCGTGGCCTTTGAAGGCGGTGCGAAAAATTTCATCCATTCAATTTCTTCTTCCCAAGTACCAGGCCATGTTGGGCTTTTCCCAAATTTATCCTCATACGCGGCTGAATTTTTCTCTACAGTTGCCCAATGTATAAATTGTGTATGCACATTTCCGTCCGTAGGCATTCCATAGGTGGAGCCTTTGTATTTCATAAATGTGTCAAATGTTCCTACGGCATTGTAATCAAAACCAACTTCCTCCATGTAAGGGTCTAGTTCTTCTAACATTCCTATTGATGCAAGCGTTGGAATCATGTTTGAATTGATGTGGAATAAATCAAATTCAGGTGATTTTGCAACACCTTCAGCAACAACAGCAGGCGGTGCCACAAAAATTGAAATATCCTTGATGTCTGTAAAATTAGTGCCCGTTTCAGCGGCAAATTTTTCAACAGACGCTTTCATGGGTGCATAATAAAGTGCCCAAATAATACCCTTTAGGTCAGCTGTTCCTGCACTTTTAGCTGCTTCAATGATCTTTTGATTCACTGCATTATGTCCGCCAGCAGTCGCCATTTTTGGCAATGCCATTAGAGCGGTAGTAGAAATCGCAGTATTCATAAAATGTCTGCGAGATAGTAATTGTCCTAATTTAAATTGCATTTTATCCCTCCCATAAATTAGCAATCATTTAATTTTCAATAACAATTAGGTTTATTTATTTATAAATATTTACATACCCCAATTTATCGATAATTATAATAAATGATGAAACGCAAATAATTTATTGTCAACCATTAGTGAACACAGAAGGCATAATATAGAAACAATGTAGACTGAAATTGAATAGCCGTAATTGTCGTTTGGTTTACATTGTATGGTTGTTTCTATCTGTTTTTGAATGGAAAAATTAAAAAAAATGGGAGAAAAAAATGGACGATATTCATAATTTTAAATCAGAAATAAGAGATGGAATGGTTATTGATTGGGATGTTCCAATTGAGATGGACGACGGAATCGTATTAAGAGCTGATATTTATAGACCTATAAAAGAAGGTAAATATCCAGTAATTCTATCCTACGGTCCATATGGAAAATATCTCCATTTTGAAGATGGTTATGAAACATGTTGGAATATCATGTGTAAGAACCAACCAGATGTTCCTGCGGGTTCTACCAATAAATATCAAAATTGGGAGGTTGTAGATCCAGAGAAATGGGTACCAGATGAATATGCTGTAGTTCGCGTAGATTCAAGGGGTTGTGGACGTTCTCCTGGATATATAGACCTGTGGTCATTACGTGAAGCGCAAGATCAGGGATTGTGTGTCACCTGGGCTTCAAAACAAAGTTGGAGTAATGGTAAAGTTGGAATCAACGGTATTTCTTATTATGCCATGAACCAGTATCAAACTGCTGCGTTGCAACCTGAAGGACTTGCTGCGATTTGCGCATGGGAAGGAGCCGCTGATTTTTATAGAGATATGTCTCACCATGGCGGGATATTATGTCTCTTTGGAAAAAATTGGTATGATATGCAAGTAAAATCTGTCCAATATGGTGTGGGAGAGAACGGCTATCAAAGTAGAATGAATGGAGATTGGGTATCTGGACCAGAAACTTTAACAGCTGAAGAGCTTGGCTCAAATAGATGCGATTTTGATAAAGACTTATATGATAATGATTTAGTCACAACAGAGTATTTTGAGAGTAGAAATCCTGATTGGGACAAGGTTGAGGTGCCTATGCTTACTTCCTCAAACTGGGGTGGTCAGGGTCTTCATCCAAGAGGAAATTTTGAAGCTTATACACAAGCAGCATCTAAGAATAAGTGGTTAGAGGTGCATGGTAAAGAGCATTGGACAGAATTTTACACAGATTATGGAATAAATATTCAGAAACTTTTCTTTGGGCACTTCCTAAAGAATGAGGATAACGGCTGGGATAAAAGACCTCGCGTGCAATTGCAGGTTCGACACCCTGGCGAGAAATTTGTAGAACGGTTTGAAAAGGATTGGCCATTACCAAGTACAAAATGGTCTAAATTCTATTTAAACTTTGAGAATATGACAATGGATGAAACAGCTCCTTCCATAACACAGGAAATCTCTTATGACCCTATGGGTGATGGTGTAACTCTTACCACTAAACCATTAGAAGAAGAAATGGAAGTAACAGGCCCCATGGCTGCAAAGCTTTTCGTCTCTTCAGAATCATCTGATGCAGACTTGTTTCTGGTTGTTCGCGCGTTTTATCCAGATTTTAAAGAAGTTGTGTTCAAAGGAGCCCTCGACCCTCACACTCCTATTGCTCAAGGGTGGCTTCGAGCGTCTCATCGTAAGTTGGATCATGTTCTCACTCGTCCTGACCGTCCATACCATACCCATGACGAAAAACAGCCATTAACACCCGGGCAAACTTATGAACTTGATATTGAGATCTGGCCAAGTTGTATTTCCTTGCCAAAAGGGTTTCGTTTAGCATTATCTGTGCGTGGACGTGATTATGTATATCCTGGCGGAGCCGATGGAGGTCTCTCAAATATGAAGAATAAGTTCACAGGAGTTGGGCCATTTTTGCACGACGACCCAAGAGACCGACCACTTGATATATTTGGAAAGACAGTGACCTTGCATAATTCACCAGAACAAAAATCTTATGTAATGTTGCCTGTGATTCCAAAAAAGTAAAAATACATAACTTTAGATTTAGAGTCGGTATAGCACAATTTTTTGGTATTATGCCGGCTCTTTTTTTTAATGATTAATAGGAGGGATAAATGGATAACTATGACTTTGCTGTAGAACAAGAGTTTGATGCTATTAAACATGTTGAAAAAAAATTGGGATTTTTTGGAGAAGGTGATGTTTCAATAGCCTGTTGGGAGCCCGGGCAAGTAAGCCCAAACCATTGTCATCCTAACGCAACAGAAATCTATTTTTGCTTTGAGGGTGGGGGTATTATGCGCACTTTAGACCAGCAGATTGAGGTAAAAAAAGGAGGGCTTGTTGTCCATCCCCGAGGAGAGTTACATGAATATACTAACGGGCCCAAACGCACCATTTTATTCAGAGTTCGTTATGGTGACTCTATGACAACGAGAACAAAAAACTGGCCAACCAATTCCTCTTGGGAGCCAGATGAACAGGATTTGAGTTACTTTGAATGAATACTAAATTTCGCTGTCTTTTTATTGGTGACTTAAACGCAAAAAATAACTGAGAGCTTAAAGGTGATATTATGAGAAATAGTTTGAAATTAGCTGATAAATCAGAAGTCGACCAGCCTGTTATCACTAAAGTTATAAACGGTCATAAAACTTATTTGATTTATGTTGAGACAATGGACGGTTTGTACACACCTTTAGGTCTAGAGTTGCCAGAAGGAAAAGGACCTTTTCCGGTTATTCTCCTTGCTACTGGAAATGGTGGAGAAGGAATGAAATGGGTAACGGAGAACAGTAAAAGCAGGCGTTACACCATTA
>MDTG01093964.1_pt1 | contig 17023 bp, 13 predicted proteins | sample 811421 | NCBI WGS metagenome assembly MDTG01 (sample SAMN05326645, study PRJNA326480) | marine metagenome | isolation source: seawater | place: Pacific Ocean: South East | collected 2011
ATGATCTGTTCTTCCGAATAACGGCTCTTGCGCATCGTCCATCCTCTTCTCGATGGACTCTACCATTCCCTGGCCGGAATTCAGGGGGCTGGGTCACTCGGCGGGTACGCCGGATCCGAACTATGGCGCCGTGCGGTACTATCAGTCGCCGCGGTCTGTCCGGATCGGTTTCGACTGGACCTTCTAGGGGTCTTGGGGGACCTGACGGGAAAGGCGGGCTTTTCGGAGCCCGCCTTTTTCATGTGCGGCGATCGCACGGCCGCCGTTCCGGGAGCATAAACCGTCTAGAATGCCGAGACCGCTTTCGCATCGCTACGGCAATCATCCTTGCCCGACAGCCATTCACGCGCCGCGCCCTTGCTGGAGAAGAGCTCAACGGTGCCGCCCTGACTGCGGATATTGCCGGCGGTCCGCTCCATCAGTTCATGCTGGTCCGCCAGGCAGACCAGGGCCGTCCGGTAGCCGGCCAGCGCGCGGGCTGTCGTGCGTGCCCGCATTTCCAGCTCGGTCGGATCGAGTATGTACGCCGCCAGGCGGACATCGCAGAGGACTTTGGTGACGGGCACGCGGGATGTGAGCGCCTGGAAGGCGGCAATCACCGGCGGACGGGTTTCATGGAATTGTTCGCCCGACGCATAGATCTCCATCGTGTCGCCGATCGGGCGGAGTTCGAAACCGTCCTCGGTATACATCCAGCCTCCAATGCCCTGGTTCGCGTCCCCGGAGCAGGTCGAATACCTGAAACCTGTCTGACAGCGTCGGCGGACAATCTTGCCGAGGCGTTAAGCCGGTCCTCATAGGATATGAACCTTCCGGCGCCCCGGCTGTCCGCGTCAAGACCGGGTGTGTGTACAGAGCAATCCAGCGTCGGGTTGTATGTCTCTTGTTAACGCCGGCCGGGCTAGTACGGCGGCAGGGAGGCGCTTGCATGTCTTGGCAATGGATAGACAGGCTGGTCGGAGCCGATCCGCGCCTGGATCTGGAACATGCGGTGCGCTGCCGCGTGGCCGCCGCCTTCACGGTCATTTTCTGCCTGATGGGGCTGGTCAATGCCGCCATGCTGGCGCTGATCGTCGACGGCCGTCCGGGCATGGCGCAACTGGCCGCCGGTACGGCCTTCCTGGCCGCGATCGTGGGCGGTGTCGGCCTGCGGCTGCGCCGGCCGAACCTGACCATCGCCATGATGCTGGGTCTGTGCGCGCTGGCGCTCGGGGCTGCGGCCTTTGCCAATCGCGGGTCCTTTCCACCGGCTTCGCTTTATCTGCCGGGCATCATTCTGGGCGCCTACATCGCCTGGGGGCGCCAGGCGATTTTTATCGCGGCGCTGCCGGTGGCCGCCTATTTCGGCTATGTCCTGTGGGAGGCCGGTCGTAATGATGGCAGCCTGCTGGCGTTCAGCCCTGGCGAAATGCTGCACATTCTCGTCGCCGCGTCGGCCTTTTCCTGCGGCTGGATCGTGCTGTTCGGCTCGAGTTTCCGCTCGGCAGCCCATGATGCGCAGCAGGCGCTGGAAGAATACAATGCCAAGCTGGAAGCCGCCCTGGCGACCGCACGCGAGGCCAACCGGGCCAAATCCGAATTCATTGCGAATATGAGCCATGAGGTGCGCACGCCGCTCAATGGCGTACTCGGCATGACCAGTGTCATGCTGCAGGATGTACACCTGTCCGAAGAACAGAAGCACTCGCTGAAACTCATCGATGCCTCGGGCAAGTCGCTCCTGGAACTGCTCAACGACGTGCTGGACCTGTCCAAGATCGAAGCCGGCGGGCTGGATCTGGAAGAGGGCGATTTCGATCTGGTTGCGCTGGTGCGCAGCACGGTCGAGCACTGGCGCCTGCAGGCGGGGGCCAAGGGCGTCGATCTGGTGTTCAGCAAGGACGGTATCGGCGAGCGTTTCAATGTCCGCGGCGATGCGATGCGGGTGCGCCAGGTTGTCAACAATCTGCTCTCGAATGCGGTGAAGTTCACCCATCGTGGCGGCATCACCGTCGTGCTGTCGCGACCGGACAGCGAGAACGGTGCTGTGATTCCGGTGCGGATCAGCGTGCGCGATACCGGTGTGGGCATTCCGCGGGACAAGCACGATCTCATCTTCGAGGCCTTCACCCAGGTCGACGCCTCGACGACCCGGCAATACGGCGGTACCGGGCTGGGCTTGGCGATCTGCCGGCGCCTGGTGCGCCAGATGGGCGGCGATATCGGTGTGTCGAGCGATCCGGGGCGCGGCGCGACCTTCACCGTCGACCTGCCTTTCTCTGCTGGCAGCCAGCCCGTGCCGAAAGCCGTCTCGGCGCCAGCCGAACCGATCTATGTCGACAAGCCCGTCCGCATTCTCGTGGTGGATGACGTTCTTACCAACCAGCTGGTATTGCGCGCCATGGTGCAGCAGGTTGCCAGCGGCGACGGGCTCGTCGTCGAATGCGCATCCAGCGGCCGCGAAGCGGTCAACAAGGCAACATCCGAGGCCTATGATATCGTGCTGATGGATATCCAGATGCCCGAAATGGACGGCGTCAGCGCCATGCGCTGTATCCGCGAGACGCGCAAGTCCGGCCGCGCGAGCATTGTCGCCGTCACGGCGCTGGCGTCCGAGGACCATCGCCGCGAATTCGAAGGCGACGGTTTCGCCGGCTACCTGCCCAAGCCGGTCGAGCTGGGAACGCTGCGCGCGGTCCTCGCCCGCCTGCTGGCTGCGGCGGAAGAGGACGAGGCGACGGAGAAACCCGGCGCCGCCGCCCCGAAGCGCTAGATCTCCGCCACGATCAGCTGCGGCCCGCCTTCGGCGAGCGCGGCTTGCAGGGCCTCGTCGAACCCGCCCGCGGTCGCAGCCCGGCGAGCCGGAACGCCGAAGCCTTCTGCCAGTTTGACCCAGTCCATCTTCGGATTGTCGAGCGACAGCATCTGCTGTGCTGCCGGCCCCGGTTCACCCGCGCCGACCCGGGCCAGTTCGACATTCAGCACCAGATAGGAGTGATTGGCGAAAACGACATTGACGATGTTCTGCTTCTCACGCGCCTGGGTCCACAGCGCCTGCAGGGTGTAGGCCGCCGCGCCGTCACCGCACAGGGCAAAAACCTGGCGGTCCGGGCAGGCCATCGCTGCACCGACCGCCTGCGGCATGCCCGAGCCGATGGCGCCGCCGGTCAGGCACAGCCAGTCGTGCCGCGGCCCGTGTTCGATCCACGGGAATACGCCCATGCCCGACGTCGTCGCATCGTCGCAGATCACCGAGTCTTCCGGCATGTGGCGCAGGAGGGAAATCCCGACATAGCCCGGATTGAGCGGCTCGTCCGGGAAGAGTTTGGGCGCCTGGGACAGTTTTGACAGCTTCGGGGCTGGCGCATCGGGAAACTGCGCGGCAAGGCTCACCAATGCCTCCTGAATGTCACTGGAAGCGTCCCCCAATGTCACGGCTCTGGCGCCCGGAGGTGTCAGCTCGCCCGGCTGGTCAGGATAGGCGAAGAAAGCGACCGGCGGTTTGGAGCCGGCGATCACCAGCAAGTCGGTGCCGGCCAGTTCCTCAAGCGCCTGCTCTCCGAAATAGGCAAGCCGTTTCGGTGACACCCGGCCATGCCCGCGGGCTATGCGGGGTACGAATGTGTCCATGAAAAGCTTCGCGCCGGTCGCCTCGGCGATCCGGCCGGCGGCTTCGAGCCCGGTGTCCAGGCAGGCATCATTGCCCAGCAGGATCACAGGTGCCTTTGCGGCTTTCAGGGCATCCGCGATTTCAGCGACGGTATCGGCAGGCACCGGTATCGCTGCAGGCGGTTCGATGGCGGGCAGGACATCCGGCTCGGCGTCCGACCAGGCACAGTCGGCCGGCAGGATCAGGCTGGCAACCCCGCGGGCCGGACCATAGGCCTGACGCACGGCTTCCACGGCCATGGTGGACACTTCGGACGGTTCCCGCACCGTACCGACCCAGCGCGACATGGGGCGGCAGACGCCTTCGACATCGCTGGTGAGGGGGGCATCAAGCTTTAGGTGATGGCGGGCATGATCGCCGACAATGTTGACCACGGGCGCATGGCCGCGCTGGGCGTTGTGCAGATTGGCGAGGCCATTGCCGACACCCGGGCCGAGATGCAGCAGGGTGCAGGCGGGCTTCCCCGCCATGCGGGCATAGCCATCGGCCGCACCGGTTGCCACGCCCTCGAAGAGGCACAGGACCGACCGCATCCCCTCGATCCGGTCGAGCGCCGCGACCATGTGCATTTCCGAGGTGCCGGGATTGGTGAAACACACCTCCACGCCCTGATTGATCAGGGTGCGCACCAGGCTTTCCGCTGCAAACATCGAGACATCCTCCAACCATATACCGTCTTGTCTTTGTGAAAATTCTAGCGCGGCTTGCGCACGAAGTCCGGCGTCAATGCGTCCAGCCGTGTAACGCCGGTCAACGCCATGTCACGCCGCAGGGCGCTGACGAGAATGTCCAGGGCTCGCGTGACACCGGCCTCTCCTGCGGCGCCGAGACCGTACAGGTAAGGCCGTCCCACGGCGACGGCCCGCGCGCCCAGCGCCAGCGCCTTCACGATGTCGGTGCCGCGCCGGATACCGCCGTCGAGAATGACCTCGGCCTGGCCGCTGACGGCGGCGACGATATCGGCCAGCGTGTCGATGGTCGCCGGTGCGGTATCCAGCTGGCGTCCGCCATGATTGGATATCCACACCGCGTCCGCGCCGGCATCGACGCAACGTCTGGCGTCATCGGCCCGGCAGATACCTTTGATCGCGAACGGGCCACCCCAGGCTTCCTTCATCCAGGCCGCGTCCTTCCAGGTCACCGAGCGGTCGAACTGGGTGTCGAGAAACTCGGCAATGCCCATGTCGCGGGTTTCCAGATCGACCCAGTTGGCGGTGGAGATTTTCGACGTGGTGGCGATGTCCCACAGATAACCCGGCCGGGCGAGCACCTGGCTGACGGTCTTGGCGTTTATCTCGGGCGGCACGGAAAAGGCGTTTACGAGGTCGCGCTCGCGATTGCCGGCGACGGGCACATCCACGGTGAGGATCAGACCGGTAAAGCCGGCCTTGCGCGCCCGTTCCAGGGCCTGTTCCACCAGGCCGCGATCCTTCCAGACATAGACCTGGAACCATTTCGGCCCGTCATTGAAGCGGGCGATATCCTCGATCGTCGTCGAGGCGAGGGTGGAGAGGCAGTGGATCAGGCCGGCCTTCTTCGCCGCACGTGCGACCGCGGCTTCTCCCTCGCGTGGATGAAAGAGCCGCTGAACCGCGGTCGGGGTGACGATGATCGGCGCCGAGCAGGCGTCGCCCATCACCGTGGTCGCCGTGTCGATCTCGGAGATGTCGACGAGCGATTTGAACAGAAGCTCGTAGTCGGCAAAGCGGCGATTATTGGCGCCGAGGGTGAACTCGTCGTCGGCCCCGCCATCGATATAGTCGAACACCATGCGGGGCAGGCGGCGCTGGGCCTCTCGGCGCAGCGCCGCGATATTGTGGGCGTTTTCTATCCGGCTCATGGGCGGGAGCGTTGTCCCGCCCGCACCGGCCGTCAAGCAGGCTCTTCGTCGCGCCGTGTCCGGCGGATCCCGAAGAAGAGCGCGTAGAGCACCGGCACCGCGATCATGGTCAGGATCGAGGCGAAGGTCAGACCGCCGATAATGGTCACGGCCATGCCCTGGAAGAAGGCGTCCGCCAGAAGCGGTGTCATGCCCAGGATGGTCGTGGCGGCGGCGAGCAGGACGGGCCGCAGGCGGCTGACCGAGCCGTCGCGAACGGCTTCGAAGCGGTCGGCCCCGGCCGCGATCCGCATGTCGATCTCGTCGACCAGCACGATGGCGTTCTTGATCAGCATGCCTGACAGGGACAGGAGGCCCAGCAGGGCGGTGAAGGAAAAGGCGACATTCGTGGTCAGCAGGCCGATCACCACACCGTTCACCGCCATCGGCACGACGGCCCAGATGATCAGCGGCTGGCGCACCTTGGCAAACAGCATGAAGGAGATGGTCAGCATGGCGATGAAGGTCAGCGGCAACTGGCTGCCCAACGACTGGTTCGCCTCCATGGCGCTTTCATACTCGCCGCCCCATTCCAGGGTGTAGCCGGGCGGCAGCTCGACCGACTCCACGATCTCGCTGAAGCGAACAAAGCCTTCTGCAGCCGTTTCGTGCCGCTGGGGATTGGCGCGCACCGAGACCGCGCGTGTCCGGTCACGCCGCTGGATGAGGACATCCTCGAAATCGACATCGAAGCGCGACACGACCTGGTCGATGGGGACGTAGGCCGATTGCTGCGAGCTCCAGACAAGCCGGTCGCCCAGATAGGTCTCGCCGGCCCGCTCGACGGCGGGGGCCCGGGCGATGATCGGGATGAGTTCTTCGCCCTCGCGATAGACCCCGACCTGCGAGCCTTCGGTTGCGAACAGCATGGCATTGGCGACATTTTCGCGGGTCACGCCGATGGTGCGGGCGCGTTCCTCGATGATGACCGGATTGATCACCGGTGCCCGGCTGCGCCAGTCGGTCCGCAGATCGATGACATTGCCGCGTTCGTGCAGCGCCTCGATGATGCGATCGGCGATAGTGCGAAGCGTATCGGCGTCGGGGCCGAGAATGCGGGCCTCCAGCTTGGCACCGGAGGGCGGTCCGAAGACGATCCGGTCGACCCGGATCTGCACGTTCGGATAGTTGTCCCGGACATGGGCCAGAATACGGTCCGCCAGGGCCGGGATCTCGTCGCGATGCTTGGTCCGCACGATGACCTGGCCATAGGCCGTATTCGGCTGCTCGGAGTTATAGGTCAGCATGAAGCGCGTTGCGCCGGCGCCGACGAAGGTGTCGTAGGCCAGGGTTTCCGGCTGTTCGCCGATAAAGGCGCCGATATCGCGCATTGTCGCGGCGGTGGCGAGAATGTCGGTGCCTTCCGGTTCCTCGACATTCACGTAGAACATCGGCGTGTTGGAATCCGGGAAGAAGGCGTTCTTCACCGAGCCGAAGCCGGCATAGCACACCACCGTCACCACGATCAGACCGGCCAGGACCAGCCAGCGCCGTGCCAGGGCCGGTTCCAGGACACCGCGATAGAAGCGGTACATCCGGCCGGAATAGAGTTCGGCGTCGGTCTCCGGGGCGTCGCCGCGGGCCAGCGCCTTCTGGCGCTGGGCGTGGAAGAGGTGGAAACCGATCATCGGCACCACGGTGACCGCGATGACCCAGCTCAAGAGAAGCGAAATCCCGATAACGGCGAACAGGGAGAAGAGGAATTCGCCTGTCGCGTCCGGCGAAAGGCCGATGCCGGCGAAAGCGAGAATGCCGATCACGGTCGCGCCCAGCAGCGGCCATTGTGTCGACTGGATCGCCTCCTCGGCGGCATCGAGCCGCGGCTTGCCGCGCATCACGCCGGTCAGCATGCCCTCGGCCACCACGATCGCATTGTCGACCAGCATGCCCATGGCAATGATCAGCGCGCCCAGCGAGATGCGCTCCATCTCGATGGCGAACATGTTCATGAAGAAGATGGTGCCGGCGACGGTCAGGAAGAGGGCAGACCCCACGGTCAGCCCGGCGCGCCAGCCCATGAAGACGCATAACACGCCGATCACGATGGCAATCGACAGGCCGAGACTGAACAGGAAGCTGTTGATCGCCTCGTCGACCACGATGTGCTGCTGGTAGATCGGGTGCAGCTCGACGCCGACCGGCAATTGCGATTCCAGCTCGGCGAGGCGCGCCTCGACGGCATGACCGACATCGACAATATTGGCCGTCGACAGGCCCGCGACACCCAGTGTGAAGGCCCGCACATTGTTGTGATAGATCAGCTGCTGCGGCCGTTCCTCACGGGTGCGGGACACCTCGGCGATATCGGACAGGCGGATGGTCTCGCTGCCATTGCCCGGCGTGATCAGGAGATTGCTGATCGCATCCACTCCGCCCAGCGTCTGGGGAATGGCGATACGCACATAGTTTTCGTCGATCGGTGCGGCGCCGGCGGATACCACCGCATTCTGCTGGCTCAGCTCGCTCAGCAGGCTTTCATAGGACAGGCCCAGCTGGGACAGGGTTTCCTGCGGGATCTCGATATAGATCCGTTCCTCCGGCTCGCCCTCGACCGAGACCTTGGCGACATTGTCGACCGTCAGGAGTTCGCGACGCAGCATGCGCGCGATATCGCGCACCCGGTCGTCCGAATAGCCGTCGGCGGTCACGGCATAGAAGATGCCGTAAGTGTCACCGAAATCGTCATAGACAATGGGGGTGCTGGCGCCCGGCGGCAGGCCTGCCGTGGCGTCCCGGATACGGGCGCGCAGCTCGGTCCAGACAGCGGGGATCTCGTCGCCGCCGATCGTATCGAGCATCTCGACATGGATCTCGGACATGCCCGGCGAGGACTCCGACAGGATCTCCTTCACCTCGCCCATCTGCTGGATGGCGATCTCGAGATGTTCGGTCACTTCCAGCTCGACCTCTTCGGCCGTCGCGCCGGGATAGGGCGTGAAGATGATTGCCTGCTTGATGGTGAAGGACGGGTCTTCCAGGCGGCCGACATTGAGGAAGCCGTACAGTCCGCCAAGCACGCAGAACAGGATCACGAGCCAGGTGAGGACCGGTTTCTCGATCGACAGCCGGGCGAGCGACAGGGCGCTTTGGGACTGGAGGCTCATTGCGCGGTTCCGAAACGCGGCTGCGTATCGTCGAGCGGGCGGACTTCCATGCCGTCATGCAGGGCCGAAACGCCGGCGGTGACAATCAGGTCGCCGGCCTGGACGCCATCGGTCACGATGACGCTGTTTCCACGCAGACCCGCCGTCTCCACCATTCGCGGTGATACCGTGCCGGTGTCGGCATCGTAGACCCAGACCGAGTTGCTGCCATCCGGCCGTTCGGAGACGGCGGCCAAGGGCACGGTCACATCGGTCGTCACGGGGCCGTTACGCTCGACCTCTGCCCACACGGTGGCGGTCATGCCGGGCAGGATATTGGCCGGAATGTCGTCGGGCAGGGCGGCGATGGCACGGTAGGTGTTGGAGGTGTCGTCCGGCTCGCTGACCAGTTCGCGCGGTATCAGTGAAAAGGTCTGGCCGGGCAGGAAGGAGAAAGCGGCTTCCAGGGCGACCAGATTGTTCTGGTCGAAGGTGGCGACCATGTCCTCGGAGACGGGGATCGACACCCGCAGCTCGCCCACATCCTGGATGCGCACGATCGGCTGGCCCGGCGAGACGATGGTGAAATTGTCGACCAGACGGCGGCTGACCAGCCCGTCAAACGGGGCGGTCAGCGTGGCGTATTGCAGGTTCCGCTGGGCGTTTTCCAGGGCGACGAGGCGCAGGTCATACTGGGTCTGGGCGCTGTCCAGGGCTGCCTGCGAAGCGATGCCGCGTTCGTGCAGGGTGCGCTGGCGCTCCAGGTCGGTGCGCGCCTGCTGCAGCTGGACACGCGCCTCCTGGCGAGCAAGCTCGAAGTCTTCCAGATCGAGCCGTGCGACCAGGTCGCCTTCGGCAATGCGCTGGCCTTCCGTCAGGGGCAGTTCGGCGAGCTGGCCGCCGACCTGGAAGGCCATGTCGACACTCAGGCGCGCCTCGACCCGGCCGACGAATTCGTGGCGGGTTTCCGGTGCATTGCTCTGGACTTCGCCGAGCTGCACCAGGCGAGGTTGGGGCGGCGGTGCCACGGTTTCGCCCGAGCAGGCAGCGAGGGCAAGCACGGCCGCAAGGACCGGGAGCGGGGCAAGGCGGATCATTCGAACATCTCCCGGGTCATGCTGACGAGCCGTTCGTTTACGGCCTGAATGTTCGTGTGCTTGATATGGCTGAGGCCCAGAATGGTGCTCAGCTTGATGCCGTCGAGAGCGAGAAAGATGATCTGGCCCAGGATCGGATCCGGTGCCATGTCCGACAGGCGCCGGAACTCTTCGGCGAGGATATCCCCGGCAGCGTCCAGAAGCTGCGGCTGTTCGGCCGCGGCGGCGAGGACCGCGTTACCGATGGGTTCCTGTGGGTCCGCACGCAGCAGGAGTGCGCTGATGACGCGGGGCAGGGCCGGCTCGCCGGCGGCTTCGGCTTCGCGTTCGGCACGATGGATATCGTCGCGCACGGCCGTGACCATGCGGGTCACCATCGCCTGCAGCAGCGCCATCTTGTTGGGATAGTGATACAGCACGCCGCCCTTGGAGATGTTCGCCTCCGCGGCCACGGCTTCGATTGTCATGTGACGGGAACCATCGCGCGCGACGACCGTTTCCGCGGCGTCGAGTATGGTGTCCTTCGTCGTCGGCTTGTCCGACATACGAGTTGCCTCTCAAAAAATTGTGCGCCGCACATAAACCGTCCAGACGGTACAGTCAATACCGTCCGGACGGTATAGTGCATGACCGTCTGATTACAAAAGGCCGCGCGCCGCCATCCCAGGTGGTGCGGCAGTCTGGCGCCCGCCATGGCTAGTAGAGGCAGGGCTTCCGCTCGCCTAGACAGACCCGGGAGAGCGGTGAGGACCGCTCGGTTCAAGGGCGGAACATCATGAAACTCTCGATCTGTCTGGTCGCCGCGGGCGCGACCCTGGCGGCTGCTGCCGTGCCGGCACCGGCGTCGGCCTATGGCCGCGACGGCCACCGTATTGTCTGCGACCTGGCCTATCGGCACCTGACCGAGGATGCGCGCAGCGAAGTCGACCGGCTGATCGCGCTTGACCCTCAGTTCGACCACTTCCGCGATGCGTGTTCCTGGGCCGACGAAGTGCGCGGCACGACGCACCGCCACACGGCGCCCTGGCACTATGTGAACCAGACCCGAGAAGATCCGCATATCGATCCGGAAGACTGTGCCGAGGACGGCTGCATCACCCAGGCCATCGATCTCCATGCCGGCATTTTTGCCGATCGGGCTCGCAGCGATGCGGAGCGTCTCGAAGCGCTGAAATTCCTGGCGCACTGGATGGGCGATGTGCACCAGCCCCTGCACGTTTCGATCGAGGGTGACCGCGGCGGTAATGACATCCCCGTGCTGTGGCGCGGCGAGCGCTTCACCAATCTGCACCGCGTCTGGGACAGCGAAATCCTGCTCGACCATATGAGCGAGGAATGGCCCTGGGCTCCGGAAGTCCAGCGCTGGCAGTATCTCGCCGATGCGCTCGACGCCGAAATCCCGCTTGGCGGTGTGGACGTCTATGCCCGGCTCGACTCCATCGGCTGGGCACAGGAGAGCCATGACATCGTCCGCTCGCGCGAGTTTGCCTATTACTGGGCGCGTGCCGACCAGACGATCGAGCCGGGCGAGGCCTATTACCAGCGCTCGCTGCGGACGAGCCGCGACCGGCTGAAACAGGCCGGCGTGCGCCTGGCCGGTCTTCTGAACCAGCTGGCCGGCGAGCGCGAAGTCGCGGCCGGCGGTGGCGGCGCTTCCACGGTGTCGGGTGCGCTCGACTGATAGGGCGGAAACGGGCCGGTTCAGCTTGTCGGTCTCGTTAGGGTTTGGTTAATATCTCCGGGACGTTTCGCATCCACGGGTGGGTGCGTGTCCCGGGGGGTGCCGTGGCCGAAGGCATCGACAATACCGTCCTGATCGGGGCGGCGATCGCGCTCGTCGTGCTCGCCGGCCTCGTCTATGTCTATGCCCATCATCTGGCCCGGCAGCGTGCGAGCTCCGACGAACGCCAGATCGTCAAGCTGCGCCGCAAGCGCTTCGCCGACTATGAGGATGCACGCCGGGAATACGAGAAGCTTCGCAAGAAGATCGAGACCGGCAACACCGTCCTGATCGACCTGATCCATGATCTCGGCGACGACTTCGTCGGCCGGGACAGCGCCCAGCAACAGATTGCGTTCGACGAGGTGCTGCAGGCGGTCGCGGCAATCCGCCAGGCCAATGCCCGCGCGAAGATCGTGGTCGTGCTGCACACGCTGGGCGGTTATGCCCGGCCGGCCCACATGATCGCGCAGGCCCTGCGCCAGCATCTGGAAAAGACCAAAGGCCACCACAATCCCAAGCGTGAGCCGCGGGTCATTGCCCACATACCCTATATCGCCATGTCGGGCGGCACGATGATCGCGCTGGCGGCCGACAAGGTGTGCATGAACAAGACCGCCTCGCTCGGGCCGATCGACACGATCTATGGCGGCTTTCCCACCGATGCCTACAACGCCCTGATCGAGCAGAAGGGCGTTCTGGCGACGCAGGATGTCCTGGTGATGCTGGCACATGAAGCCCGCAAGTACGACCAGTACGCGGTCAAGGTGGCGCGCGAGATCGTCAATCCGGTCCACCGCAAGCCCGGCAAGCCGGAGCACTATCTGGCCGACTATCTGTCTTCCGGCGAGCTGTCGCACAGCCAGGCGATTTCGGTGAAGGAGGCGCGCGAGCTGGGCATGAATGTCGAGTCCAAGGTCGAGGAAGCGATCAACGGGCTGGTCGATGCCCGTATCCGCATGATCAATACGCGGCTGGAATACGAGACCGGCCGGCACGACGATCCCCGCAGCGATCGCCGGGATGGTGGCGGCCAGGGCAGTGCCGGCGGAGGCGAGGGCGGCGACATTGCCGAGCAGGTGATCGAGCGCGCAATCCGGCACTCCCTGCGCGGGCTTGTGCGGCTCTAGCGGCTGCGGGCTGCAGCGCGGGCTTGAACCCGGAGGGCGCACGCCCAATCTGTGCCCGGCCTGCCAGAAGGAAGACCGACCATGTCCGCCAAGTCCGAAACCTATGCCGATGTCCGCAAGCAGATCGCCTCGGTGATCGCCGGCGAGACCAGCCTGACCGCCCGCTATGCGACGGCGGCCTGCCTGTTGCGCGAGGCTTTCGGCGAACGGTTCTTCTGGACAGGCTTCTACCTTGTCGATCCGGACAAGCCGGCCGAACTCGTCGTCGGACCCTATCAGGGCACGCTGGGCTGCCTGCGCATTCCCTTCGGCAAGGGGGTGTGCGGAGCGGCTGCAGCGTCGGGGGAAACCCAGCTGGTCGAGGACGTCCATGCCTTCCCGGGGCACATCGCCTGCGACAGCCGCTCGAATTCCGAGATCGTGGTGCCCGTGCGTGATGCCCGCGGCGCGCTCGTCGCGGTGCTTGATGTCGACTCAACCGAATTCGGTGCTTTCGATGCCGAGGACCAGGCCGGGCTCGAAGCCATTTGCGGCGACCTCCTGACGGTGGCATGACGCCGGCGTCCCGCTCCATCCGGCTGGACGGTCGGGACATCGCCTACCTGCTGCGCCGGTCGGACCGGCGCACGATCGGGTTCTCCATCGGCCATGACGGTCTGAAAGTCACGGCACCGCGCCGGGTGAGCGAACGGGATATCGAACGCGCCCTGGCCTCGAAGTCCGGCTGGATCCTGGCCAAGCTCGATGCCTGGTCGGCGCGGCCGGCTCCGCGCACGCTGGACCTCGTGGACGGTGCGGTCCTGCCCTGGCTGGGCGGCGAGATCGGCCTGCGGCTGGATCCGACGGGCGTGCGCACAAGTATTCGCCAGACCGAGGACGGCCTCATACTGCGTCATGATCCGGACCTGTCCGGCGAGCTGCGTGTCCGCACCCTCACGGCGGCCCTGCAGCGTTTCTATACCCGGCAGGGCCAGGCCCTGATGGCACCGCGTGTCGAGGCCTATGCCGCGCAGCTTGGGCGGCCCGTCCGCAAGGTTATCGTGCGGGACCAGAAGCGGCGCTGGGGTTCCTGCGCGGCCGATGGCACGATCCGGCTCAACTGGCGGCTGATGGGCTTCCCCGAAACGCTGATCGACTATGTCTGCGCCCATGAGGCCGCGCACCTGGTCGAGCACAATCACTCGCCCGCCTACTGGCGGGTGGTGGCGGGGCTGATGCCGGACTGGAAGGCGCGCCGCGACCGCATGCGCGCCGATGCCGACCGCTGGGTTGCGTTCTGAAGATCAGCAACCGGTCCGGCGCAATGCCTACTCCCCGTCTTTCAGCTTGCGGTCGAAATAGTCGAAGATCGTGTGCCAGAGATGGACCTGCCGCGCTTCGCCGCGCACGCCGTGGCGCTGGCCGGGATAGGTCATCATCTCGAACGGGTAGCGCCGTTCCTGCATTTCCGAATAGAGCCGCACGGAATTGGCGAAGATGACATTGTCGTCCGCCATGCCGTGGATCAGCAGCAGGGGCGTTTCGTAATTGTCCAGGTGCGCAAAGACCGAGGAGGACTGGTAGCCCTCGAAGTTTGCGTCCGGGTGATCCATGTAGCGCTCGGTATAGGCAGTGTCGTAGAGCGTCCAGTCGGTGACCGGCGCACCCGAAACGCCGGCCGCAAAGGCGCCGGGCGCCTGCAGCGTGGTCATCAGCGTCATGTAGCCGCCATAGGACCAGCCCCAGATACCGACCCGGTCGGCGTCCACGAAATCCAGGCTTTTCAGATAGTCCAGGCCGACGAGCTGGTCTTCCACTTCGACCGACCCCATGCGGCGCTGGATATGGCTTTCGAACTCCCGGCCACGATTCCAGGCACCGCGATTGTCGATGGTGAAATAGACATAGCCGCGCTGGGCAAAGAGCTGCGGACGCACGCCCTGCCAGCCGCGATGCACCTGCTGGGAGTGCGGGCCGCCATAAAGATACTGCACGGCGGGATATTGCCGGTCCGGATCGAAATCGGCCGGCAGGTAGAGCTGATAGTAAAGCGTGGTGCCGTCGGCCGCGGTCAGCGTGCCGAACTGCGGTACGATGTGATCGGCCGCATAGTCGAAATAGGGATGGCCTTCGACAACGGCGTTTTCCTCGATCCAGCGGATACGTTCGCCATCCACGGAATAGAGCGCGGTCTGGGCCGGTGTGTCGCTGTCGTCATAAGTGCCGATGAAGGTCGCCGCATCGCTGGCGAAAGTGGCCGACCAGCGGCCTTCACCCTGCGTGATCTGTACCGGATCGGCCGAGCCGTCCAGCGGGACCGAATAGACATGGCGTTCGAGCGGCGTCTCGGTCCAGCCGGTGAAATAGACGACGCCGTTTTCGGTATCGACGGCATCGACCTCGTTGACCAGCCAGTCGCCGGCCGTGACCTGGGCGATCAGCGAGCCGTCGGCGGCGCGGTGCTGGATATGGCGATAGCCGCCCGGCGTGTCCTCGCTCGTCCAGATGACTGTGCCATCGGCGAGGGCGCGGAAATCGTTCGTCAGATTGATCCACACATCGGTCGTCTCGACCAGCCAGTCGCGCGCCTCGCCGGTTGCGGGATCGGCGGCCAGGATGGTGAGTTCGTTCTGCATCCGGCTGAGCACCTGGATGTAGGCCGTGCCGCTGTCGGAGGCCCAGTTCACACGGGCCAGATAGATATCGTCGGTCCCGGCCAACTCGACCTGGCGGCGTTCGCCGGTCTCGCGGTCCAGGATGAACAGCTCGACGATCGCATTATCGGTGCCGGCGCGCGGATAGCGCTGGTCGACCACCGCCGCCGAACCGTCGGTGGCGATCTCCATGCGTTCGATATTGTCGACCGGGCTTTCATCGACCCGCGCGATGGCGAGATAGCGCTCGTCCGGCGACCACCAGTAGCCGGTGCGCCGGTCCAGTTCTTCCTGGGCGACAAATTCCGCCATGCCCCAGGACACCAGCCCGCCGCCTTGCGTGGTCAGCGCGGTTTCCTCGCCGGTTTCCAGATCGATGAGATAGAGATTCTGGTCGCGCACGAAGGAGACGAAATTGCCCTGCGGGGAGATGCGGGCATCGGTCTCGTATTGCGGCGTTTCCATCAGGCGCCGGGCCTCGCCGCTCTCGACATCGACCCGGAACACGTCGCCATCGAGCGGCACGAGGATGGCCTCGCCCTGGCTGTCCCAGTCATAGGAGACGATGCCGCTTTCGGAGATGCGGGCGCGCTCGCGCAATTGCCGTGCGGCTTCGGACAGCTCCTGCTCTTCCGGTGCCAGCACGCGGGCATCGACCAGACGATAGGGTTCGCCGCCATCGATATCCATCGCCCAGAGGTCGAGCACGGAGGCGTCCTCTTCCTTGGCCCGCAGGAAGGTCACGCGGCTGCCATCCGGCGAGAAGGTCAGTGAACGCGGCCGGGCGCCGGCCAGGTCCGGACTGGCAAAGGCGCGTTCGATGGAGAGAGCGGGTTCGTCCGCCGGCGCAGCGTCTTGCGTCGCAGACGTGTGGTCCTGCGCCGGCTGGCACGCGGCCAGCAGGACGGATGTGGCGGCAATCAACCGGTATTTCATGAACGCTCTCCCCATTGGTCCGAGGGCACACTAGCCGTGCTCCGCCGGGTTGGGGAGTGGGGGAATACCGTTGACCTCATGGACGGGCGTGTTTCTCTGGGGCGAACAGACACAAGCGGTATGATTTGTCATGGCCAGCCCCGTCGACGACTATCTGCAAACGCCGGGACCCTGGCGCGACGAAATGCAGGCCCTGCGGCCCGTCCTGCTCGATAGCGGCCTCGACGAGGCGCTGAAATGGGCCAAGCCCTGCTATGCTCATGCCGGCGAGAACATCGCCATCATGCAGCCGATGAAGGACTTCCTGGCGCTGATGTTCTTCAAGGGCGCGCTGGTTGACGATCCGGACGGCATCCTGCGCGAACAGGGCCCCAATTCGCGCGCGGCAAAGCGCCTGGAATTCACCGGTGTCGAGGCGATCCGGGCGGCAGAACCGCAATTGCGGGCGCTTGTCGCATCCGCGATCGCTGTCGAGGCATCCGGCGCGAAACTGCCGCCCCGGGGCGAGCTGGAATTGCCGGAAGAGCTGACCGAGGCGCTCGCCGACGATGCTGAACTCAGCGCCGCTTTCGACGCCCTCACTCCCGGCCGCCAGCGCGGCTATGCCCTGCATATCGCCGGTGCGAAACAGGCCGAAACCCGGCGCAACCGCGTCGCCAAACACCGCCCCCGCATCCTGGCCGGCAGGGGCCTGCACGATTGAGCCGCCCTTTCTCTCCCCACTTCCCCCGGCCCCTGTGCCGGGGTCCGGCTGAGCCTCTTTCTGAAACGCCGCCAGACCCCGGAATAAATCCGGGGAAAGCGGCTCGGTGCTCTTCTTCCCCACCTCGTGGGGAAGTGGGCCGCGGCGTTAGCCGCGGGTCGAAGGGGCCGGCGCGGAGCGCCGGGAGGCGGTG
>MDTG01368803.1_pt1 | contig 17022 bp, 15 predicted proteins | sample 811421 | NCBI WGS metagenome assembly MDTG01 (sample SAMN05326645, study PRJNA326480) | marine metagenome | isolation source: seawater | place: Pacific Ocean: South East | collected 2011
CGTGACAGGCCGGTACTCTAACCAGCTGAGCTACAACCGCGCATCAGTCTAAACAACCCAACAGTGGCGCGGTTGACGGGGCTCGAACCCGCGACCCCCGGCGTGACAGGCCGGTACTCTAACCAACTGAGCTACAACCGCCAACTGTGTGTCTTGTAGGACTGAGGGTTCTCTAAGCAAGCCGCCCGGCAGCGTCAAGCGGCACGACAAGCTTTTGGCCATTATTTTGTAATTCTTTCATGGCCCGCCGAATTTGGTAACGACACCCGCTGCGTAAAGAATGCGATAATCGCTACAAATCAAAGCTCAAGCCGCCGCCAGATTTAAGCTCCTCCATACTTAAAAGCGCTGTGACGTTGAACACCCGCACCTCCGAGATAAGTGCTTGGTAAAAATTGTCATATGCCCGAGCATTGGGCACGATAACTTTCAAAATATAGTCAATCTCCCCTGCCAAACGATGCGCTTCGAGCACCTCAGGACGGTTTTGCAACGCGGTCAGAAAGCGATCTTGCCAATCGGCCTCATGTTCGGACGTGCGGATCAACACAAAAAAACAGGCTTCAAAGCCGAGCGCCTCTGCATCTAGCTCAACCGTGGTGCGCTTGATCACCCCCGCTTCGCGCAGTTTCTTGATTCTATTCCACACCGGGGTTTTCGATGCCCCGATTGTCTTGGCAATGTCATCCAAGGACCGGCTGGCATCCTTTTGCAGCTCCGATAAAATTTTGCGATCCACCACATCTAGACGAACAGTCATCCGATTTTCTCTTTCTGATGAGAACAGGCGCGTGCATCCCGCAGCCTTCCAAAGATTTCATCCTTATTATCGCAGATGCCTAGGCAAATACCAGAATAATTTTCTATTATGGTCACCATGGAGGCAAAACTATGAAATATTTTCCCATTTTTCTGGATGTGGCGCAAAAGCCGATTGCATTGGTCGGTGGGGGCGAAGCGGCGGTCGCCAAACTGCGGCTTTTACTTAAAACCGAAGCCAAGATCACAGTGTATGAACCCGCCCCATCGGCGCAAATACAAAGCTGGGAACAAGATGGTCTGTTAGAAATTTCGAAGGGCCCCCTCACCCTTGACCAAGCGCGCCAAGCGCAACTGATCTATGCGGCAAGCGAAGATGACAATTGCGATTTACAGACCCAAAAGGTCGCGCAATCCGCCGGAACATTGTTCAATTGGGTTGATAACCTACAGCAGTCACAATTTATTACCCCCGCCATCGTTGACCGCGATCCGGTGACCGTGGCCATCGGAACCGAGGGCACCGCGCCCGTGGTTGCAAGAGCCATTAAACGCCACATGGAGGAGCGTTTGCCGCACAACCTTGGCGCATTGGCTCGTATTGGCCAGACCTTCCGATCATTGGCCCAGGCGCTGCCCTTGGGGCGCATACGTCGAGATTTTTGGAGCAGCTATTTTTTTTCCAAGGGCCCGAGCGCCTATGCAGCTCGGGGAGTTCAGGGGGCCAGGCAGGCTTTGCATGAATTGCTTACGGAGTATCAAGATGCGCGCCCCAAACAAGGTCATGTGGATTTTGTCGGTGCCGGCCCAGGTGATCCCACCCTTCTGACCCACAAGGCCCGTGTCTTATTACATGAGGCCGATGTGATCTTGCACGATCGGCTGGTGGATCGGCGCATCTTAGAGCTGTCCCGTCGTGAGGCCACCATGATCGACGTTGGCAAAACTGGGTTTGGCCCGGCTATGGCGCAAGAAGATATCAATCAATTGATGATCCACCACGCGGCGCAGGGCGCACAGGTCATTCGCTTAAAGTCTGGCGATCCAACGGTTTTTGGTCGCTTGGATGAGGAATTAGAGGCGATTGCCGCCCATAATATCTCTTACAGTATTGTGCCGGGCATCACCGCGGCCTCCGCCGCCGCCGCTGCATCGGGACGCAGCTTGACCCGCCGCGGGCGCAACTCCCAGCTGAGGCTGATAACGGGTCACGATATAGTCGGTTATGCAGAGCAAGATTGGCGCGGCTTGGCCAAACCGGGCGCTGTTGCGGCAATTTATATGGGCAAGACAGCCGCAAGATTTATTCAAGGGCGCTTGCTAATGCACGGTGCTGATCCGCTCACGCCTGTAAGCATTATTGAAAACAGCTCGCGCGCCAACGAAGTCATTCGGGCCGCCCCGCTTAACGCCCTAACGGAGGCGCTTCACGCCATGGCAGGACCGGTGGTGGTACTTTACGGAATTTCGCCCCGGACGGCTACGGCGCAAATTTTTCAAAATCAGGAGGCGGATCTATGTCTGTAACGGCAATCTCGAAAGTCGTCACCGCCAATGATTTAAGATCGGGAGAAGTCTTGTACCTGCGCTTCCCACACAGCTGGACTCCAGAATTGGCGAGGGCGTCAGTGATCAAAGACAATGATTTGGCCAAAGCAAGCCTCGCCTTCGCCCAAGGGCAACCCAATGCCGTTGTCGGCGCCTATCTGAGCGACGTGATCGACAAGAGTGATGGCCCGAAGGCCAGCCATTTTCGAGAGAGGTTTCGCAGCACCGGCCCGTCCAATTATCGTCACGGCAAACAGGAGCTTTAGAATGTATCAATATTCTCGTTTTGATCATGAATTCATAGCAGAGCGCGTGGCGCAATTTCGCGCGCAGGTCGCCCGCCGTCTGGACGGCAGCCTCACAGAGGACGAGTTCAAACCGCTCCGCCTGATGAATGGGTTATATTTGCAGTTGCATGCTTACATGCTGCGAGTCGCCATTCCCTATGGCACCCTCAACAGCCGCCAAATGCGCCAACTTGCGATGATCGCCGAGCGTTGGGACAAAGGCTATGGCCATTTCACCACGCGGCAAAACATTCAATTTAACTGGCCAAAACTCGAAGATGTGCCCGTTATATTGCAGGCTTTGGCTGACGTCGAGATGCACGCTATCCAAACCAGTGGCAACACCGTCCGCAATGTCACAGCGGATCATTTCGCCGGGGCCGCGGCCGATGAGCTTGCCGACCCCCGCCCCATCGCCGAGCTGATCCGACAATGGTCGACCGATCATCCCGAGTTTCAATTTTTACCACGAAAATTCAAGATTGCAGTCACCGGCAGCCCCAATGATCGCGCCGTAACGCGGGCGCATGACATCGGCTTGCGCATGACAAAGCAAGATGGGCTGCGCGGGTTTGAGGTGATTGTAGGCGGAGGCTTGGGACGCACGCCCATGATTGGCAAAACCCTCTCGCCTTTCGTACCGCTGGACGATCTGTTGCCTTATTTGGAGGCTGTGGTCAGCACCTATAACCTACTGGGTCGGCGGGACAATAAATATAAAGCCCGGATAAAAATCACCACCCATGAGAATGGAATAGAGGAAATCAAACAGCGGGTCGAGGCGCAGTTTGCCAAGATTAAACTTCGGTTTGCGGGTGCGGATTTGCAGCTCTTAAAAGATATTGAACAGCAATTCGCTCCGCCAAAATTCAGAGCCTCAAGCGAACCAGTTGAGGCAGATAGCGCCCCGGCTCAAAGTCCTGCGTTCCGCGCCTGGTTGGACACGAATATCAGCGCTCATAAGACGCCCGGCTATGCGATCGTCTCTGTGAGTTTGAAAAAACCCGGCGCAACACCTGGGGACGCAAGCGCAGATCAAATGCGCGCCTTGGCAGAAATCGCGCGCAATTTTGGCCATGATGAATTACGCATCTCCCACGAGCAAAATGTCATTTTGCCTCATGTGCTTCGTACTGATTTACCCCAAGTGTTCCAAGCGCTGCGCCAAGCGGACTTGGCGGCCGCCAATATCGGGTTGATCTCAGACATCATCGCCTGCCCGGGCATGGATTACTGCGCATTGGCGACTGCTCGCTCTATTCCGGTGGCCCAGCAGATTGCAACACGCTTTCAAGCGCTCAAGCTGGAACATGACGTTGGGCCGTTGAAACTCAAGATTTCAGGCTGCATCAACGCCTGCGGCCATCACCATGTCGGGCACATCGGGATTTTAGGTCTCGAGAAAGCCGGAGTTGAAAGCTATCAAATCACACTTGGCGGCGATGCGGGTGCTGAGGCGGAGATTGGAACCCGTGCGGGCCCTGGCTTCGGCGCCGATGAGATTGTCCCGGCAATTGAGCGCTTATTGCTTGGCTATCTGCAGCTGCGCCTTGACCGGAACGAGAGCTTTCTGGAGGCCTATCGTCGGCTGGGATTGGCGCCCTTCAAAGCCCTTTTATACCCACAAGCGAGAAAGGCAGCCTAAGCCATGCCCTACCTCAATGACATGCCCCTAGAGGCCCGGCTCGCTATGCTCAACCGCCGCGATGCAGACAGGCAGCCCCAAGATATTTTAAAGCCTGCGCTTGCCCTTTTGGCTCAAAAAATTGCTTTGGTCAGCTCATTTGGCGCAGAGTCAGCGGTATTGCTTCATATGGTGGCACAATCCGCACCCAAAACCCCAGTGCTCTTCATCGACACGATGATGCTATTTCGCGCCACGTTAACCTATCAAAAAAGTCTGACAAAATACCTTGGCCTGGAGAATGTAACACATATCTCACCAGATCCGGGCCGAGTGTTTTTGCACGACAACGAAGGCCTGCTGCATCAATCAAATACCGATGCCTGCTGCACCCTGCGCAAGGGGGAACCCCTACAGAAAGCACTGACACCGTTTTCAGCATGGATCACGGGCCGCAAACGGCACCAATCCGCCACCCGCGCTGACATGGCAATTTGGGAGGCTGATGAGACAGGGCGGCTCAAGCTCAACCCCCTTGCGCATTGGAGTAGAGATGATATCGATGCCTACTTTGGGACCCATAACCTGCCCCGGCATCCTTTGACCGATAATGGCTACCCCTCTATTGGCTGTGCCCCTTGTACCTTTCGCGCCCGCCCCGGCATGGATGACCGAGCGGGCCGCTGGCCTGGGCAATCCAAAACCGAATGTGACATTCATTTGCCGGTAGAGCCCAAAAATGCATGATGATCCCATGACTGTAATCGTGAATGACCATGGCTTTGCACCGCAAAATACCCGCAGAATTGCGGCAGATTTACCATCTGACTTTGACCCAGAGGAAATCACATCTGAACTGCTACAGCGCAGCTGCATTCGTATCACTCTCGACAGCTTTGCCGATGGGCGCGGCTTTACCCTCGCCGCTAGGCTGCGGCAATGCGGCTACCAAGGCCATCTCAGGCTCGCCGGCTATATGCTGGCCGATCAATACGCTATGGCGCGGCGCTCCGGCTTTGATGACGTCGAAATTCCGCAAGACTTAGCCGCGCGGCAGCCAGAGCGCCAATGGCTGGCCCGCGCAGACTGGCGCGCCCATGACTACCAATCGCGCCTGCGCCGCCCTGCGGGCCCATCGCAACAAGATGTCGAATGCAGCAATTGAACTTCTGCCTTTGAAAGACTAGACCGGAAAGGATCCCAAATGACCGAGCAAAGCACCGTGACACTAACGACAGCAACACCCGTGACCCTGCCTGACGCCCAAACCGTGACAGAGGTTGAACATTACACTGATCGCCTGTTTCGCTTTCGCGTCACCCGGCCAACCTCATTGCGGTTCCGCTCGGGCGAATTTGTCATGATTGGTTTGATGGGCGATCCTGATCCCGTAACGGGCAAAGAAAAACCGCTGCTGCGCGCCTATTCCATTGCCTCGCCGGCCTGGGATGAAACCTTGCAGTTTTATTCCATCAAGGTCGAAGAAGGTCCGCTGACCAGCAAATTGCAGCACATCAAGCCAGGCGATCAAGTGATACTGCGCCCCAAACCCGTCGGCACCTTGGTGCATGACGCCCTAACCCCAGCCAAACGCATTTGGTTTTTCTCTACCGGCACCGGGATTGCCCCCTTTGCCTCGCTTCTACGCGAGCCAGAGACCTATGAACGGTTCGAAAAGGTGATTTTGACCCACAGCTGCCGCGATCTGGCTGAACTCAAATTTGGTCAAGAGCTAATCGAAGAAACGAAAAACGATATTTTGGTGGGTGAAGAAGCTCAATCCAAGCTGATCTACTATCCCACCACCACCCGCGAGACCTCGGCCAAGATGGGCCGTATCACCACATTGTTAGAAAATGGCGCGCTCTTTGCCGATCTGGGGATTTTAGATTTCAACGCAGAAAATGACCGCGCAATGGTCTGCGGCTCTATGGGGCTGAACACGGATATGAAACGCATTCTTGAGGCCTATGGCCTTCGCGAGGGGGCCAATTCCGATCCTGGCGACTATGTGATCGAGAAAGCCTTCGTCGGCTAGAGGCAAGCCCGCCTACAAAGATATGCCTTGAAACTACACGGCCACACCGCTAGGTAGGCAGCGTTAATTTATCCACAAAAGGACGATAGCTATAGCCCGCAGACCTCACAACGCGCCTCCGCAGCGCGAAACCGGCCCTCGTATCAACGACCGCATCCGTGGGAGCGAACTTCGCTTGATTGACGAAGATGGAGAAAATATTGGCGTGGTCACGCCAGAACGCGCTTTAATCATGGCAGAAGATGCCGGATTGGACTTGGTGGAAATTTCACCAAATGCAAATCCACCTGTTTGCAAAATTATGGATTTTGGGAAATTTAAGTACGAATCTCAAAAGAAAGAAGCCGAAGCGCGCAAAAAGCAAAAGATCATTGAAATTAAAGAGGTCAAATTCCGACCGAACACAGATAAGCATGACTATGAAGTCAAAATGCGCAATGTGTTCAAGTTTTTGGAAAATGGCGATAAAGTTAAAATCACCCTGCGCTTCAAAGGGCGCGAGATGGCACACCAGGAATTGGGCCGCGATTTATTGCTGCGCGTTGCCGAAGATACCAAGGAAACTGGCCGGGTTGAAAATATGCCGAAAATGGAAGGTCGCCAGATGATAATGCTGGTTGGCCCGCTGCCGAAATAGTCTCAAACACAAACAATGTTGAAAACCCGGAGTGCAAACTCCGGGTTTTTTTGTTTCTACTATTTGCCGCAGATCCTTCGCCACGCGAGGGGTTGTACTCCGATTGCGCATAGATCAAATTCTCCGCAATCGAAAAGGAGCAATCACCATGGCGGACCTCAAACCACAATTGGCCAACTTTAATTGGCCCGACCCTTTCTTGCTGGACAACCAGTTGAACGAAGATGACCGCATGCTGCGCGACGCGGCGGCCCAATTTACCCAAAATGAATTGCAACCTTTGATTGTTGATGCCTACCGGGAAGCTACGGTCAACCCTAGCCTATTTCCAAAAATGGGTGAAGCAGGCCTTTTGGGGGCCACGATTCCGGAGGAATATGGCGGGCTTGGTGCCTCTTACACGGCCTATGGTTTGATTGCGCGAGAAGTTGAGCGGGTTGACAGCGGATATCGCTCAATGATGTCGGTGCAGTCTTCTTTGGTCATTTACCCCATCCATGCCTATGGAAGTGAGGCCCAACGGCAAAAATTCTTGCCAGGGCTCTGCTCTGGGGCCTTGATTGGGTGCTTCGGTCTGACCGAGCCGGATGCTGGATCTGACCCCGCAGGAATGAAGACCCGCGCTGAAAAAACCGCAACGGGATACAGACTTACCGGATCTAAGATGTGGATTTCCAACGCGCCGATCGCGGATGTCTTTGTCGTTTGGGCCAAATCTGAAGACCACGGCGGGAAGATCCGCGGGTTCATCTTGGAAAAAGGCATGACCGGGTTATCGGCGCCGAAAATCGGTGGCAAGCTCTCCCTGCGGGCCTCAGTCACTGGGGAAATCGTCATGGATGGTGTCGAAGTGGGTGAAGACGCGCTTTTGCCGAATGTCGAAGGTCTCAAAGGGCCCTTCGGCTGTCTCAACCGAGCCCGTTATGGCATTGCTTGGGGCGTTATGGGCGCGGCTGAGTTTTGTTGGCACGCGGCATTGCAATATGGTTTGGACCGCAAACAATTCAACAAACCTCTGGCGCAAACTCAGCTGTTCCAGAAAAAGCTTGCCGATATGCAGACTGAAATCTCCCTCGGTTTACAGTCGGCGTTCCGATTGGGTCAGATGATGGACGATGGCACGGCCAGTCCAGAGCTCATCAGCCTGATGAAACGCAACAATTGTGGCAAAGCTTTGGACATCGCGCGCGTGAGTCGCGACATGCATGGGGGCAATGGAATCGCAGAGGGGTTCCAGATCATGCGCCATGCGGCCAATCTTGAGACGGTCAACACCTATGAGGGGACGCATGACGTACATGCTTTGATCCTTGGGCGGGCACAAACAGGTTTGCAGGCATTTTTTTAGATGTCAAAAACTGTACCACCCGGTTGATTTACCCCAGATCCTGATGAAATTTGTTTTTTGTGATCACAGATTTTTTTTCCGTGATCACAAATGTACGAAAAACAGCTTTTCTTCAATAAACTTACTATATTGCCTCAATTAATGTGTTTTACATGCGGTAAGGAATAAATTGCAGGATCAGCTCTATGAATATTCATGAATATCAAGCCAAAGCGCTATTGCGCAGCTACGGCGCACCTGTCAGCGACGGGCGCATTGTGCTCAGCGCCGATGCCGCCAAAGCGGCAGCCTCGGAAATGGATGGTCCCCTGTGGGTTGTGAAAGCGCAAATCCACGCCGGTGGGCGCGGGAAAGGCGGCTTTATTGAAGCTGACGCCGGCACAGCCGGTGGCGTGCGCCTGGCGCGATCGGTCGATGAAGCTGAAAAAGAAGCCAAGGCGATGCTGGGCCGCACACTTGTGACCAAACAAACCGGCCCTGCCGGGAAATTGGTCAACCGGATCTATATCGAAGATGGCTCCGGTATTGAGAAAGAATTTTATCTCGCAATCCTGGTCGACCGCCAAACAAGCCGCATTTCCTTTGTGGCCTCCACTGAAGGCGGAATGGATATCGAAGAGGTGGCAGAAGCAATGCCAGAAAAAATTCTCTCCTTCTCGGTGGATCCCACCACTGGATATCAGGGCTTTCATGGCCGCCGCATCGCTTTTTCCCTTGGGCTGCAAGGCGCACAGATCAAGCAATGTGTTAAATTGATGGGCCAGCTCTACAAAGCCTTCGTCGAAAAAGACATGGAGATGTTGGAGATCAACCCTTTGATCATCACCGATGGTGGAGATTTGAAGGTTCTGGATGCTAAAATTGGCTTCGATGGCAATGCGGTGTACCGCCATGCAGATATCGCCGAACTGCGCGACACCACCGAAGAGGACGCCCGTGAATTGGAAGCGTCCAAATATGATCTGAACTATATCGCCTTGGATGGCGAAATCGGTTGTATGGTCAACGGCGCTGGTCTGGCCATGGCCACCATGGACATCATCAAACTCTATGGCGCGGAGCCGGCGAACTTCCTCGATGTCGGCGGCGGTGCCACGAAAGAAAAAGTAACGGAAGCCTTCAAAATCATCACCTCTGATCCACAAGTGAAAGGTATTTTGGTCAATATCTTTGGTGGGATCATGCGCTGTGACGTGATTGCTGATGGCGTGGTCTCCGCGGTCAAAGAAGTGGGGCTGACGGTGCCTTTGGTCGTGCGCTTAGAGGGCACCAATGTTGATGAAGGCAAGCGGATCATCACCGAAAGCGGGCTGAATGTGATCGCAGCCGACAACCTCCGCGATGGGGCCGAGAAAATCGTTGCTGCTGTAAAGGCGCTGTAACGCGGCCCTGTGACCGCTGAATTAGAATTTTGCAGCCGGCCGAAACTGCCGCTGCCAACATACGAACGAGGAGCGCCGAATGGCCGTACTTATCGACGAGAACACCAAAGTCATTTGCCAGGGATTCACCGGCAGCCAGGGCACATTTCACTCAGAACAAGCCATTGCATATGGCACTAAAATGGTCGGTGGGGTCACCCCTGGCAAGGGCGGGCAAACCCATTTAAATCTGCCGGTTTTCAATTCTGTGCATGAGGCCAAATCTGTCACAGAGGCCAATGCCACAGTCATCTATGTGCCGCCTCCCTTCGCGGCAGACTCCATTCTCGAAGCCATTGACGCGCAGATGGAAGTTATCGTCTGCATCACTGAAGGCATTCCCGTTTTGGACATGATGCGCGTCAAGCGGGCGCTTGAAGGTTCCTCAAGCCGATTGATCGGGCCCAACTGCCCCGGTGTGATTACACCTGACGCCTGCAAAATCGGTATTATGCCAGGCCATATTCACCGCCGCGGCTCTGTCGGCGTGGTCTCCCGCTCGGGCACTTTGACCTATGAGGCTGTAAAGCAAACCACCGATGTGGGATTGGGCCAATCCACCTGCGTCGGCATCGGCGGCGATCCGATCAAAGGCACAGAGCATATCGACGTGCTGGAATGGTTCCTTGCCGATGAGGAAACTCAATCGATCATAATGATCGGTGAAATTGGCGGCTCAGCCGAAGAGGAAGCCGCGCAATTTCTGGCCGATGAAAAGAAAAAAGACCGCTGGAAACCCGTGGCAGGCTTTATTGCTGGCCGCACAGCTCCCGCAGGGCGCAGAATGGGCCACGCAGGCGCGATTGTCGCTGGCGGCAAGGGCGGCGCAGAAGATAAAATCGAAGCCATGAGAATGGCCGGAATTGTTGTTGCACAGAGCCCTGCGAGCCTTGGCGAAGCGGTTTTGGCCGCGATCGACGCGTAGTATGGGAGCGGCGGATATGACGCGGAGAGCCGAATTAGATGATAGACGATCGCGCCCCGCATCAATGCGCGCCCAAGGCGGCAAGGTTGCTTCTGTGAGCTTCCTTGCCGTGACACGTTCAACCTCTCTTTTTGTTCCATATCAAGGTGTCATCCGATGACAGATCAGTCTGCAAACGATCAGTTCCATGCCTCAAGCTTTATGCAAGGCCACAACGCGGAATATCTAGAACAAATGCATGCCCGCTACAGCGCAGACCCTGTGTCAGTCGACACGCAATGGGCTGAATTCTTTGCAGCAATGGGCGATGAGGACCGCGATGTTCGCGCCAAAGCCTCTGGTCCCTCTTGGGCGCGCAGCGATTGGCCGCCCATGCCGATGGATGATCTCACATCTGCTTTTACCGGCGAATACCCGGCTACGGCCGAGGCGCGCGACGCGGGTAAGAAAATCAGTCAAAAGGCCGCTGAAACTGGGGCGTCCCTAAATGAGGATCAACTCAAACGCGCAGTACTTGACGGTCTGCGGGCTTTGATGCTGATCCGTGCCTATCGCATCCGCGGCCACCTAGCGGCGGATCTGGATCCTTTGAACATGCGCGAGGATGATCCGCGCCCCGAGCTGGATCCAGCCAGCTACGGCTTCGCCGAGGCCGATATGGACCGGCCGATTTTTCTCGATAATGTTTTGGGGCTGCAATTCGCCTCCATGCGCGAGATTTTGGAAATTGTTCGCCGCACCTATTGTGGCACTTTCGCCCTGCAATATATGCATATTTCCAATCCCGAAGAATCCTCTTGGCTCAAAGAGCGTATTGAAGGTTACGGCAAAGAAATCAGCTTCACCCGCGAGGGCCGCAAAGCCATTCTCAACAAATTGGTCGAGGCAGAAGGCTTTGAAAAATTTCTCCATGTCAAATACATGGGCACTAAACGCTTTGGGCTTGATGGCGGCGAAAGCTTGATCCCAGCGATGGAGCAGATCATCAAACGTGGCGGCGCCCTGGGCGTTAAAGACGTCATCATCGGCATGCCCCACCGGGGCCGCCTGTCGGTGCTGGCCAATGTGATGGCCAAACCCTACCGCGCGATCTTTAACGAGTTCCAAGGCGGGTCGTTCAAGCCCGAGGATGTGGATGGATCGGGCGATGTGAAATATCACCTCGGCGCCTCCTCCGATCGCGAATTTGATGGCAATTCCGTACATTTGTCGCTCACCGCAAACCCAAGCCATCTGGAGGCCGTCAATCCGGTCGTATTGGGTAAAGCGCGCGCCAAACAAGATCAAAATCACGATGCCGAGCGCACCGGTGTTCTTCCCATCTTGCTGCATGGGGATGCGGCCTTTGCCGGTCAAGGTGTCGTGGCAGAAGGGTTTGGACTTTCGGGGCTGAAAGGTCATAGGACCGGCGGCACTATGCACATCGTGGTGAACAACCAAATCGGCTTCACCACCGCACCGCATTTCAGCCGCTCCTCCCCCTATCCCACTGATATTGCTTTGATGGTCGAGGCACCAATTTTCCATGTCAACGGCGATGATCCAGAGGCCGTGGTCCATGCTGCCCGCGTCGCCACAGAATTCCGTCAAAAGTTCAAAAAAGACGTGGTTGTCGATATCATCTGCTATCGCCGCTTTGGTCACAACGAAGGCGATGAGCCGATGTTTACCAATCCGTTGATGTACAAAAAGATCAAAACACAAAAAACCACCCTCACACTTTATACAGAGCGCCTGGTGCGTGATGGCTTGATCCCCGAGGGTGAAATCGAAGATATGAAGGCCAGCTTTCAGTCGCTTTTGAATGCGGAATTTGAAGCCGGTAAGGACTACAAGCCCAATAAAGCCGATTGGCTGGATGGGCGTTGGTCGAAAATGAATCGCCACGGCGAAGAGTATCAACGCGGCGCCACTGCCATGGCCGAAGAGACATTTGATGAGGTGGCTCAAACCCTCTGCCGCGTGCCAGAGGGCTTTTCAATCCACAAAACCGTCCAGCGCATGTTGGATGCCAAATCAAAAGCCCTGAGCAGCGGCGAAGGCATTGATTGGGCCACAGGCGAGGCTTTGGCCTTTGGCTCTTTGCTCACAGAGGGCCACCCGGTGCGCCTGTCCGGACAAGACAGCACGCGCGGCACCTTTAGCCACCGCCACTCTGGGCTGGTCAATCAAGATACTGAAGAGCGCTATTACCCGCTCAACAATATCCGTGAGGGACAGGGCCAGTATGAGGTCATCGATTCCATGCTCTCCGAATATGCGGTCTTGGGCTTTGAATATGGCTACAGCTTAGCCGAGCCCAATGCTTTGGTCATGTGGGAGGCGCAATTTGGCGATTTTGCCAATGGCGCGCAGATCATGTTTGATCAATTCATCTCCAGCGGGGAGAGTAAATGGCTACGCATGTCCGGCCTGACGATGCTGTTGCCCCATGGGTTTGAAGGTCAAGGCCCCGAACACAGCTCTGCCCGCCTCGAGCGCTTTTTGCAAATGTGCGGCCACGACAATTGGATTATCGCCAATTGCACCACCCCGGCCAATTACTTCCATATTCTGCGCCGGCAAATTCACCGCACCTTCCGCAAGCCTTTGGTTCTCATGACGCCAAAATCTTTGTTGCGTCACAAAATGGCTGTGTCAAAGCGTGCAGAGTTTACCACCGGATCCAGCTTTCACCGCGTGCTGTGGGATGATGCACAATATGGCAATTCCGAGACAAAATTGGTGGCGGACAAAAAGATCAAACGAGTGGTGATCTGTTCCGGCAAAGTCTATTACGATTTACTCGAAGAACGGGATGCCCGCGGCATTAATGATATCTATCTCCTGCGGGTCGAGCAATTCTATCCTTTCCCCGCCATCTCGATGGTCAATGAATTGGAACGCTTCAAACAAGCTGAAATCGTCTGGTGCCAAGAAGAGCCGAAAAATCAGGGCGCTTGGAGCTTTATCGAGCCGAATATTGAGTGGGTTCTGACACGCATTGGTGCCAAATACAGCCGTCCGGCCTATGTCGGACGCGCGACCTCGGCCTCCCCCGCAACCGGGCTTGCCTCTATACATAAATCACAACAAGCCGCGCTCGTCGATGAAGCGCTTACGTTGAAAGGATAAAATCATGGCCACCGAAGTTCGTGTTCCCACCCTGGGCGAATCTGTGACCGAGGCCACTGTCGCGACGTGGTTCAAAAAACCCGGCGATCAAGTTGCTGTGGATGACATGCTCTGCGAGCTGGAGACTGATAAGGTCACAGTTGAAGTGCCCAGCCCCGTAGCTGGCACTTTGGCGGAAATCGTCGCTGCCGAAGGCGCAACCGTAAATGCGGAAGCGCTGTTGGCACAGATCAACGAGGGGGCCGCAGCCTCTGCCCCCGCGCCCACTGCTGCCACGCCCGCCGAAAACACAGTCGCACCGGCAGCGCAAACCATCGCGGTAATGGTGCCGGTCTTGGGCGAATCTGTCAACGAAGCCACAGTCTCCACATGGTATAAAGCACCTGGCGATACGGTGGCTCAGGACGAAATGCTCTGTGAACTGGAAACCGATAAGGTGAGTGTCGAAGTGCCTGCTCCGGCTGCTGGTGTTTTGAGTCAAATTCTGGCCGCCAAAGGCAGCACCGTACAAGCGGGCGGCCAATTGGCTGTAATTGGGGGAGAAATCTCCAGCGCAGCCGCCCCGGCACAGGCAAGCGTCTCCGCCGCTGCGGCGAAAAGCTATGATGTGGAAGATGCCCCATCCGCGAAAAAGCTCATGTCCGAGTCCGGCCTGACCCGCGATGAGGTCACCGCATCAGGCAAGGACAACCGCGTGATGAAGCAAGACGTTCAAAAAGCCCTAGCCGCGCCCCAGGCCACTCCGATCCCGCCAGCCACTCCCATTCGAGCGGCGGTTTCCACAGATGACGCGGCGCGCGAAGAGCGTGTGAAGATGACACGCCTGCGCCAAACCATCGCCCGGCGGCTCAAAGATAGCCAGAACACTGCCGCCATGTTGACCACATATAATGAGGTCGACATGACCGAGGTCATGGCCCTGCGCAATGAATATAAAGATCTGTTTTTAAAAAAACATGGCGTGAAATTGGGCTTTATGTCTTTCTTCACGGTCGCTTGCTGCCATGCGCTGCGCGAGGTGCCAGAGGTCAACTCGGAAATTGATGGCGCAGATATTGTGTACAAAAACTTCGTCCATATGGGAATCGCCGCAGGCACGCCGACCGGATTGGTGGTTCCCGTCATCCGCGACGCAGATTCCATGTCTTTCGCTGAGATCGAAAAGGCCATTGCCGAAAAAGGTGCCCGCGCCCGCGATGGCAAATTGTCTATGTCAGAAATGCAGGGCGGCACCTTTACCATTTCCAATGGTGGCGTCTACGGCTCGCTTATGTCTTCTCCAATTCTCAACCCGCCACAATCGGGCATATTGGGCATGCATAAAATCCAAGATCGTCCGATGGCCATCAACGGCGAGGTGGTTATCCGCCCCATGATGTATCTGGCTTTGAGCTATGATCACCGGGTCGTGGACGGCAAAGGTGCGGTCACCTTCCTTGTGCGCGTAAAAGAGGCCTTGGAAGATCCACGCCGCCTGTTAATGGATCTTTGATCCAGCCACGGTCAAACGCCACTGGTAACGACCATACATAGTGTTCATTTTGGACAATTGTCCGTTATGATCTTTTTCCAGCCTCACATAGTCTGAGGTCGAAACAGAAGTTCAACCATGGGCCCAGGGGCCCGACATGAAAATAAAGGACCTGTCTTATGGCTTCTTATGATGTAATTGTGATTGGCTCCGGACCGGGCGGCTATGTCAGCGCTATTCGTTGCGCTCAACTGGGTCTAAAAACCGCCTGTGTCGAGGGGCGCGATACGCTGGGGGGAACCTGCCTGAATGTCGGCTGTATACCCTCCAAGGCCCTGCTGCACGCCAGCCACCAATTACATGAAGCACAACATAATTTTTCTAAAATGGGTTTGATTGCCGAAGACCCAAAGGTCGATTGGGCGAAGATGCAGGGCTACAAAACCGATGTGATTGATGGCAACACCAAGGGCATTGAGTTTCTATTCAAGAAAAATAAAATTGACTGGCTGAAAGGCTGGGGCAGCATTCCTGCGGCAGGTCAGGTCAAAGTTGGCGATGACATCCACCAGGCCAAACACATCATCATCGCGTCTGGCTCCGAGCCCTCGAGCCTGCCAGGAATTGCGATCGACGAAAAAACAGTCGTAACCTCCACAGGCGCTCTGGAGTTGAACAAAATTCCGAGCAAACTTGTGGTAATCGGCGCGGGTGTCATTGGCTTGGAATTGGGATCTGTCTACGCGCGGCTGGGCGCTGAGGTTGAGGTCATTGAATTTTTGGACGAGATCACCCCCGGCATGGATGGTGAGATCCAAAAAACCTTCCTCAGAATTCTCAAAAAACAAGGCCTTAAGTTCACCATGGGCGCCGCAGTGCAATCAGTTGCGGTCAAAAAAGGCAAAGCAACTGTTTCTTATGTCAAACGCAAAAAGGGCAGCCAGCATGAGGTCGAGGCCGATGTGGTGCTTGTCGCCACGGGACGACGCCCCTATGTCGACGGCCTCGGATTGGACGCGCTTGGCGTCACCCTGACTGAGCGCAGTCAAATCCAAACCGATGCGCATTATGCCACCTCTGTTCCAGGTATTTACGCTATTGGCGACGCAATTTCTGGCCCCATGCTGGCCCATAAGGCCGAAGATGAAGGCATGGCCGTAGCAGAAATTTTGGCCGGGCAAGCCGGTCATGTGAACTATGATGTGATCCCCGGTGTGATTTACACGCATCCGGAGGTCGCCACCGTTGGCAAAACCGAAGAGCAATTGAAAGAGGCAGGCCGAGCTTACAAGGCCGGCAAGTTTTCTTTTATGGGCAATGGTCGCGCGAAAGCAAATTTCGCCGCCGATGGGTTTGTGAAAATCCTTGCGGATGCTCAGACCGACCGTATTCTCGGCGCTCATATCATCGGCCCGATGGCAGGGGATCTGATCCATGAAATCTGCGTGGCGATGGAATTTGGTGCCGCCGCGGAAGACTTGGCCCGCACCTGCCACGCTCATCCCACCTATTCCGAAGCGGTGCGCGAGGCGGCTTTGGCCTGTGGCGATGGGGCAATTCACAGCTGAGCCTGACCGCTGCCGTTACGCCATTTATTGGGTTTTTAGGCCTGCGCCATGGGTGCAGGTCTTAACGTGCCAACATGCGTAGCCCCTGAGTGACATCCGCACGCACAGCCACCCGCAAGCCCGGTTCATCGCCGGCTTTTAAGGCCGCAAGAATGAGGCGGTGATGCATGGGCGGATCCTTGCGTTGCAAACGGCCATATAGCGCCCGCATCGTCGGGCCCATTTGCAGCCACACCGTCTCGACCGTTGCCAGCATCGCCGGCGCCTGCGCCCGCAAATAAA
>MDTG01240734.1_pt1 | contig 17021 bp, 18 predicted proteins | sample 811421 | NCBI WGS metagenome assembly MDTG01 (sample SAMN05326645, study PRJNA326480) | marine metagenome | isolation source: seawater | place: Pacific Ocean: South East | collected 2011
CCAATATGCTGGAACATAGTGAGCTCCATCTAAAACTCCTCTGTGAACAGCATCTTGCATTTGACTAGTTTTCACTACAGAATTTACAGGCAGCAAATCTATTTTTAAGCTACCGCCCGACATTTCGTTAACTCTTTTAACGTAAGCGTTTGCATTCTCTAGGAAAATTCCTCCACCCCAGGCAGCTTGTACTTTTAAAGTAGTTGCGGCTTTAGCGATTGAAGGCATAGCCAAAGTAGCAGCAGTAACTGCACCAGTTGCGGCTGCGGCTTTAAAGAATTTACGTCTCGAAGGAGTTTTAATCCCTTTTAACGTTTTATCTTTTTTTGACATATTGTTCCCCCTTAATTGTCATTAGTTAATTAACTTAGTATAATTTAAGCATATTAATTATTTAGAGTCTTTATATAAATTAAAAAAAATTTAAATATTCAATTTTTAATTGAATCGTTTTATTCAAATTTGATCTAGATCAGTGGGTTTTCTAGACACATAGCTATTCCCATGCCTCCTCCAATACATAAAGTGGCTAATCCTCTTTTTGCTTTTCTTTTTTGCATTTCATGTATTAAAGTTACAAGTATTCTGCATCCCGAAGCTCCAATAGGATGACCAAGAGCTATCGCTCCTCCATTCACATTAACTTTTTCTTTAGGTAAATTTAATTCTTTAATTACTGCTAAACTTTGGGCAGCAAATGCTTCGTTAGATTCTATTAAATCTACATCACTTATTTTCCAGCCAGCTTTTTTCAAAGCTTTTTTAGAAGCTGGAATTGGTCCAGATCCCATTAAAGATGGGTCTACTCCGCAAGTAGCCCAAGAAACAATTTTTGCTAAAGGATTTAAATCTCTTTTCTTAGCTTCGTTTTGACTCATTAATACAACAGCTGCTGCTCCATCATTAATACCTGAAGCATTACCTGCAGTAACTGTTCCATTTTTTTTAAAAGAAGGTTTCAATTTTGAAAGTCTTTCTAATGTCATGTTTGATCTTGGGTGTTCATCAATATTAATTGGATTCTTAATATCTTTAATTAGAGAAATTATTTCATTTTTAAATTTACCATCTTTTTGTGCACTCTCAGCTTTTAATTGAGATGATAAAGCAAATCTATCTTGTTCATCTCTAGTAATTTGCCATTTAGTAGCTACATTCTCTGCTGTAACTCCCATGTGATAACCATTAAAAGCATCCCAAAGACCATCTTTTATCATTGTATCAATAAGATTTTTTTCTTCTAATTTCTTAAAATCTTTTAAAATTGCATAAGGTGCATTGCTCATACTTTCTTGTCCACCTGCAATTATTATTTTTGCATCATTCGCCATGATGGATTGATATCCTGCAGAAATTGCTCTCAGACCAGAGCCACAAACTTGATTGATAGTGTATGCAGTTTTTTCAAACGATAAGCCCGCTTGCATTGCGGCCTGCCTTGCTGGATTTTGGCCAGTGCCTGCAGTTAGTACTTGCCCCATTATTATTTCATCAATATTAGTAGAATTTAAATTTGATTTTTCTATAGCTGATTTGATTACTAACGCTCCAAGGTCACTTGCTTGCATATCTTTTAGTGATCCCCGAAATGTTCCAATTGGAGTTCGTGTAGCAGAAGTTATTACTATATCTTTAGTTTCAACGGGCATTTTTTATCATTAACACTTTAATATATTTATTTGTATTGAAATTATTATACTTTAGCTATGCACTATATACATAAGTTTAGTTTACCTGATTTTTACATTTTCCTGTTTTAAAATAATCCTTTAAATTATTAACTGCAAGATCTGCCATTGCAGTTCTAGTTTTTTTTGTTGCACTGCCTAAATGAGGTAAAACGAAAACATTAGGTAAAGTTAAATAATCAGGATGGATATTTGGCTCGCCATTATATACATCGATTCCTAGGGAATAAATTTTTCCACTTTTTAGTGCTTCACTCATAGCTTTATCATCTATCATATCTCCTCTTGCACTATTTGAAACTACAGCCCCGTCTGGAAAATTTTTTATACTTTCTTTATTAATAATGTGTTTTGTTTCTTTTGTTGCTGGACAATTAATTGAGAAAAAATCTGAGACTGATAGTAAACTTTCTAAAGTTTTATGATAAATAGCATCCTTTTCTAAATCTTTACTCAATCTTGATCTGTTAAAATAATGAATTTTCATTCCAAAAGACCTTGCTCTATCTGCTACAGCTCTACCTATTCTACCCATACCTAAAATTCCTAATCTTGCACCCGTCATCTGCTTACCCATTAAAAAATCAGCTGTCCACTTCCAGTTCTTCGTTTGAGCAGCTTCTATTCCTTCCTTTGCTCTTCTTGCAGCTCCTAAAAGAATAAGCATAGCAATTTCTGCAGTTGCATCCGTCAAAACGTCAGGTGTATTTGTTACTACAATATTTTTTTTTTTTGCTGCATTAATATCAATATTGCCAAAACCAACAGCAAAATTTGAGATAATTTTTACTTTATCTGAAAGTTTAGCAATAAGATCCGCATCAAATTTTTCTGTAAGAGAAGATAATATACCATCACAATCTGCGCTTTTCTCAATAAGTTCGTCCTTTGTTAAAAGTCTATCTTCTTTATTTAAATTAACGCTAAAAATTTTTTCTGCCATCTCTTCACTTGATCGAATCAGTTTTCTGGTAATGAGTATTTTTTTCATATGTTCCTTAAAATTTCTGGTTTTGGACCTCCCGTATACCAATCAATTATCTCAACAGTATGTAGGATGGGAATCTTTGTACCATTCGCAATCTGGGTAATACAACCAATATTTCCTGTTGAAATAAATTCTGGTTTAATTTTTTCTATATTTTTAATTTTATTTTTTAATAATTCTTTAGCAATATCGTTTTGAAGAAGATTATAGGTTCCAGCAGAACCACAACAAAGATGTCCGTCTGAAATCTCAAAAACTTTGTTTCCTGTTTTTTTGATAAGATTCATGGGTTCTTTATGTATTTTTTGTCCATGTTGCATTGAACAGGCTGAGTGATAGGCAATTCTATATTTTTTTTCATTTATTGATTTATTATTAAAATTTAGTTTAACTTTTTCATCTAAATATTCTGATATGTCTTTAGAAAGTTCTGATATTTTTTTAGCTTTTTTTTTAATATCCTGATCCAATCTAAACATGAATCCATAATCCTTTAAAGTTGTTCCACAACCAGATGTATTAGAAATTATAGCATCTAATCCATTTTTTAAATATTCATCATACCAAATTGAAATATTTTTCTTAAAAGTATCATTTGCTAAATCTCCTTTGCCTAAATGGTGGTTTAGGGATCCACAACAATTAATACCTTTTAGAACTACTACTTCGATACCATGTCTATTTAATAATCTAATAGTAGCTTCATTAATTTGTGGAGAGATAACTTTTTGCACACATCCAGTTAAAAGTGCAACTCTAGCAACAGGTTTTTTTTTATTTTTTGCAGGATACACTTTCATATTCTTCATTGTTTTCTTTGGAAATGTTGAAGGCATTAGAGTAATCATTTGACTTATTCTTTTAGGAAAAAAGAATTTAAATGGTTTAATTATACGTATTAAAATTCCAACAATTCTGAAATTGCTTGATTTAGATAATGTTAAAGATAATAAATTTCTTAGAAGTCGATCAAATAAAGGCCTCTTATAAGTTTTTTCTATATGTTTTCTGCCATGATCAATCAGATGCATATAATTTACACCTGATGGACATGTGGTCATACAACTATAACATGAGAGACACCTGTCGACATGCTTCACAATTTTATCATTAGCTGGCTTGTTGTTTTCTAGCATATCTTTAATAAGATATATTCTGCCCCTTGGTCCGTCTAATTCATCACCTAAAAGATTGTAAGTTGGACACGTTGCATTACAAAATCCGCAATGGACACACTTTCTTATAATTTTCTCGCTTGACTTATTGTCTTTATCTTTTAGTTGTTCTTTTGAAAAATTAGTTTCCATTATATACCTGTATACATTTTATCTGGATTAAGTATTCTTTTAGGATCAAAACTTTTTTTAATATTTTGAGAAATAACAAATCTATCTTTATTAATTGTAAAAACATCCTCTACATATGGGAGATACTCAGAATTTTTTATCATAGTAACGTAACCACCAAGCATAACAGTTTTTTTTCTTATAGATTCAAAAATTTTTTCTGTTAATTCAAAAGCCTCTATCCACATGAGAGATCCCCCCCAATCAACATAATATTTGAATTTATTAGATAGTAAGTAGGCTAATTTAACACACTCGGACGGCGGAATAACTATTCTGATTATGCTGTTCTTTGACAAGGAAAAAAACTCTAAGCTTTTTATTTTATTCCAAAAAATTTCTGATTGATGCAGCGCAAGAAGTGAAATATCTAAGTTTTCAGCATTAAGATCTTTTATTAAATTTTGAACTCTTTGTGTTACAGATTTTTTTGATCCTTCAATTCTAATTGCTACCATTGACCCTTCTTGTTTTAAGTCGTTTAATTTAAAAGTTTTTTCAATATTCATCGAACATCCATGGACTTTTGACTCTTTAGGTAAAAATACTGCACCCGAAATATCATTAGATGAGCTCACCGCTTTATCTAACAAATCTAAAGCTGCTTCAATTTTATGATTATGAATAATCAACGTTTGGTTCTCTTCGTAAGTGGGTAAAATTTTAAATGTAATTTCTGTCAAAGCAGCAAGAGTTCCATAAGAGCCAGACATTAATTTGCTTAAATCATAACCTGTTACATTTTTAACTACTGTTCCACCTGATTTTATAATTTCCCCCTTCCCATTTACTCCTCTAAATCCTAAAACATGATCTCTAACGCTTCCAACCTTAAATCTTCTAGGTCCAGAAATATTACAAGCAACTTGGCCTCCCGCAGTTCCAAAATCACTTTTATTATTTAGCAAAGTACCAAAATCAATTGGTTCGAAAGCTAATTGTTGATTATTTTTTTTTAATTCTTCCTCTATTTTTTTTATTGAGGTTCCAGCTTTAACCTTTATATAAAGTTCTTCAGGCAAATATTCTACTATACCATCAAGTTTTGAGAGGCTTAAAGTTCTTGCACATTGCATCAATCTTCCTATTTTCTTTTTTGATCCTGAGCCTAATAATTCTATGGGAGTATTTGATTTGCAAAATTTTTTTATACAATTTGAAACCTCTTTTTCGCTTTGAGGATATTCTGTAGAATTAGAGTCTTGGTAAGTTGGAAAATTTTGTTTTTCCTCTGTGGACATGCTCTCTCCCTTCTTCAGCACATTTTCTTAATATTGGATAAACCTTTCCAGGATTTAATAGAGAACTAACATCCAAGGCTTTTTTTATTCTAATCTGCTGCTGAATATCATTATTATTAAACATTTCACACATTAACTCTCTCTTTTCAACTCCAACACCATGTTCTCCGGTTAATACTCCGCCAACTTTTACGCAGTATTTTAATATTTCTGCCCCAAATTTTTCAGTTTTTTCCAGAGAATCTTTTTCATTTGCATCATACATGATTAAAGGATGAAGATTACCATCTCCTGCATGAAAAGCGTTTGCGACTGGCAAATTATATTTTTTAGATAATCTTTTAATTTCTTTTAATACTTCAGCCAATTTGCTTCTTGGAATAGTACCATCCATACAATAGTAATCGGGAGCCATATCACCACATGCAGGAAAAGCAGCCTTTCTTCCTGCCCAAAACTTTAATCTTTCTTTTTCATTTTTACTAATTTTTATACTTGAGGAATTATTTTTCTTGGAAATTTTGGACACCTTTTCAATTAGTTCTTCTACTTCCTTCTCCGTTCCATCCAATTCTACAATCAATAAGGCCTCGGCTTTTCTTGGATATCCGGCTTTTACAAAATTATCTGTTGCATGAATTAATTCTTTATCCATCATCTCCATTCCAGCAGGAATAATTCCACTTGCAATAACCTCTGACACACATTTTCCAGCATCTTCAACGCTAGGAAATCCGATTAATGCCGCTTTAACTGATTGTGCTTTTTTAAGAATTTTTACAGTGACTTCTGTTATTACACATAACAGTCCCTCTGAACCAGTGATTAATCCAAGTAAATCATATCCTTCTGAATCATAAGTTTTTCCGCCCAACCTACTTATTGTTCCATCCATAAAAACAACCTCAACACCAAGAAGATTATTTGTGGTTGTTCCGTATTTTAATGAATGAACTCCACCAGAATTTTCTGCAACATTTCCTCCTATTGAACATGCAATTTGACTAGAAGGATCTGGTGCATAATAAAAATCTTTTTCCTCTACAGCTTTGGTAATTGATAAATTCGTCACGCCTGGTTGGGCAACCACACATCTATTTTTATAGTCTATGTCAATAATTTTATTAAATTTTCCTAAACACAAAAGTATACCATCTTCTAATGGTAGAGATCCCCCTGATAAACCTGTGCCGGCACCCCTTGGAACAACTTTAATTTTTTCTCTATTACAATACGCAAGTATCCTGCTAACTTGTTTAGTATTTTCAGGAAAAACTACAGCAAATGGTCTTTGTTTGTAAGCTGACAAACCATCTGTTTCGAAAGGACGAAGTTGATCTTCATGATCTAATACATTCTCAGCTTTTATAATTCTTTTTAGAGATGCAACTACTTCAGTTTTTTTTGATAAAAGTTTACGATCAATTTTTGGCATACTCAATTTACTCATAAAAATATAATACAACCAAAATTAATGATGGTCAAAAAAACTTAAAGGTTTTAACGAAGCATTTTATCTATCTTTTCTAGAGCTTTACTTATGTTTTCTTTAGATGCGGCAAAACTGAATCTAACATAATCTTCGCAGGTCTTCCCAAATGAGGTCCCTGGTACAATAGCTACGCCAGCTTCGTGCAAACATTTTTTCGAAAATTCTTCGCCATTCATTCCAGTATCTTTGACTTTAGGAAATGCATAAAAAGCACCACCGGGTAAACTACATTCAACACCAGGTAAATTATTAAGTCCCTTGTGAATTAATTTTCTTCTTTCATCAAACTCTATCATCATTGCATGAATTGAGTCATCTGGACCATCTAATGCTGCTATACCAGCAAATTGTGAAGGAGCATTTACACATGAAACGCTATTAATAAGTAGTTTATTTACATGCGGTACTAAATTTTCTGGCCAAACACTCCAGCCCATTCTCCATCCTGTCATAGCATATGCTTTACTCCATCCATCTAAAACAATTAATCTATCCTGAAGTTTGGGATAGTTAAAAAATGTTGGCATTTCTTTTTTATCAAAAATTTGTCTACTATAAATCTCATCGCTAAGGATAGTTACATGCGGATATTTTGTTAGTCCTTCTGCCAATTTATCGATTTCAGGCTTTTCTACAAAACTTCCCGTAGGGTTATTTGGATTAATTAGAATTAACAATCTTGTTTTATCAGTTATCAAAGATAAAATTTTTTCTGCATTAAACTTTAAGTCTTTATCTTCTGTAAGATCATATGGAACAGCCGTAGAACCTGTGTAATTAATCATAGATTCATAAATTGGAAACGCAGGTGTTGGATGAATAATTTCAGCTCCTGGCTCGCCAAAACATGAAATTGCATAATACATTGTGGGTTTTCCGCCTGGCATTATTAAAACTCTTTCTGGATCTATATCTTTATCATAAAGCTTTTTTATTTTTCTTGTAACTGCTTGTCTACATTCCAAAATTCCATTTGATAAAACATATCCGTGGTGGCCTTCGTCTAAAGCTTTTTTTGCTGCTTCAACAATATGTTTGGGTGTTTTAAAGTCTGGTTGACCTAAACCTAAATAAATTATTGGCTTACCTGTAGCTTCTAATTTTTTTGCTTTAGCAAGCACTGTAAATGCAGTTTCAGTTCCTAATCTTTCTAAATTTTTTGCTAGTTTCATATAATATTTACCTTTCTATTTTCTATAAATTAATTTGGACTCATCTAGTTCTTTGAGATTTTTACAACCCATTAAAACCATATTCCTATAAATTTCATCATGCAAATTTTGTAAAACTTTTTCAACACCCAACTGTCCTCCTGCGCCTAAAGCAAACAAAAACATTTTACCAAAACTACATGCTGTTGCTCCTGCTGCTAATGCTTTTAATACATGAGTTCCTCTTCTAACTCCACCATCTAAAATAATTTCCAACTTATCTCCAACTGCATCAGAAATTGCTTTCACTTGATCAAAAGGTGATCTAGAGCCATCTAATTGTCTGCCGCCATGATTAGAAATCATTATTGCCGTACAACCAATATCTACTGCTTTTTTTGCATCTTCTACCGACATCACGCCTTTTAAAGCAAAAGGACCGTTCCATTTTTTTACACAATACTCAGCATCCTTCCAATTCATCGCTGGATCATACTGTTCATTTATATATTCAATTACTGATTTTGAAATATTAGTTCCCTTATCTGTTTTTTTAGAAACATTAGCTAATTCAAATTTTGCATGAATTAAATAATTTAGTACCCACAAAGGATGCGTTGCAAAACTCATCAAACTTTTAAGAGTAAGTTTTGGTGGTGTCGTAAAGCCTGTTCGGTGATCTTTTTCTCTATTCCCAGCAACAAGAGTATCTACGGTTAAACACATACCATCAAAACCAGATGTTCTACACCTTTCGATTAAATCATCTGTAATAGATTGGTCTTTATGCACATAAAGCTGAAATAGCTTTGGGCCATTAGAAAGATTAGAAATTTCTTCAATAGTAGTATTTGCCATCGTTGACATACTATAAAAAGTTCCAAATTTTTCTGCTGCTTTTGCTGAAGCTTTATCTCCTTCGTGATGATAAAGCCTTTGCATTGCTGTTGGAGCAAGGAAAATTGGCATAGCTATTTTTTTTCCAAAAATAGTAGTTGTTAAATCAGGAACTCCTACGCTAGCAAGAATATTAGGTACTAGATCACAATCATCAAATGACTCGGTGTTTCTCCTTAATGTAACCTCGTCATCTGATCCACCATCAATATAATGAAAAATTGGAGATGGTAATTTTTTCTTTGCTAACTTTCTAAAATCTTCAAAATTATGACAGTCTTTTAGATTCATTTTTTAACTTTTTTATATTATTTTATTAAATTAAAATTTTTTAAGAAAATTAAACATATAACTATTTGCTCCTGGATTTTTAGTTCCAAGACTAGCATTAGATATATGATTATAGGACATTCCTAAATGCGAGTCTTTTGATAAATCAAAAGATACTTGAACTTCAGTTTTAAATTCTAAAGGGTGTCCTAAATCTTTTCCATTACCACTATTATAATAACCAGGTGCAAAACTTGGGGTAATTGACATAAATCCTAAATCAAATTCCGACTGAACACCTGAGTAAAGATAAACCGCACTATTTTCTGTTAGAAAACCTCCGGTGATTGGTGAAAGTTTTCCTAAAAAACTATTTCTATAAAGCTCGTCATTTTGATGTTGCAATCCGAATAAACCAGCTTTTTGTTTATCATCACTAAAATCAAATAAACCTGTAAATGCATTTATTTCAGTTTTTTTAGAAGTCTCGTCTGATAAACTTGAAAAATTGAGAAAACATATAGCCAGAAGTGCTACTAAAACATTTGAAATAATTTTCTTCATTTTTAAAACATATATCCTTAAAAGGGAAAAATAAACCTATATTGTTATTTTTAGAAGCTAGCTAATGAAAGGGATAAAAAATATGCCTAGTTAGGATGCTAAAAGAGGGAGATAAAAATTGCCATCAACACCCTTAACTAAGCATTACATTCTTATAAATGAGGACTTTGTCAAACTTTTGAGAAGAAATTGTTAATTTTGAGGCAATTATTGAATTTAATTGGATTGTCTAAAGTAACCAGAGCCTTTTTTTCCAGTAAAAATTTCTTCAATTAAAGGATGCTTAATAGGCTCATCAGAATCATCATTAATTAAATTTTGTTCAGAAACATAAGCCTCATAGGTAATATCATTATTTTCTGCCAATAGATGATAAAACGGCTGGTCTTTTCTAGGCCTAACATCTTTTGGGATAGACATATACCATTCTTCAGAATTATTGAATTCAAAATCAACATCATAAATCACACCTCTAAAATTAAAGTGTTTATGTTTAACTACATCTCCTATTGAAAATTTAGCTATATTTATTGGCATCTAATAACTTTAAGATAAGTATATTTTAATAAAAATCAATAGAAAAAAATATACCTAAGTATATTCATATGTTAAATATTTCATTTAAATATGAATAAACCTACAATTAAATTTATTTCAGAATTTACGCCAATTTTAATTTTTTTTACCATATATTTTTCAAGTGATCATAATTTATATGCGGCAATTCCGCCCTTTGTTATTGCCACAATAATCTCATTGGGGATAATTTATTTTTTAGAAAAAAAAATATCTATAGTTGCGTTAACAAGTGGAATACTTATCACTCTTTTTGGAGGTCTTACTTTATATTTTGATAATAAAATTTTTTTCTACATAAAACCTACTATAATAAATTTGCTTTTTGCAGCTGTTTTACTTCTTGGTAAATACTTTACTAAAAAACCGTTATTAAAAATTTTTTTTAAAAATTCATTTAATTTAACAGATGAAGGTTGGAATCTATTAAGTTATAGATGGGTCGCATTTTTTGTTTTTATTGCAATAATGAATGAAATTGTATGGAGAACACAATCAGAAGCTTTTTGGATAAATTTTAAAGTATGGGGATTACTAATAATAACTTTTATATTTACAGCTGGCCAGATTCCATTAATAAATAAATATAAAGTAAAAGGTAAATGAAACATTTAAAATTGGTTATAAATAATGAAACATCAGAAAAAAAAGATTTTTTCTTTAACAAAAATGAACTTAAATTAATATTAAATCTATATGCAAAAATGGTATCAGGTGGTGAGTGGAAAGATTATAGTTTAAGCATAAACAAAAAAGAAGTTAGTTTTAACGTGTATCGTAATGCTTCGGAAGTACCTGCTTATATAATAACAAAAAATTTAAAGCTAAAAAATCAAAATGAAAAGTATCTAATTAAAGATAGTCAAAATAAGATAATTAATAAATCTGAAAATTTGGAAAATTTGATAAAAAAAATAATTTGGAGAAATTTTAAATTAGTAAACTAAGTTTATCTTCTTTGGCCAAACAATCTAAGGAGCATAATAAATAAATTGATAAAATCTAAATAAAGTGTAAGAGCTCCCATTACAGCTTTTTTTCCTATAATTTCCCCGGAGTCACTAGCTAAATACATGTTTTTAATTTTTTGAGTATCGTAAGCTGTTAGTCCAACAAAAATTAAAACTCCAAGTATAGAAATTACATAATACATCATTGAAGATTTCATAAACATATTAACTATTGATGCAATAATTATTCCAATTAAACCCATCATTAGAAAAGATCCTAATTTTGTTAAATCTCTTTTAGTTGTATATCCATAAATACTCATTGCTCCAAAAGTACCTGATGTTATAAAAAAAACTCGAGTGATACTGGCTCCAGTATAAATTAAAAAAATTGAAGAAAGAGATGCCCCCATTAATGCCGCAAAAACCCAAAACGTTCCTTGAGCCTTAGCTGCACTCATTTTTTTAATTCCAAAACTCATATAAAAAACAATACCTAGTGGAGCTAACATAACTACCCACATTAATGCAGAATTATAAAGTGCATCTCCAAGACCGGTTAACCCTGTAATCGACCCATCTGGAGAAGTAACAACTGACATTTTAAATAATATTAAAGATATAAATCCAGTAATTAAAATACCTGATGCCATGTAATTATAAACCTTAAGCATGTAAGCCCTGAGACCTTCATCTATTACATGTGTTTCTGCGCTGGTTGTTCTTGATTGAATATTTTGTTTATTAAATTCCATAATTATTCGTTAAATATATGTTCATTCTGTTTAATTTTCAAGACGTAAGAAGAGTTTAATAAAACTTTAAAATAGTTTAACTAGAGCTATGAATTTTAAAAAATTGGGAAATACAGATCTTAAAGTAAGCACAATTTGTCTAGGAACTATGACTTGGGGTGAGCAAAATAGTATAAATGATGCGTTTCAACAAATGGATTATGCAGTAGACCAAGGTATAAATTTTTTTGATACTGCTGAACTTTATGCAGTTCCAATGAAACCAGAAACAAGAGGCAAAACAAGTCAGTTTATAGGTGAATGGTTTTTAAAGACAAAAAAGAGAAATAAAGTAATTTTAGCAGATAAGGTGGTAGGAGCATCAAAAATGTCTTGGCTAAGGCCTGGGGGTGAAAAAGCTTGTTTGAATAAAAAACAAATTAAATTTGCTGTTGATAGAAGTTTAAAAGATTTAAAAACTGATTACATAGATTTATATCAAGTTCATTGGCCAGATAGACCAGCAGGACCTTTTTCTGGTAGATTAGAATATGAACATAAAAATTCTCATGATTCTGTAGGTATTGATGAAACTTTAGATGCACTTAACGATTTAGTTAAAACTGGAAAAGTAAAATATATTGGGATATCAAATGAAACAGCTTGGGGAACAAATCAGTACTTAAAATTTGCAGAAGAAAAAAAACTAGCTAGAATTGTTTCCATACAAAATGCGTATAATTTTTTAAATAGAGGATTTGAGGTCGGTCTTTCAGAAATCGCGATAAGGGAAAAAGTTGGTTTATTAGCTTACTCCCCATTAGCATCAGGATACCTATCTGGAAAATATAGAAATGGTGCAATGCCTAAAAATTCAAGAATGGATTTATTTTATGATTATTGGCCAAGATACAGAACCATACATTCAGAAAAAGCAATTGAAGAATATTGGAATTTAGCTAAAGAATTTAATTTTAATCTTGCCCAGATAGCAATAAAATTTTGTGAAATCCAACCCTTTGTAACCTCTGTAATAATAGGGGCCACGACAATGGAGCAGTTGAAAACTAATATAGATAGTGTAAATATTAATTTAAATAAAGAAATAATTAGAAAAATAGGGGAAATTCAAAAAAAATATCCAAATCCATGTCCATAAAAAAAACTACATTAATAATTCTATTTACTTTTATCTTTAGTATCGCAAATGCTGAGGAAAATTTAAAAAGTTTAGGAAAATTTAAAGATTGGGAAAGTTTTACTCTATCACAAGGAGAAACTAAAGTTTGTTTTGCCCAATCAATTCCAGTTGTAAGAGCCCCTAAAAAATTAAAAAGAGACCCATCTAGACTATTTGTAAGTTTTAGACCTGCAGAAAATATTAAAAATGAATTAAGTGTAACAAATGGTTATGAATTCAAATTAAAAGCACCTGTCGAAGCTAAATCTGGAAAAAAAACCTATGATCTATTTTCCAAAGGTAAATTTGCTTGGGTAGTAGAAAAAAAAGACGAACAAAAACTTATTTCGACTATGAAAAAGGCTTCAAGACTTATGATTATAGGTAATACAGAAAAAGGAGATCAAACTACTGATCACTATTCTATGATGGGTTTTACCAAGGCATATAATATAGCAAAAAAAAGCTGCGGTTAAAAAATAAGTAATGAAAAAAAAAAGAAAGATAGTGCTAGCCTATTCAGGTGGTTTAGATACTTCTATAATTTTAAAATGGCTCCAGGAAAATTATAATTCAGAAATTATTGCCTATACAGCTGATATTGGACAAAAAATAAATAGAAAAAAAATTTTAAAAAATGCAAAAGCACTTGGTGTTAAAAAAATAATTATCGAGAACTTAAAAGATTTGTTTGTCAAAGAATATGTATATCCAATGGTTAGGGGGCATGCAATTTATGAAGGTGTCTACTTATTAGGTACTTCTATAGCAAGACCCCTTATTGCAAAAAGACAAATTGCTATTGCAAAAAAATTTAAAGCTTATGCAGTTTCACACGGAGCAACTGGAAAAGGAAATGATCAAGTAAGATTTGAGCTTGGCTATCATTACTTTGGTCCAAAAATTAAAGTTATAGCTCCTTGGAGAATATGGAAATTAAATTCAAGAACTGATTTGATCAAATATGCAAAAAAAAATAATATACCTGTTCCTAAAGATAAAAAAGGAGCACCTCCATTTTCTATTGATGACAATTTATTTCACACATCTACAGAAGGTAAAGTCTTAGAAAATCCCAAAAATGTAGCTCCAGAATTTATCTTTCAAAGAACAGTTTCTCCAGAAAAAGCACCTAAAAAAGCTTCCTACGTAACTATAGGATTTAAAAATGGAGACCCAATAGCAGTTAATGGTAAAAAATTATCTCCAGCAAATCTTTTACATAAATTGAATTCCATTGCAGGCAAAAACGGAATTGGCAGAGTTGATCTGGTTGAAAATAGATTTATTGGTATAAAATCTAGAGGAATATATGAAACGCCGGGTGGAACTTTATTAATAAATGCTCATAGAGCGATTGAGTCGGTCACTTTAGACAAACGAACTATGCATAAAAAAGATGAAATTATGCCCAAATATGCTGAATTAATTTACAATGGTTACTGGTATTCAAAAGCAAGATTTAAACTACAAAAAATTGTAGATCTAAAAAGAAATAAGGTAAGTGGTTCTATTAAACTTAAATTGTATAAAGGTAATATTACTATTGTTTCAAGACAAACTAAAAGTAGTGCTTACTCAATGAAAAAAGTATCCTTTGAAGAAAATAAAACATTTAATAAATCAAACGTAGAAAAATTTATTAATTTTCATAAAAGAAATCTTCGTTAGCTTTATGCTTGGGCCTCTAGTGCGACAAAATATTTTTATTTTAATATTTTATTAATAAATCCATCATACTTTAGACAAAATTGAAACCTATATAAGGATCATGTTTCCATACACTAATGAAGAAAATGACTGGATTAATAAAAAATAAGATGAAAAAGTTATCTATATTTGCTTGGTCTATGACTTTTATGTTTTTAACAACTTCTATAATTTTATCGTAACTTAACAATGAGATTAATATATTTTTACGCATTTATCATATTTTACTGGTCCATAATGATTTTGGGTCCATTAACTCAGATCTAGACAGTTAATTAAATATTTAGTTTAATTGGGCTTTTTTGAAGCATTCAACTGTATTATTAAGTAAACAAGCAATTGTCATAGGTCCTACACCACCTGGTACTGGAGTTACAGCTTTAGCAACTTTAGAAACTTCTTCGAAATCAACATCACCTACTATGCCTGAGTCTGTTTTATTGATTCCAACATCAATAACTACTGCACCTTTTTTTACCCAATCGCCTTTAACTAATTTAGGTATTCCTACAGCCGCAATTATTATATCTGCTTTAAGACATTCTGCTTTCAAATCTTTTGTTTTTGAATGAGTAATAGTTACAGTACAATTTTCTTTTAACAGTAATTGTGTCATGGGTTTCCCATTTAAATTTGATCTTCCAATCACCACTGCATGCTTTCCGCTTAAATTTTTTTCAGCTTTTCTAAGTAATATACTGCACCCAAGAGGTGTACACGGGATACTACTGTCATATCCTGAGGATAAATTACCAACATTCATGGGATGAAAACCGTCAACATCTTTTTTGTAATCTATAGTTTCAATAACTTTTCTTTTATCAATATGTTTAGGAAGAGGTAGTTGAACTAATATACCTGAAACATTTTCATTTTTATTAAGTTCCATAATTTTATTTAATAAATCTTTTTCTTTTAAATCTACAGGATATCTAATCACTTCTGAATTCATGCCAACTTCTTTAGCAAACTTTTCTTTATTTTTTACATAAATTTTACTTGCGGGATCTTCTCCAACTAAAATAACTGTTAATCCTGGAATGGCATTATAAGTAGACTTAAGTTCCTCTACCTTTTTTTTTAATTTTTCTCTTATCTCTTCAGCTGTTTTTTTTCCATCAATAATCATTTTAGAATAGACCTGGTGCAAAAATTTCAAAAATTAGGTTTCTAAGAAACATCAAAAGTAAAATTAAAATTACAGGAGATATATCAATTGAACCAAATGTTGGTATAAAACTTCTTATTTTATTTAAAGCGGGATCTGTCATTTTATGTGTTGCATCAAGTATAGAAAAAACAAAACGATTTTGCGTATTAAGAATGTTAAATGCAACTAGCCAACTCAAAAGAGCATTAATGATAATAATCCACAAATAAATTGTAATTATACTATCTAATAAAATAAATATTGATTTCATTTTTTCTCCACATAAATAGATTGACTAGGAAAAGCAAAAGAGGCATTATTTTTTTCCACAATTTGCTTTATTTCAATTGCTAGTCTTTCTTTTACCGCAAGCCACTCGTCCCAATCATCTGTAACTGTAAAACACCTAATATACATATCTATTGAACTATCAGAAAATTTATCAACCCTAACAGCATGACCAAGACTAGTCTTGTAATCTTTATGAGAAGTAATGTATTTTTCTATCTCATCTCTAATTTTTTTAAGCTGTTCAACGGTAGTATTGTATTGCAAAGTTATAACCCAACTTATTATCCAATTAGTTGTTTCGCTTATATTCACTACGGCATTTTCTGCAAATTGAAAGTTTGGAATGATCGCTATTGACTTATCAAATTTCCTAACGACTGTTGATCTAAACCCTATGCGTTCAACAATTCCCTCTATAATGTCTTCAACAAAAATCCAATCTCCAACTTTAAATCTTTTTTCTACTAATACTAAAATTCCTGATATTAAATTCTTAAATAAATCTTGAGCTCCCAATGCAACCGCGACACCAAATAAACCTAGTCCAGCAATTATTGGTCCTATTTTTATCCCCCACAACTCTAAAACAGCTGCAGCACCTAAAATGAATATAAGAATTTTTAAAGATTTAACTATCCAACCAATTAACTCTTTTGTTAAAATTTTTTCTAACCCTCCTAAAAGGTAACTAACAGGCTGAATAAACTGATGTATTAACCAAAAAATTAAAATTGTAATTAGTGACTTGTTTACATTATTAATAAATAACTGCGATTCTGGACTAAATTCCAAA
>MDTG01302244.1_pt1 | contig 17021 bp, 16 predicted proteins | sample 811421 | NCBI WGS metagenome assembly MDTG01 (sample SAMN05326645, study PRJNA326480) | marine metagenome | isolation source: seawater | place: Pacific Ocean: South East | collected 2011
CTCCTGGCCACGTGGATTTTACGATAGAGGTTTACCGTTCACTGAAAGTGCTTGATGGTGGAGTTGGTGTGTTTTGTGGTTCCGGCGGAGTGGAGCCTCAGTCCGAGACCAACTGGCGTTATGCAAATGATTCTGGGGTTGCGCGCATAATATACATAAATAAATTAGATCGAGTTGGCGCTGACTTTTATCGTGTTACAGATCAAATCGAGAGTGTTTTGGGTGCTAAGACGTTAGTAATGACGCTTCCAATTGGGATAGAGGATGATTTTCGTGGTGTTGTAGATCTTCTTACTAAGAAGGCATGGATTTGGGATGACTCAGGAGATCCGACTAAGTATACCATCGAAGACATTCCATCAGACTTGGTAAATAAGGCTGATGAGTTTAGAGAGAAGCTAATTGAAATGGCAGTAGAGCAAGACGATGATGTTATGGAGAAATATTTGGACGGCATTGAACCCGATATAGAATCCATTAAATCTTGTATCCGAAAGGGCACAATAAATTTAGATTTTTTCCCTACATATTGTGGTTCGAGTTTTAAAAATAAAGGAGTACAGTTAGTTCTGGACGCTGTTATAGATTTTCTTCCGAATCCTACAGAAGTAAAACCTCAACCGGAAGTTGACCTGGAGGGTAATGAGACGGGTAATTTTGCATTGGTAGACCCTGCCGCCCCCTTAAGAGCATTGGTCTTTAAGATTATGGATGATAGATATGGTGCCCTGACTTTTATAAGGATATATTCTGGTAGAATTGAAAAAGGAACCAACGTTCTCAATACATTTACTTCTAAAACTGAACGGATAGGAAGAATTGTTGAGATGCATGCTGATTCGAGAAACGAGTTAACCAGCGCTGGAGCAGGAGATATTGTTGCCGTTCTAGGTATGAAAAATGTACAGACAGGTCATACTCTGGCTGACGAAAAAAATCCAGCAACTTTAGAGCCAATGGTTTTCCCTGATCCTGTAATTTCTGTCGCAATATCACCCAAAGAAAAAGCAGGTTCTGAGAAATTAGGTATTGCACTTGGTAAAATGATTCAAGAAGACCCATCTTTTCGAGTTGAAACAGACATGGAAAGTAATGAAACAATAATTAAAGGGATGGGTGAGCTACATCTCGATATAAAGGTTGATATTTTAAGACGAACTCATGGCTGTGAGGTTGAGGTTGGCAAACCTCAAGTAGCTTATCGGGAAACCATAACTAAACAAATTAACGATGAATATACTCATAAAAAGCAAACGGGTGGTGCAGGGCAATTCGCAAAAATTGACTATGTTATAGAACCAGGTGAGATAGGAACTGGTTTTGAGTTCGAGTCAAAAGTCACTGGAGGTAATGTCCCAAGAGAGTTTTGGCCGGCGGTTAAGAAAGGATTCGAACTATGTATAGGTGAGGGTGTTTTAGCGGGTTATCCTGTCCAAGATCTTAAAGTAACTTTGATGGATGGCGCGTATCACGCGGTTGATTCATCAGCGGTTGCATTTGAAACAGCAGCAAAGGCTGCTTATAGGCAATCATTACCCAAAGCATCTCCGCAACTTTTAGAGCCGATTATGAAAATTGATGTTTTTACACCAGAAGATCATGTTGGAGATGTGATCGGTGACCTTAATAGGAGAAGAGGGGTCATAAAAGCTCAAGAAACAGGGTCCTTGGGTTCTAGGGTAAAAGCAGATGCACCGCTTGGCGAAATGTTTGGATATATAGGAGACTTAAGAACTATGACCTCAGGGCGCGGTCAATTTTCAATGGAATTTTCCCACTATGCTCCTTGTCCGATTAACATTGCGGAGGAGGTTATCAAAGAATCTAAAGAGAAAAGAGCGTGATTAGGACAAAGCAAGGATCTTATTTATCACCTCCGTTAAATCTTTAGAACAATTTGATTTTTTAATGAGATTAAGACTTTGTTTTGAGCGCTTTTTTCTCTCTTCTCCAAATTTACACCAGCTGTCGAAAGCTCTAGCTAGTCTTGCAGCAATTTGTGGATTTATAGCATCAAGTTTTAGTACATAAGATGCACATAGTTCGTAACCTCTTCCGTCGATCCGATTAAATTGATTTTGGTTTGCGTGACAGAAGGCTCCTATTAGCGACCTCATCCTATTTGGGTTTTTTAAATCAAACTTTTCATGTTTTGTGAGGGTTTCTATTTCTTCCAGTGCGTTCGGCAGTCTAGATAGTGCTTGAGCACTAAACCATTTGTCTAAAACTAACTCTTCTGACTGCCACTTACGATAAAACCAATCTATTGCTTCTTCTCGATGTTCGCAGGTAAAATTCATTAGCCCAGAGAAGGCCGCCATGGTATCTGTCATGTTTTTTGAGCTTTTTAGCTGACTCAGCGCCAGATCAAAAATTTCTGTTTCATCGTTTTCTAAAAGATAATTTAAAGCAAGATTTTTAAGAGCACGTTCTCCAACACTTTTTCGAGAGAACTCCCCGTCATTATTTTTGTTGAGATTGTTATAAATCGAATAAAGAGGATCTTGAAGTTGGCTCCCAATTTTTCGACGAACATCTTTTATAACGCTGTGGCAGGCCGCCGGATCTAGTGAACCTAACACTTCTAAAATATATTGTTCGCTTGGGACAGTTCCCATTTCTGCTAAAAATAATGCTTCGCTTTTAGATTCTATTAAATTTTCTTGTACTACACAGATAAAAGGATCTTCGCTAGGACTTAATTGATTATCAGGAAAACTTTTTATTCCATTTATTATGGTTTTTATGACTAGCTTTTGGGCTGCTTCCCATCGATTAAACTCATCTGGGTCATGCTTAGCGAGGGTGATTAAGTCGTTACTCGAATGATCAAAGTCCAGTTTGACAGGGGCGGAGAAATCACGTAACACTGATACTATTGGAGCAGAGTCTATATCCTTAATCGTAAGACTGTCCTGTTCTCTATCAAGTACAAACAAAATCGATTGATTTTCATCGATTTGTCGATGCTCTGTCATGTGTATTGAGGACCCGTTTTTGTTAATCAGTCCAAGTTTAATGGGGATTGGTCGGGTAATTTCTCCTTTTTCAAGATTCATCTGCCGAAAGGAGATTTTTAAAGTTTTATCACTTGTGTTATAGACGCTTTTACCCTTGATAATAGGAGTTCCTTTTATTTCATACCATGCTTCAAAATTTTTTAATTGGAAATTTGAGGCGTCGCGCATGGCAGAGAGAAACTCCTCAATCCGCACGGCCTGCCCGTCATGCCTGTCAAAATATAGTTTCATCCCTTTATGAAAATTTTCTCTGCCAATGATTGTGTAGAGCATCCTGACTAGTTCAGCACCTTTTTCATAAATAGTTGAAGTATAAAAATTGCTAATTTCCAAGTATTGATTGGGTCTAACGGGATGAGACATTGGCCCCGAGTCTTCTGGAAACTGGACGTTCCTTAACTGTCTGACCTCTTGAATTCGTGTTACTGAATGTGAATACCGATCTGCGCCATATTGTTGATCTCTAAAAACGGTAAGTCCTTCCTTTAAACTCAGTTGAAACCAATCTCTGCAAGTGACTCGATTACCAGTCCAATTGTGAAAATATTCATGAGCGATTACCCTATCAAGCATTATGAAATCTCGATCGGTAGCCGTGCTGGAATCTGCCAAGATATATTTGGTGTTAAATATATTTAAACCTTTGTTTTCCATTGCGCCCATATTGAAATCGCTGACTGCGACTATCTTATATTGTTCTAGGTCAAGCTCCAGATCATAAACATCCTCGTCCCATTTAATGGAGTTTTTTAATGATTCCATTGCAAAAGAGGTAAGGTGTAACTTTCCGGGCTCAACAAAAATTAAAAGCTCTACTACCTTTCCTGATTTTGTTTTAAAAGAGTCTCTGATATGCTCAAGTTTAGCGGCAACAAGAGCAAATAAGTAGGAGGGTTTTGGAAAAGGATCAACATACGTTTTCCAGTGTTTTCCATCGTCGAGCGAGCCCTCTGAGCATAAATTTCCATTAGCTAATAAAACTGGAAACTTTTTTCTGTCGGCAATAATTTTTGTCTTATATTTTGCCATAACATCCGGTCGATCCAGAAAGAAAGTTATATTTCGGAAACCTTCCGCCTCACATTGGGTAAACAAGCCGGTTTTAGATGCATACAACCCTTCTAATTTCGTATTTCTGTAAGGATTGATTTCAACCGTTGTTTGAATTGAGCAACGAGATTTATCTATGACAAGTTTGAGTGTGCCATTATTGTAAGTGTATTCGTTTTCATCCAATACTTGATTATCTATCTTTATCTCGATTATCTTTAAATCATCTCCATCTAGATGGAGATGATAAGCTTTCTGATTATTTTTAATTAAAAATATGTCCGATGAAACTATTACCTTATTTTCCTGGATGTCAAAAGTTAAAGACATCTCGGTTACTGAGAAATCGGACGGTTTATAATCTTGTAATTTTTTTAAAGTCGCGCTCATATAGTTTGTACGGATGAGATTTTTTTTGGTTTCTTATTTTATACAATCTTTTAGTTTTTAAACAATAATTTGGTAATATACTAGTATCATGAAAAAAAACTTAGTTTCTGACTTCCTATTATTTTTACAAAATTCACCAACACCTTTCCATGTAGCGCAAAATCTTAAAATTATGCTTAAAAGTGTTGGTTATGAAGAACTTCTTGAAAAAGATGAATGGTCGCTGAAAAAGAATGGGAAATATTTTGTTATAAGGGGTGACTCCTCTTTAATAGCTTTTGAGCTGAACCGTGCGGTAAGCGAAAATACTGGTTTTCTCGCTGTTGGAGCTCACACAGACAGCCCTAGCCTTAAATTGAAGCCAAATCCAACCAAAGAGAGGTTTGGTTATTTACAATTAAATATTGAGGTTTATGGGGCTGTTTTATTAAATCCTTGGTTTGACAGAGACTTATCAATTGCGGGAAAAGTAGTTTATAAAACAAAGTCTGGTCTAATCAAAACTACGCTTATTGACTGTAAGAAGCCCATAGCGGTTTTATCAAGTCTTGCCATACACTTGGACCGCGAGGCTAATAAAAAACGTTCAATAGATAAACAGAAGATGTTAAGCCCTATTTTGACTCTCCAAAGCGAAGGGAGAGATTTTAACGAATTACTTATATCCGAAATAAAAAAGAAAGAAAAAATAAAGGCTGATCTGGACCTGCTTACCACTGACTTGTTTTTGTATGACACGCAGGCACCAGCAGTTACGGGTCTAAATGATGATTTTGTATCTAGTGCTAGATTGGACAACCTGGTTAGTTGCTTTTTTGCGTGCCTAGCTTTAATAGATAGTAAGTCCAGTCACAATAAATTGCTGATTTGTAACGATCATGAAGAGGTAGGGAGTCAATCTTATATTGGGGCTAAGGGTAATTTTCTTAAAGATGTACTGGGCCGAGTCTATAAAACTCCGGAACTATATTCGAGAGCAATCGCATCTTCACTGCTGGTGTCTGCTGACAATGCCCATGGTTTACACCCCAATTTTCCGGAGCGACATGATGAAAATCATAGGCCAATTATCAACTCTGGGGTGGTGATTAAAATTAATAATAATCAAGCATATGCTTCCAACGCCGATACTTGTTCAATTATTCAAAATCTTGCTGAAAAACGTAAAATTCCAATTCAATATTTCATTAGCAACAATGAGATGCCCTGTGGTAGCACGATTGGGCCGATTACTGCAACGGCCTTAGGCATTAAGACTGTTGACTTAGGTTTGCCTACTTTTGCCATGCACTCCATTCGTGAGCTCTGCGGTGTTAAAGATATTTCCAGTTTCTATAAACTTTTGCTTGAGCTTTATCAGAAAGATTTACAGAAGTCATAAATCGTTACTAGTCAAACTAACTATTTGAAACTGTAACAACCACTTTACCAATAACTTTACGGCGTTTTAATTGCTCGATTGCCTGCTCCGCATTTTTTAGCCCGTGTACCTCGGAAATCTTTGGTTTAAGCTTGCCGTCTTTTAGAAGCCTAATTAGATGCTCATGATTCCTTTTTGCTTTTTCTTGGTTTTTTTCGCAAAATTTTCCCCAGAAAACTCCAGTACATTCACAGCCTTTAAGTAACGGAAGGTTTAAGGGTAGCTTTGCGATCCCGCTGGGAAAGCCAATAATTAGAAACCTTCCCTCCCAAGCTATTGATCGTAGAGCGGCTTCTGAGTAGGCACCTCCGACAATATCAAAAATAATATTTGGGTTCCTACCCGCTAAATGTTCTTTGAAAATTTCAGAGCGTGACTTTGCCGGAAGTTCTTTTATATTTCTCGGGTACAAGAAGCACTGATCAGCACCAGCTTCCAACACTGCTTTCTTTTTTGTATCGTCAGAGACGGCTCCAATAACTAAAGCACCAGTTACCTTGGCTAATTCAACTGCAGCTAAACCGACCCCACCGGCAGCCCCTAAAACGAGAATTGTTTCATCTGAGGTGAGTCGCCCTCGATCGTGGAGAGCATGATAAGCTGTTCCATAGGTAAAAAGGAAGCCAGCACCGGTTGCCATAGTTATGCTATTAGGTAACTTAACTAATTTATTGACTTTACAGGATACAAATTCAGCTAAACCTCCATATAAGGTGATTGCAACGACTCGATCATTTTCACTCCATCCAACTACCTTTTTCCCTTTTTTTACGATTACTCCTGAGACCTCTCCTCCTGGCGCGAATGGACGATTCGGTTTGATTTGATACTGATCTTCTATGATTAGTGTATCTGGATAATTAATGCCACAGGCAATGACTTTTATCAACACCTCATCGTCTTTAATGATAGGCACGTTGGTGTTTTCAAGATTTAAGCTAAATCTATCATTAATTTTTTTACTTAAAAGTGCTTTCATTCTTTTACTCTCTATTGATTAATTACAAATATAAATTCTTTTATTATAATACTATGCATAGAGGTTATAATGTTCACTAGTCAGTTTAAAGTTGAAAAAACATGGATCGATCACAACGAGCATATGAATGTTTGTTATTACCAATATGTGTTTCAGCAGGCATTAAATCGATATTGGAAACATATTTTGGAGCAAGATAATAATACCGGAACTGATTTAGCAATTTTACCAAAGAGTATTCATATAAGGTATTTATCTGAGGCTCTTTTGGGTCAGCTTATTGCCGTTGATTCTTTTATTTATAAGTTAGACTATGAAGGATTTGCGGTTTTTCAAGAGATGAAACGTGACGATACAGCAATATGTATGTTTAATCAGCATGTAAAATTCTGTACCTCTGGCGAAGCTTTAATACGGCGGTGTGACAATTCTACGTACGATATTTTATTTTCGATTGTAAAAAATACCGATATCTCTTTGCCTAGATGGATAGAGCGTCCGATTGATATTTAATAGATTAGGAGCAAATGTTTATGACTACAAATAATCAACCAAGAATAAATCCAAAACTTCAATCTTCTTGGAATGAGAAGGACCATGACATCATGAAGCCTTTTGTAAAAGATAATTCAGTCATGAATATTTTTACTACCCTTTTAAATCATCAGGCCCTTTTTAAACGTTGGCTAGTATTTGCTAACCATATTTTGTTTAAATCGTCCCTTCCTTCCAAGGAGAAAGAGATTGCTATCTTGAGAATAGGGTTTCTATGTAAATGTGAATATGAATGGGCTCAGCATGTTGTCATTGCTAGAAGGGTTGGGTTAGATGATGCCATCATCGAAGAGATAAAAAAAGGCGAGGACAGCACTAAGCTTAGCGAATTGCAACGACTAATCATAAGGTCTGTTAATGAACTCTACGAGTACGCATCAATTACTGATAAAACTTGGTCCAACCTAGAGATACATTTTTCGACAGAGCAATTAATGGATCTTGTTTTTACTGTCGGCCAATATAATTTAGTCTCTATGGCACTCAATAGTTTCAAAGTTCAAATCGATAGAAGGGTTGCATCTCAAGTTAATGTAGATTTTACAAAATAAGTGGCTAGAGCCTCTCTAACGCAATGACCGGTATGTGGCGCTCGGTTGCTGCCTGGTAATCGTTATACGGGGGATAAAGTTCTGCCATCATTTCCCACACACTTTTCCTCTCATCACCGGAAATGATACGAGTCTTTGCCTGATATACATCATTTTTGACCTGTACTTTCACTTCGCTTTGATTCATAAGGTTATGATACCAGCCTGGGTGATTGAGGTTGCCTCCTTTTGAAGCAATAATGACTACTCCTGATTCAATTTCTCCGTAAATAAGTGGCATAATTGAATCTTTGCCTGACTTTCTACCGGTAGTGAAAAGAAGAAGTGTGGGAATAGGTCCGGGGCCACCAACTTTCGCAGAATCCCACATATGGCCGGCCTCGCCGTTTTGAAGATATAAATCCCTGTGTTTTGCAATCCAACCACTATCGCTAGCTTCTTTAATTGGGTCTGCCATGATATCGCTCCAAAATCTGTTAATATAATACTATTATATTGCATCCTTAAAATATTGCATCCTTAAAAAAAAATAATGCCTGAATTAATTTTAAAAAAGCTATTTGAAGATTATAGGGAAGGAGATCAGGATCCTTTTAAAGGTGGCCTGCTCGTTTCTAAGCTTATCGATAATAATCTTAATACGACTTGGGTTTACGACCAAGTGAAAGTCTTGGCAGAAAAAATGCAAGCAAGCTACGATACTTGTACATTTTTAGATAGTATGAAGAGGCTTGGTTTTGAGGGAGCTTTAGGTTTTAATGATAAAAAATTAAGCTCAATCGAATATGTATTGAGAAAAAAAATTGGGATTCCGATATCTCTTGCAATGGTTATTATTGGAATTGGTACTTTGCTCGGTTTTAAAATTAAAAGTATCAATTTTCCTGGCCATTTTCTTTTAAAGTTTAATGATTTATTGATTGATCCTCATGGTTTAAAGGTGATTGAGGTTGGAGCAGAAGTTTTGCTTAATAATCAACCTTGTTTTATTGACCCCAACGATTTGGTTGAGATTAAAGGGCTAAAGATAGTAAGTCGTATGCTAAATAATCTTAGATTTATTGCGATGAAAGAGAATGATTTAACTAAGGCTATAGAATATTGTAGTTACCAGATTATGATAGAGAATATAAACTTCCAGTTATATATAGAAAGAGCTTCCTTGTTTCTGAATAGTGGTGACAAAGAAAAGGCGTTGAAAGATTTGGAGAGGGCTATAATTGATGCTCCAACAGATGCAGTTCGATCCAGATTGATAATAAATCGGGATAAAATTTCAAGAACAAATCACATTGTTCATTGATATTATAAATTGGATAAGTAAAAGAGAGAGAAATTTTTAATGAATTTAAAAGGAAAAGCCAAATTTCTTATTGGCCAGGTCGTAAAGCATCGGTTTTATCCTTTCCGAGGCATAATTTTCGATGTGGATCCAACTTTTAGTAACAGCGAAGAATGGTGGGAGTCAATACCAGAGGAAACTCGACCTAAGAAAGATCAACCTTTTTACCATCTCTTGGCCGAAAATGAGATGACAAGTTACATAGCCTATGTTTCCGAGCAGAATCTGTTAGAAGATAGATCTGGTGATCCGATCAATCATCCTGATATTGATCATTATTTTAGTAAATATGAAAAAGGGTGTTATATATTAAAACCAGAAAACTCCCATTAAAACTTTGGCTCCTTGGGCTCAATAGTACCACCTGATTCAATCCATTTAGCATATCCACCTTCCATGTGTGCCACCGGTTCTAGCCCCATTTTTTTGACTGTAAAAGCCGCTAGCGCTGAACGCAGTCCACCCGCACAGTAAAATATAAATTTCTTCCCGCTACCGAATTGCTCGCGATAATAGGGGCTATTAGGGTCAACCCAAAATTCTAGCATTCCTCTAGGAGCATGAATTGAGTTAGGAATAGTTCCATCCCTCCATAGTTCTCGGATATCTCGAATATCAACTAATAATGTATTATCGTCGTCTTTGACATTTATAACTTCTTCTACCGTCATGGTCTCAATATTTGCTTCAGCTTCCTCTACTAGGTCTTTAATACCTTTTTTAATCATAACGACTCCTTTTTTAAGTTGAGCCCGTTAGTATATAATAATTACTCAACTAGATTAACTAAACAAATGTTTCGATCAACAAAATGCTCACCAATCATTATTCTGTTCTGGTTTTCGTAATGTTTCTTTGGACCGCAGGTCTTGTTGTATCAAAATTCGCGATAAGCTTTATGACGCCATTTGAGTTGAGCTTTTTTCGGTGGGTACTATGTTCTTTAATTTTATTTATATTCTATTATTCGCAACTTAGGCGTCATTGGCAACCGATCCGTGAGAATTTCCAAAAGCTATTTGTTTTAGGTGTCTTACTGGCGCTAGGCTCTACATTTTTGGTTTGGTCAGTTGATTCAACCACAGTTTTTAATGCCTCGCTTTTGGGTGCGTCTCAACCATTAATTACTCTGATAATTGCTCTTGCCATTGGGTTAGAAATCATATCAAGACTACAGTATTTGGGTATTTTATTGGGTTTGGCTGGGGTTTTTATTTTAATAACCGAAGGTAATGGTGATTTAATTTTTAATTTTAAATTTAATCTGGGTGATATTTTAGTTTTGGCAGCGGTTTTGTTTTACTCTTTGTATACAGTTTGTCTTGTAAAGTGGAGTATAAAAATTCCTGGCCATATTATAATGCTGACAAGTTCGATTTCAGCTACTCTGACTCTTTTTCCTTTGACTTTAACTCATAGTGGTTTTTCCATTATCCGACTTTGGTTTGACCCAGTCGTAATTTTAATCATCTTTTTTATGGCTGTTTTTCCAACAGCCTTAGCTACTTCTTTATGGAATAAATCTGTAGTTAATGTTGGTGCTAATAAGGCATCAGTATTTATCAATTTAATGCCTGTTTTTGGTGCGTTAGCCTCTATTCTGATTTTTGAAGACCAATTTCAACCTTTCCATTTTTGCGGAACAATCTTGGTTGTGATTGGCGTTTGGATAGTTGCCTTTAGAAAAGATTTAACTGAATAATTTACGAATTCCTCTCTGTGTCATATATTTTTCGATAAAATCGTCTGGAGTTCCATAAGTCGCAATATTGTCAGAGGTTGTTTTCCATCCCCCAGTGCAGCTTTCTGCTAAATGAAATCTACCAATTTTTTTTGTCCTATGATTCTTACATATGTACCAACTCCAATTCCAGTCAGGCTTTTTTAGGCTGGTGAGTATTGGCCCATTTCTAATGGTTGGTTGTATTGAAGGGTTTATTTTTAATTGAGAATATCCGATCTCAATACTTTTTATAATACTATTGTGTTGGTCGTAGTATAAAATTTTAACTGGCACCATATTTCTGCCGTCGATATAAATTCTTTTTTTAGCAAAACCAGGATTTCTATATCCTGTAGGAGTAATATCAATCACAATTATGTTGGTAATATATTGCTTTCTGACTAAATAATAACTTTGACCTCTTAAGCCCCCAGTTACAGGCAAATCCCAATTTGGTAGGTCAGGCCGCCAATTATGCTGCGTTGATACTAGGAATGGTCCATTATGCACGATCTTCCAATTGCCCCAAACACCAAATGGATCTCCAAACCCATACATATCTGATAGTGAAAAGTTAATATTAGAAATCAATTCGCTTAAACGTTTAGAGTTAGCAAGCTTTGTCATTCTCCTTGTGTTTGGATTAAAAGAGTAAAGTTCAGGAAATTTATTTTGATCTTTAAACCATTTATTCGTAAAAGCTAGTCCTTTGAGTTCTTCGGGCTCCGTAAACCAAACTGCACTATATTTCAAAAGATGTCTGTATTTAGTTTTATCCTTGATTGCATCGTTAATAGAAGGATTACAAATACCGTATAATTGCTGTGACGCAAAGACCATATCAAAACTTTGCTCGACATTACCGTCTTTGTCGATAAGACTACCATTGATGGCGTTTATCGCTTGATCATGTCTATTCCAGCTAAGAGCTAGATTTAAAATTATTTCTTTAGCTGATTTGCCGTTCGGAAAGGGAAGGCCGCCTGTCCATTCAACATCATTCTTATTAGCGACATTATTCTGTTCGTCTAAACTAAACCCATTCGTATTTTTTCTAGTTGCTTGATAAAAGAAGGGAGGGAAAAGAGTTTCTTGATCGTCCTCTGAGGAAGAAAGAAGGATTTCTCGATTTTCGAATAGCACTTCTTCGTAAGTTGAAGGGTCAACTAAATCTGCTACATCCGAGATATTTTTTGCAGAAATAACGTCTGTATTTTTTATTTTACCTTTGGTGTATTCCTCAATATTTGATGGAAAGCTTTTTTTAGTAGCCGATTGTATTTTGTTTATATAAAAAAGTGACGGACTTATAAACATTCCAAAACTTGCCAGTTTGAGCGATTTTTTTAAAAAAAGCCTTTTTGAATTACTGAACTCTTTTATTTTATCTATCATTATCTAGCACTCTATTTATTGTTATAATTTTCGTATCTGATTTTGGCTTGAAAATTTCCGACTTACCCTCAATGTCGCCTGTTCTACCGATGGGCGAGCCAGTCTTGCTTATTCTGGCGACAGCATATACGAGATCTATTTTTTGCATATTCGTATTTCCTAACATCGAATTTTCTTTTGTAAACTCTATCAGAACAGGAAAATTTTTTGGAGTTTTTGTTTTAATAGCGTAAAGAGGTGGCGCTTTTTCAGTAGATTTTAAGAAAACAAACATTGTAGAGTTTGATTCTATTTTTCTAATTAGCTGTGGGTCTATTTTAACGTTAATTCTGGCAATTACTTCATTGTCAGTGTTTTTCTGATTTGAAGTCAATTGTTTTTGGGCATCTTGAATCAGTTCATTAACTCTTGCGCTGAGCTCTGAATTAACGGGTAGATTAGTTACAGCTACATTCCATTGTGATATTGCACTAGCCGTCTCACCTTTTTGTTGGTGTCCGATGCCTGACAGCGTGAGAGCTACAGGATTTCTGCTATCTAAACTTATGGCTTTATCTAAAATTTGCATAACTTCTGCATCGATATTTCCCTTTTTTAACATTGCCAATGCATCAGCCAGTTGTGTTAGAGCATTACTATTCTCAGGGTTCGATTCGACTCTTTTATTTGCAAATTCAACGGCTTTTTCGTAATCTCCTCTAGCCATATAAACTTTCGTCATTTGTTCAAGAAGTTTAGGATTATCTGGATCTTGCTTTAGCACTTGCTCTATCTGTTCAGCATGTTTTCCGGAGTTGAATTGGTTCTGATCTTTTGCTTTCAAACTTTGTTCAGATAACTGAAGGCTCTCTGGCAAACCAATCATGTTATAGATTCCAAAGGAGATAATCGGGATGATAGTAAGAAAGCAGACTATTTTATAAAAGTTAATTTTATTTTTAAGCCTTTGAATTTCAGTCTCTTGCGGTGAATCAATTATTTTTTGAGTCCTACCATTTTTGATTGCTGGGAACAATAAGACAAGTATCACTAATGTGGTTGAGATTAGTGCGACTAACCAAAACATATCAATCTTTCTTAGGTCTTTTGGAGAAAAATAGTATTAATCCGATAGCTAATACAGTCATTAAAAAAGGCGCAAACCATAGAATACTTGTGCTAGTGTTTAATGGGGGATCATACAAGACAAAGTCGCCATATCTCTCGACCAAAAATTTCTTTATAATTGGTCGAGAGTTGTTTTCAAGTACCATCTTATACACCTCGTCTCGTAGGTCAGTAGCTAATCCAGAACCCGAGTCTGCAAGCGATTGGTTTTGGCAAACTAGGCATCTTAATTCTTCAAGAAGGCTTTCAAAAATTATTTGTTGATTTGGATTTTCAAAAGAGTAAATTTTATCAGACGCAAAGGAGCTGGACATGATAGTCAAAAAAAACGTTGGTAATAAAATTTTTATAAGCTTCATTAGAATTATGGCTTTTTATTTTCCAGCTGTTGTAGTAAGTGGTTGTATATCTTAAATGTTAACGGGCCAATATGTTTGTAAACGATTGTTCCATTCTCGTCAATCAAAAATGTCTCTGGAACGCCGTAAACCCCTAAATTCAGGCCAAGGCGCGCGTCAGGATCGAATATCTTTTGGATGTAAGGATCACCATATCTAAGAAGCCATCTGGTTGCTTCTGAGTAGTCGTCTTTATAATTTAATCCTACAATTTTTACCGGACCTGAATCGGATATTTGTTGTAGTAATTCATGTTCTTCAAGGCAGGCGCCGCACCATGAGGCCCATACGTTTAGTAAATAAGGAGTCGAGGGTAAATCTCTATTTGTGATGAATGTTTGGTTAGCACCTAATTCAAGAAGATTAAATTGTGGAATTTGTTTGCCTATTAAAGGAGAAGGAACTCTCCTAGGGTCTAACTGCAATCCTACAATAAGAAAGCCCACCATGATGAGAAAAAGCGCAAGTGGGATTATAAAAAATATTTTTTTTTTCACGATTTAACTCTGTTTGGTGTGATAGTCATTGCAACTAGCCCTCCGACCGCCATAAAAATTGCTCCTAGCCAAATAAACCGAACAAAAGGTTTAATATTTAGTCTGACGCTCCAAGCCTCTGCTCCAATTTTTTCACCTAGAGATATATAAATATCTTTAAGTAAGCCCGCATCTATTCCGGCTTCAGTCATAGTCATTCCCCGAGTGTTGTAGAATCGCTTTTCTGCGGGAATCTGAACTTGATATGTTTCTTTGTTGTTGGTTACTTCAAAAGTGGCTTTGACACCTTCATAATTTGGTCCTTTTACGTTATTTAGTGAGGCGAACTTAAAGCTATAGTCGCTCAGTAGTGCTTCATCTCCAACCTTCATTTTAAGGTGAGACGTGCTTTCATAATAGCTAACTAAAGTTATGCCAATGACACAGAGCCCAAAACCAATATGAGAAATAGTACGTCCAATGATAACCCCATCGAGTCGTTTCACAGAAACCCTGTTTTCCTTACTCACTAAAGTAGCCAAGCTGGCAGCAACGACCCATAAGGATAAAACTATACCTATTACCGCCATAATGGTTACGTTTTCGATCAGCATGAGTAAAATGGCGAGTGAGAAAAGTATCGTTCCCAAAAGTGGAAACTTTAATTTTTTTGCAGTAGTTGTCCAATTATCGTGATGCCATCGGGCCAGAGGCGCTATACCTAAAAAAATCATAAGAGGAGCCATAATGGGAATAACGACCGCATTGAAATACGGAGGGCCCACAGAAATTTTCCCTAGGTTTAAAGCATCAATGGCGAGTGGATAAAGCGTTCCTAATAAGATGGTGGCAGTAACTACACTTAATACCACTGAGTTTAATAATAGGTACGATTCTCGAGACGCAAATGCGTATCCCTTATCATCAATTTGGCTTGCTTTAAGCCCATAAATTAGAAACGCACCCCCTACAACTATAACAATAAATAATAAAATAAAAATTCCTCTCGCGGGATCAGTTGCAAAGGCGTGCACGGATGTTAAAACTCCTGAACGAACTAAGAATGTACCTAGCAAGCTTAGCCCAAAAGCTGAAATAGCTAACAAGAGCGACCAGCCTGCAAACACGCCCCGTTTTGCGGTGGCGTTTAGAGAGTGAATGAGCGCGGTTCCCACTAACCACGGCATTAATGAAGCATTTTCGACGGGGTCCCAAAACCACCAGCCACCCCATCCTAATTCGTAATACGCCCACCAACTGCCTAGGGCAATTCCCATTGTCAGAAAGGCCCATGCCAGAAGTGTCCATTTTCTGGCCCAAACCGCCCACTGATTTGTATACTCCTTAAGCATTAATGAAGCTAAAGCACAGCAGAAAGAAATAGCAAATCCTACGTATCCCATATACAGCATAGGAGGATGGATGATTAAACCAAAATCTTGTAATAAAGGGTTCAGATCGGCGCCATTCGCCGGTGGGGGGATTTGCCTTATAAAAGGATTCGAAGTAAATAAGCAAAATAAAAGGAATCCTAAGCTAATAATTCCCGCGAATATTAATGTCCATGCGACGAATTTTGTTGGAAGGGAAGAGCTAAACAATGCAAACGCTACTATCCAAATGGATAAAATCATAATCCATAACAGCAGAGAACCCTCATGAGCACCCCAAACGGCTGACAACCTATATTGAAGGGGTAATAAGGTGTTTGAATTCATTGAGACATATTTAACGGTAAAATCATTTGAGGCGAAACAGTATGATAAAAGAACGAAAGATACAACTACCGCCAATGCATGTATATATAGAGCTCTTTTGCCCAAATTGACCCAAATAATTGAGTCTGATAATACTCCTATTAAAAGGGAAGATATTTGGATTAGCACAAGGCTAAGCGATAAGATTAAGAAAAATACACCGAGTTCTGGGATCATTTTGGCATAGGAGAGTTTTCTGTGTGAAGAGTGTCGGCTATCTCAGGAGGCATATAGTTTTCGTCGTGCTTGGCTAAAACCTCAAAAGCATTAAATGTTCCATCTGATCCCATAGATCCGTTAGCTATGATTCCTTGCCCTTCGCGGAATAAATCTGGCAATATTCCAACGTAACGTACTGGCTGACTGGATTTCAAGTCAGTAAGTATGAAGCTTACTTCAAGAGAATTCGGCGAACGCGTTACACTGTTTTCAACCACTATCCCTCCAACTCTAAAGGATTCCCGACTTTTTGCATCTCCATTTGCTATTTCTGTAGGGCTGTAGAAATACATTAGGTTACTTTCAAAAGCCGATAGGATTAGGTAGACCGCCACACAACCCCCAATCATTCCCAGTATTATTCCTGATATCCGTTTAGTTCTTTTTTTCATTATTATTTTCGTTTTGCAATATTTCCCACATCAATTTTTTAGCATTTTGCAGGTTTTTCTGAGAAACTAATCCAAGAATGAGCATGCCCGCAAAAGTGAATATAAATGCACTAAGAATATATTCGATATATTGCAAAACGGAGCCCCAATTTATAATAGTTAGCTAACTTCTTTACGAATCCAATTAGCATTTCGTTCATAGCGAATTATCTCACTTTGCATCCTTATCATCAAAATAAGTACAAAA
>MDTG01333849.1_pt1 | contig 17021 bp, 16 predicted proteins | sample 811421 | NCBI WGS metagenome assembly MDTG01 (sample SAMN05326645, study PRJNA326480) | marine metagenome | isolation source: seawater | place: Pacific Ocean: South East | collected 2011
GTAAAATGCCATCCTCCATTATGTACAAATTCAATATTTGAAAATTTTTTCTCTGAAAAAAAGTATCTATTCTCCATACAGGGTATTTTTTATTTTTTAAGTTTCTTAGCCACTGAGGAGATTTGAAAAGTTTTTTTGTACAAGCTTTTGAGCCAAACCATTCTAGCTCTTCATAAAAAAGATTGAATTTATAATAAAACATTTTTTGTTTAAATAATAAAATGGAGGAAATATGATTTTTAAAATTAATATCTTTTAAATTAGGAATTTCATCAATATCACTTATAATTATGAAGTCATCATTTTCAGCAAAATTTAGACCTAGCTCTATACTATTTCTTTGAAAGTTATCTCTGTATAAAGCTTTCATATTTAATTCTTCATTTTTAATAGGTTTTTTTATTAAGAAAAGCTTTTCAGGTTCTTTATCTAAAAAAATATATTCAATCTTTTTTTTAAAATTTTTAAAGTTATTAATATTAAAATTTTGCTTTTTGACTTCGCCATTATGACGATATTTTGACTCAACAATTATGAACTTATCTACATATTTATTTAAAACATTAAGACGCAAATCCAATATTAAGTCTTCGTCTAGGTATGTAAAACAGTCAAAAATTTTCATTTAAATTGATATAAAATTCAATTAACTATATACAACCTAAAATAATTGAAATGAAGAAAATTATTATCACTGGAGGACTAGGCTACATTGGAACAGAATTATGCAAGATTTATTCTGGTGTTAGTTGGAATAATAAAATCACAGTAATTGATAACAGGTTTATTTCTGAGAGGGTTAACCAACTAAGAAATTGGAATATAGATTTTATACATGGTGATATTTTAGACAAAAACTTAGTAAGAAAATATTGCCAAGATGCTGATGTAGTTCATCACCTTGCAGGTGTTACAGATGTTCCTAGAGTAAAAAATGAAAGCAACAATGATATAGATGATAAAATTATGTTAGTTGCTAAGCAAGGCACACAAAATATTTTAGATTCAATAAACGAAAAATGTAAAATTATTCTTCCGTCTACTCACGTTGTTTATGAAGGTTTAGAAAAAGTTAAAAATGATATACGAGAAGATGAAGAAACAAAGCCTGTACTTGCTTATGCTAAATCTAAAGCTATTAATGAAAAACAATTAAAAGAATCTGGGAAGAATTATATAATTTTGAGATTGGGTTCAGTTTATGGATATTCGACAGATACAGCTCGTATTGATATAATGCCTAATCTCTTTTCTAAAATTGCTTCTCAAGATGGAACTTTAAAACTCTTTTCAGGTGGAAGACAAGTTAAAAGCTTAGTTCCACTTATAGATGTTGCAAGATGCTTTAAGTATATGGAGGAAAAAAGTGATATTTCATCTGAAATATTTAATTTAACGAAAGATACTGTTACTGTTAAAGAAGTTGCAGAAATTTGTAAAAAATACAATCCTCAAATAACATTAAGAGAAACCAACGATCCAATACCAAATGAAGGATTTTCTTTATCTAATAAAAAAATTTTAGAAAAGGGTTTTAAATTTCTTTATGCACTTGATGAAAGCATTAAAGAGATGATTGGCAAATGGTCAAAACAAAAATTAATAAAAGATTTAGAACATGTTAGAGACGGAGGTGATGAATACGTAGATTCTAGAGGAAAGATCAGTAATCACGAACTTACCGAACCAATAAATATGATAGGATTGATAGATTCAAAAAAAGGAACTATTAGAGCTAATCACTATCATCCACAACAGGAGCAAAAATGCTTGTTTACAAAAGGTCAAATTATAGAAATTTTTCAAGACATATTAAATCCAAACTCTCCAAAAATCACACAAGTAGTTAACGAAGGTCAGTTATCAATCATTAAACCTAATGTAGCGCATACCATGGTTTTTACTAAAGACACCACTTTTCTAAATTTAGTAAGAGGAGATAGAGAGCATAAAAATTATGGAATTACTCATACAATCAAACACGTTTTTGTAGATGAGAAAGAAAGAGATTTATTGCTTAGTTCATATAAATTTGATTGTAGGTCTTGTGGAAATAAAGATTTAAAAAGAGTTGTTTCATTAGGATACCAACCTCTTGCGAATAATTTGTTAAATAAACAAGATCAAAAATGCGAACTATATCCTTTGGAAGTTAATTATTGTTACAAGTGCCATAATTGTCAACTATCTGTAGCAGTTGATCCAAAAAAAATGTTTTCAAACTATTTGTATACATCTTCTACGTCTAAATCATTCAGACAGCATTTTATTAATGCTGCAAAAAAATATATTAATAACTTTAAGTTAAATAAAAAAAAGTCTTACATAATAGACATAGGAAGTAACGATGGGGTTGCTTTAAAACCATTTAAGGAATTGGGCTTTAAGAAAATTTTGGGTATAGAACCAGCTAAAAATTTAGCAAAATTAGCAAATAAGAATAAAATTAATACATTTAATGGTTTTCTTATAAAAAAAAATCTGAAGAAAATAAAAAAAAATGCCGATCTAATTTTAGCTTCTAATGTTTTTGCACACTCAGATCAGTTAAAAGAAATGGCTGAATGCATGTTTAAACTTTTAAATAAGAATGGTACTGTAATTATTGAAATTCAATATCTATTAAACACTCTAAAAGATCTAACATTTGATAATATTTACCATGAACATTATAATTATTGGTCTCTCACATCTTTAGTTAATTTTTTCAATCAATTTAATGCAAAAATCTTTAGAGCTGAGAAGATAGACACTCACGGAGGGTCTTTAAGAATTTATGTAAAAACAAATAAAAAGATTAAAATTGAAAAGAGTGTAAAAGTTTTACTAAAAGAAGAGGAAAAGTTTGGAATTAAAAAATTCAAAACTTATCAGGATTTTGGAAACAAAGTATACAAGATTAGAGATAATGTTATTAAAAATATAAAGAAAATTAAAAAAGAAAATAAAAAAATTATTGGGTATGGATCTCCTGCTAAAGCAACAACAGCTTTAAATTTCTATGGAATTTCAAAAGAAATTGATTTTGTTGTAGAAGATAATAAACTTAAACATAATAAGTATATTCCTGGAGTTAAAATTCCAATTAAAAGCAAAGATAAGATTATTGGAAAAAATAATACTATATTAGTTTTAGCATGGAATTTTTTTAAAGAGATCAAGGACATCAATAAAGCTATATCTAACAACTTTATAAGTATAAAAGATTTAGAGAAATAAATTTATTTTTTTATAAAGTTTTCTGCTTGTGTAATAATCAATTCTGTTTCTGAAGGAAGTACAATTTCTTTTCGATCAACTTTTTTTTCTATCTTATTTTCAAGCAAAACTTCAATCGCTTCTAATATTTCATTAGTACTGAAATTGTTTTTCATTAAAAATTTAATAATTTGAAAAAATATCATAAATAATCATTTTAAGATTATCTACGGACTCATAGAAGTAATTTATATAGGGTTCTAATAATGGAAAATTATAAATGATTAAATCTTTTGTTAAATTTAAAAGACCATAAATAGCAGATGCAAAAATAATAAACGTTATAAGGTAACTATAAAAACCATAGGATATAACTGCGCTAGAATTTTTTGTAGTTTTTTTATTTTTTTTTGTAACTACACTTGAAGGATCAATTATTTTTATACCATGTTTTTTTTGAAGATATTCTTCAGAGTATGTATCAATAGATTTTTTCTTTTTAGGGGGGGTTTTTTTTGTTTTCTTTAAATTAACAGCAGCTGGTTTCTTTTCTACTTTTTCTGTTTTTAAAGGATATTGTGTCCATTGATTCCCACAAGAGCTACATTGGACTAATCTTCCCTTTGAAGTTATTGCACTATCTGGAACAACAAACTGTTTTTCACAAGATTTACAACGTATAATCATAGAAATAGATAATACAGGTAATTAGATAAAACTTAAATTAATTTTTTTTTTGCTTTTTACATTGTGAAATAATTATTGTATATCTCGGTTCTGTTTAATTTGGGGCGGTTAGCTCAGTTGGTAGAGCATCTCGTTTACACCGAGAGGGTCATAGGTTCGAGTCCTTTACCGCCCACCAGTTTTGGGGGTGTAGCTCAGTTGGTTAGAGCGATCGCCTGTCACGCGATAGGTCGAGGGTTCGAGTCCCTTCACTCCCGCCATTACTTGATAATCATTTTCATTTAAATTAACGATAATACAACTATCTGTCACCTGTACACTTCTGATTTAGATGATATACAATAAGTTAATTAATATAAGAATCTTCAAGCCATAAGGTATTGAAGTAGATATTGATGAACAATGATTTATAACTTTTTATCAGAATATTTATCTATAATTCTCTTTCTATTTATAGCTTTAATTTTAAGCATTGGTTTCATAGTAATTAATTTTTTAGCTTCACCTAGCAATCCAGATCCAGAGAAACTCTCTGCTTACGAATGTGGCTTTGAAGCTTTTAATGACTCAAGAATGGAATTCGACGTTAGATTCTATTTAGTTGCTATTCTATTTATTATTTTTGACCTTGAAATAGCATTTCTTTTTCCATGGGCTATATCTTTAGGAAATATAGGTGCATTAGGATTTTGGTCTATGATGATATTTTTACTGACTTTGACTATTGGATTTATTTATGAATGGAAAAAAGGAGCATTAGAATGGGAGTAAAATTTAGTTTACCAAACGATAAAGAAAAAGAAATTCCAGAAGAATTTAAAAAATTAGCTAAAGATTTTAGTGAAAAAGGTTTCATAACAACTTCAATGGAAAATTTAATTAATTGGTCTAGAACTGGATCACTACATTGGATGACCTTTGGTTTAGCGTGTTGCGCTGTTGAGATGATGCATACCTCAATGCCAAGATATGATTTAGAAAGATTTGGTGCGGCACCTAGAGCTTCACCAAGACAATCTGATGTTATGATAGTAGCTGGAACATTGACAAATAAAATGGCTCCAGCACTTAGAAAAGTTTATGATCAAATGCCTGAACCAAGGTATGTCATATCTATGGGAAGTTGCGCAAACGGTGGAGGCTACTATCACTATTCTTATTCTGTTGTAAGAGGCTGTGATAGAATTGTGCCAGTTGATATTTATGTTCCAGGATGCCCACCATCCGCAGAAGCTTTACTGTACGGAGTACTACAGTTGCAAAAAAAAATAAGAAGAGAAGGCACAATTCAGAGATAAATTTATGAATAAAAAAAAAATTCAAGATATTGAAAAAGTAATTAATTCAGAACTAACAAGCAAATTAAAAAAAACGACAATAAAATTTGAAGAGTTATCTATAGAAATAGACGTAGAGGAGATAATTAATGTTATTCAATTTTTAAAGTCAAATGATGACTGTAAGTTTAAACAACTAATAGATATACTTGGTGTAGACTTTCCAGAAGAAGAAAAAAGATTTAGACTAGTATATCTTCTTTTATCTCATGAAAATAATTTAAGAATCAAAATAACCGTTAATTTCGAATTAGGAAAAAAAATTCCTTCTATTGTCAAAATATTTCCATCAGCAAATTGGATGGAAAGAGAAGTTTTTGATATGTACGGAATAAGGTTTGACAATCACCCCGACCTTAGAAGAATATTAACTGATTATGGCTTTAAAGGTCATCCACTAAGAAAGGACTTCCCACTTACTGGGTTCAATGAAGTTAGATATAGCGAAAAAAATAAAAAGGTTATCTATGAGTCGGTAAAATTAGAACAAAATTATAGAGATTTTGATTTTGAGAGTCCTTGGGAAGGTACTAAATATATAAAAGATCTTAATAAAAAAAATAAAGATGAACAAAAAAAATAAAACTCTTAGTCTAAATTTTGGCCCTCAGCACCCTGCAGCGCATGGTGTCCTAAGACTAATATTAGAATTAGATGGTGAGATAGTAGAAAAGGCGGATCCGCATATTGGCTTATTACATCGAGGTACAGAAAAATTAATTGAACACAAAACATATGCCCAAGCTTTACCGTATTTTGATAGATTAGATTATGTAGCTCCAATGAACCAAGAGCATGCTTTCGCTTTAGCAATAGAAAAACTAATTAATATAGACGTTCCTATTAGGGCAAAATACATAAGAGTTATTTTTTGTGAAATTGGAAGAATTTTAAGCCATATACTGAATGTTACTACACAAGCCTTAGATGTTGGGGCTCTAACTCCTTCCTTATGGGGCTTTGAAGAAAGAGAAACATTAATGACATTTTATGAAAGAGCTTCTGGCTCTCGTTTACACGCAAATTTTTTTAGGACTGGCGGCGTTCATCAAGATCTTCCAACTAAACTTCTTGAGGATATTGGAAAGTTTTGTGAAACTTTTCCTAAGACCATTGATGACCTAGAAAGTTTATTAACAGATAATAGAATATTTAAACAAAGAAATGTTGAAATTGGAATAGTTACAAAAAAAGAAGCATTAGAACATAGTTTTTCTGGAGTAATGCTGAGAGGGTCTGGAATTCCTTGGGACTTAAGAAAATCACAACCATACGAATGTTATAAGGATTTAGATTTTAACATTCCAATAGGTAAAAACGGAGATTGTTATGATCGCTATCTATGTAGAATTGAGGAAATGAGAGAAAGTACAAAGATAATAAAGCAATGCCTTAATAATATGCCGAGAGGACCTGTAAAAACAATTGATAATAAAATATCTCCACCCTCTAGAGAAGATTTAAAAAATTCTATGGAAGCTCTCATCCATCACTTTAAATTATTTACCGAAGGCTACAGAGTTCCAGCTGGAGATGTTTACTGTGCAGTAGAGGCTCCAAAAGGTGAATTTGGGGTTTATCTGATTTCAGATGGAAGTAATAAACCTTATAGATGTAAAATTAGAGCACCTGGATTTTCACATTTACAGGCAATGGATTATTTAATTAGAGGACATATGCTAGCTGATGTACCTGCTGTTCTTGGATCATTAGATATAGTTTTTGGAGAGGTAGATAGATGAGTTTGAAAAAAATCCATGAAGAACAGCCAGATAACTTTAAGTTTTCAAATGAAAATTTATCAATTGCAGAAAATCTTATAAAAAAATATCCAAAACAAAATAAAAAGAGTGCTATAATGCCTTTGCTTTACTTAGCTCAAAAGCAAAACCAAAATTGGATTCCATTGTCAGCAATGAAGTACTTGGCAAAGTACTTATCTATTCCTTATATAAATGTTTACGAAGTTGCAACGTTCTATACTATGTATAATCTTGCTCCGGTCGGAAAATACTTTGTACAAGTTTGCACTACAAGCCCATGTTTGATTAGAGGTGCAGATAAACTCGTAAAAGTTTGTAAAAAAAGAATTTCTGAAAATGAAGGTGAATTATCAAAAGATGGTTTATGTTCTTGGATAGAAGTTGAGTGTTTAGGAGCATGTGTTAATGCACCAATGATGCAAATTAATAATGATTACTATGAAGATTTAGATGAAAAAAATACAATAGAAATTATAAACTCATTAATAAGTGATAAACCAATAAAACCAGGTTCCTTTAGAGGAAGAAAAAATACTTCACCAGAAAAAACAAACAAACAGAATGGTAAAACTAATGCTTAAAGAAGAAGATAAAATATTTAAGAATCTTTATAATGAACTAGGTTGGGAAATAGACAAATCCATCAATAGGGAAGACTGGAAAAATACAAAAGAAATTATTTCAAAAGGAAGAGATTGGATCATAAATGAAATCAAAACTTCCGAATTAAGAGGGCGAGGAGGAGCAGGATTTCCGACTGGTTTAAAATGGTCTTTTGCACCTAAAGAGATTGGTTCAAGACCACATTACCTTGTGATTAATGCTGATGAGTCTGAACCAGGAACCTGTAAAGATAGAGATCTTTTAAGATTTGAACCTCAAAAACTATTAGAAGGATGCCTAATTTCTGGTTACGCAGTAAATGCACATACTTGCTATATTTATGTCAGAGGTGAATATTTTAACGAAGGAAAAAGATTACAAGAAGCTATTGACCAAGCATATGAAAAAAATTTTTTAGGAAAAAATGCATGTGAAACAGGTTGGGATTTCGATATCTATATACATTACGGTGCAGGAGCTTATATTTGTGGGGAAGAAACAGCCTTGCTAGAAAGTCTTGAAGGAAAAAAAGGTCAACCAAGATTAAAACCACCTTTTCCTGCCTTAGTTGGACTGTATGGCTGCCCAACAATCGTGAACAATGTCGAAACTATAGCCGTTGTTCCTACAATCTTAAGAAGAGGAGGAAAATGGTTTGCTTCTCTTGGAAAACCTAAAAATACTGGCACTAAAATTTTTTGTATATCAGGAAATGTTAACTCTCCATGTAACATTGAAGAAGAAATGGGTATTTCTTTGAAAGAACTGATAGAAAATTATGCTGGTGGAGTAGTTGGCGGCTGGGAAAACTTACAAGCAGTAATACCAGGAGGATCTTCAATGCCCTTATTACCAAAAAAAATTTGTGAAACCATTAAAATGGACTTTGATTCTTTGGTTTCTGTAAAAAGTGGTTTAGGAACTGCAGGAATAGTAGTTATTAATAAAGATCAAGATATCATCAAATGTATGGCAAGAATATCTAGATTTTACAAACATGAAAGTTGTGGACAGTGCACTCCTTGCAGAGAAGGCTCTGGATGGATGTGGAGAATTTTAGAAAGAACCGCAAAAGGTGACGCTACCTTTAGTGATATAGATTTATTATCTGATGTTACTAAACAAATAGAAGGTCATACGATTTGTGCATTTGGTGAAGGTGCAGCGTGGCCAGTTCAAGGTTTGTTAAGACATTTTAGAAAAGAAATTGATAAACGATGTACAAACGATCCAATTGTTAAGAAGAAAAGAAATATACCTTATTTAGTTGATCAACATTTATTAGAAAAAGACAATGCCTAAAATAATTATTAACGATAAAGAAATAGATTTTGAAACAGGAATGACTGTCTTACAAGCATGTGAAATAGCTGGAGCAGAAATACCTAGATTTTGTTATCATGAAAAGCTCTCAATTGCAGGAAATTGTAGAATGTGTCTTGTTGAACTAGATAAATCTCCGAAACCAATTGCTTCATGTGCAATGCCTGCCACTGAAGGAATGAATATTAAAACTAATACTAAATTTGTAGATAAAGCTAGAAAGGGTGTAATGGAATTTTTATTAGCTAATCACCCTTTAGATTGCCCTGTTTGTGATCAAGGTGGAGAATGCGATTTACAAGATCAATCCCTTTTCTACGGCATAGATAAGTCAAGATTCAAAGAAAATAAAAGAGATGTAAAAGATAAATATATGGGTCCTTTAATTAAAACTCAGATGACAAGATGTATTCATTGCACAAGATGTATAAGGTTTGCAACTGAGGTTGCTGGCGTTCCTGAGCTAGGAGCTATAGGACGTGGTGAAGATATGGAAATTACTACTTACCTTGAAAGATCTATGCAGTCAGAGTTATCAGCAAATGTTATTGATTTATGCCCTGTAGGAGCATTGACATCTAAACCTTATGCTTTTGAAGCCAGACCATGGGAATTAAAAAAAACAGAGAGTATCGATGTTATGGATGCCGTTGGATCAAATATTAGAGTAGATACTTATGGTTGGGAAGTTAAAAGAATTTTACCAAGAACCAATAATGAAATTAATGAAGAGTGGATATCTGATAAGACAAGATATGCTTGCGATGGTTTGTTAAAACAACGACTAGACATTCCTTATATCAAGAGAGAAGAAAAATTTATAAAATCAAGCTGGGATGAAGCTTTGAATCTGATATGTGAAAAGATCAATACTATAAGCTATAGAGATATAGGCGCTCATGTAGGAGATATGGCTAGTTTAGAAAGTATTTTTGCTTTTAAAAAATTTCTTACATCTATTAAATGTGAAAACTATGATTTTAGAGAAAAAAATTTTTATATAAACTCCAAAGAAAAGATTAATTATTTATTTAATTCTTCAATAGGAAAGATAGAGGATTCAGATTTAATTTTACTTATAGGCTGTAATCCAAGACATGAAGCGACAATGGTAAATGCAAGAATTAGGAAAGCTTTTATAAAGAATAAACTACCCATATATTCGCTAGGAAACCCAGGTGATCTTACCTACGATTATAAGGTTTTAGGGGAAAATACACAGGATTTAAAAGAAATAATCGAAGGAAAAAATTCATTTAATAAGATATTTTTATCTTCAAAAAAACCAATAGTTATTATTGGCGAGTCTGCATTAGGTCTTAGAAGCGGATCTTATATTTTTGAAGAGATCAAAGAATTTTTATTTAAAAATAATTTTATTAACAGCAATTGGAATGCGTTGAATATTTTAGTAAAGAATGCATCAACAGTTGGATGTTTAGACCTAAAATTTTTTAATCATAAGGAAAATGATAGCTCAATTTTTTTTGATAAATTAAGAAATAATAAATTTGAATTAATTTATTTATTAGGATCTGACAACTTAAAATTCAAAAAAAAGAAAGAATTTATTATTTATCAAGGAAGTCATGGGGACAAGGGAGCAGAAATGGCGGATATAATATTACCTAGCCCAGCTTATACCGAACAAGATGGTTTATATATTAATATTGAAGGAAGGGTTCAACAGTGCAGAAAAGCCTCTTATCCTCCAGGAAAATCTCTTGAAGATTGGAAAATTTTTAATTTAATTTTAAAAAAATTGATTAACGAAAAATTAATTAATAGTCATGAGAATTTAAAAAAATCAGTCACTAAAGAGATAATTAATTTTTCTAAGATAGACGAACTGCCCAAAAATGAGTTAGAAAATACAAATAAGGTTGTTTCAAACTTTTATAATGAATTTATAAGTATAGAAAAGACTGACTACTATTTTAGCAATGCAATTGCTAGAGCATCAAAAACTATGAGTGACTGTAAAAAAATAGATTTTAAATCAATCAAAGAAAAAAATTATAATTAATATGGAATATTTAAATATTTTAAGCGAAGAAATTTACAAGATCTTTTTTTTAGTTGTCCCAATTTTAGTTTCTGTTGCTTTAATTGTTTGGTTAGACAGAAGAATATGGGCCTTAATACAAAAAAGAAAAGGACCTAATGTAGTCGGACCTTTTGGTCTTTTTCAAACTTTAGCAGATGCTTTAAAATATATCTTTAAAGAAATTATAATACCAGCTAGTGCTAATAAAATTATTTTTATTTTAGCCCCAATAGTCACTATGACACTAGCATTGGGAGCTTGGGCAGTTATTCCTTTAAGTGAAGATTTAGTTTTAGCTAATATCAATATTGGAATACTTTATCTTTTTGCAGTTTCGTCTCTTAGTGTGTATGGAATAATAATGGGGGGATGGGCCTCTAATTCTAAATATCCATTTCTAGGGGCAATAAGATCAGCAGCTCAAATGGTATCATATGAAGTTTCAATAGGTATTATCATTATAAATGTTTTACTATGCGTTGGTTCGTTAAATCTTCAAGATATAGTTTTAGCTCAAAAAAATATTTGGTTTGTAATTCCTCTTTTTCCAATGTTTGTTATTTTTTTTATATCTGCTTTAGCAGAAACTAATCGCCCTCCTTTTGATTTACCAGAGGCAGAAGCGGAACTGGTAGCTGGTTACCAAACCGAATACTCTGGTATGATGTATGCAATGTTTTGGTTAGGGGAATATGCAAATATATTATTGATGTGCGCAATGGGAGCAATATTATTTTTAGGCGGTTGGCTTCCTCCTTTAGATATTTACCCTTTAAATATTGTTCCAGGAGTAATTTGGATGATTTTAAAAATATTGTTTCTATTTTTTTTATTTTCAATCGTTAAAGCAATTGTTCCAAGATATAGATATGATCAATTAATGAGATTAGGATGGAAAATATTTTTACCATTTTCATTGATTTATGTAGTGATGACTGCAAGTTTTTTGTTTTATTTTGACATGTTACCAACTAAGGATTTTTAAATGAAATTAAATAGGTTTTTTAAAATAATTTTTCTATCAGAATTTGTTTCTGGAATAATTATTGCAATTAAGGAAATTTTTAAATCAAAAAAAACGATCAATTATCCATACGAAAAAGGCTCGATAAGCCCTAGATTTAGAGGGGAACACGCACTTAGAAGGTATCCAAATGGCGAAGAGAGATGTATCGCATGTAAACTATGTGAAGCAGTATGCCCAGCTCAAGCAATAACTATAGAGTCTGAAGAAAAAAAAGATGGAAGCAGGAAAACAACAAGATACGACATCGATATGTTAAAATGTATCTATTGTGGACTTTGCCAAGAGTCTTGTCCAGTTGATGCAATTGTGCAAGGTCCTAACTTTGAGTTTGCAACAGAGACTCGTGAAGAGCTTTATTATAATAAGGAAAAATTATTAGACAATGGAGATAGATGGGAGTCTGTTTTGGAAAAAAACATTAAACTCGACAAACCATATCGATAACAAATGTTAGCTCATTCTTTTTTCTTTTATTTTTTTTCAGTCATAGCAATACTTTCAGCATTGATGGTTATAACCTCAAGAAGCACTATTAATTCTGTTTTTTTTCTAATACTAGATTTTATTTCTATTGGTTGTCTATTTATAATGGTAGGGGCTGAATTTTTAGGAATAATAATTTTAATTGTTTATGTAGGAGCTGTGGCAGTTTTGTTTTTATTTGTTGTAATGATGCTAAATGTTGCACAGCAAAAAAAATCTTGGTTTGTTGGAAAAAAATCTACTCATATTCCCTCAGGGTTAATCGTAAGTATCATAATTTTTTTAGAATTATTGGTGGTAGTTGGCGGATGGAAATATAAAGAAAATGTAATGAGTAGTAGTAACTTGATATTGAATGAGAATATTTCAAATACTCACTTAATAGGCAATGTAATGTATACTGATTATATCTTATATTTTCAAGTTTCAGGAATAATTTTACTTCTATCTATGATTGGTGCAATTATTTTAACCTATAGAAAAAGAGAAAATATAAAAAAGCAAAGTTATATTAATCAAATCTCAAGAGAGAAAATCTCTTCAATCGAAATAAAAAAAGTTGAGTTTGAAAAAGGAGTAAAAGTTGATGATTGATATTGGATTAGGTCATTACCTTACCTTAGGAGCTGTAATTTTTTCTCTTGGAGTTATAGGAATTTTTTTAAATAGAAAAAATATTATAGTAATTATTATGTCTATTGAGTTAATACTTTTAGCTGTAAACATAAACCTAATTTCTTTTTCAATTTTTACTTCAGATATTGTTGGGCAAATCTTTACGATGTTAATTTTAACTGTAGCTGCAGCTGAAGCTGCCATAGGTTTAGCAATAATAGTAATACTTTATAGGAATAAAGGTTCGATTAGAGTTGAAGATATTCATGAGATGAAAGGTTAGATGGAGTACGCAATATTATTTTTACCATTAGCTGGATCAATTGTAGGATATTTTGGAAAATCTTTGGGAAGTCTCTTTTCAGAATTAACAACAACTTTTTTCGTAACTGTCTCAGCAATTCTATCGTTGATAGTCTTTTTTAATGGAATAAACGAAGATATATACGGCAACTATAAGATATTTGAATGGGTAAATTCTGGAAGTTTTATAGCTAATTGGTCAATTAATGTTGACCCTCTCAGTTCAGTTATGCTTGTTGTTGTTACTTTTATTTCTTCATTAGTCCATATTTATTCAATTGGCTACATGAGTCATGATCCTCACAAGCCAAGATTTATGTCTTACCTTTCCTTGTTTACATTTTCCATGTTATCTCTTGTTGTTTCTGACAACTTTTTACAATTATTTTTTGGTTGGGAAGGTGTAGGACTGTGCTCTTATTTGTTAATAGGTTTTTGGTACAAAAGAAATTCCGCTAACAATGCTGCTATAAAAGCTTTTATTGTAAATAGAGTTGGAGATTTTGGGTTAGCAATTGGTATTTTTCTCCTTTTTTTTCACCTAGGAACGATTAATTTTAATGAGATTTTTAAATTAATTCCTCAATTTGATCAAAAAGAAATTATTTTTTTAGGACTAGAAGTTAACTTAATTACTACAATTTGCTTATTTTTGTTTATTGGAGCAATGGGTAAATCAGCACAATTTCTTCTACACACTTGGTTGCCAGATGCAATGGAAGGACCTACACCCGTATCAGCACTTATTCATGCAGCAACAATGGTAACTGCAGGAGTTTTTTTAGTTGTGAGATGTTCACCAATATTTGAATATTCTGTTTTTGCTCTTAATATAGTTGCTTCAGTAGGTATTATCACTGCTATCTTTGCAGCTTCTGTTGCTCTTGTTCAAAATGATATAAAAAAAATAATAGCCTACTCAACATGTAGCCAGTTAGGCTATATGTTTTTTGCTGCAGGTATCGGAGCATACCATGTAGCAATATTTCATTTATTTACACACGCTTTTTTTAAAGCTTTATTATTTTTAGGTTCAGGATCAGTAATACATGCCTTTAAAGATGAGCAAGACATTAGAAATATGGGAGGCGTATGGAAAAAACTTCCCTATACATGGGTTTTAATGTTGATAGGAACATTAGCTCTAACAGGATTTCCCTTTTTATCTGGATTTTACTCAAAGGATGCAATTATTGAATTTGCGTATCTTAAAGGTTCATACGTTGGATATTCAGCAGCTTACGTAGGAATATTCACAGCTTTTCTAACAGCAATTTATTCTTGGAGATTGATGTTTAAAACTTTTCATGGAAAATTTATGAATAAAAATTTATCAGTCGACGAAACTCATGAATCTCCCTTAATAATGCTTGTTCCTCTTATTTTTTTAGCTTTAGGAGCAATATTTTGTGGTTATTTATTTAAAGAATTATTTATTGGAAGTGAAAGTGAAAATTTTTGGAATGGCTCAATATTGTTCTTAGAAGAAATTTCCCATGAATATATTCCTACTTGGCTTTTATTAATAACACCATTATTGGTTATTTTGGCAATTCCGATTTCTTACTATTTGTTTTTAAAAAATACAACAATTTTGGATAATTTAAAAAATAAAAATTTATCATTGTATAATTTCTTTTTAAATAAATGGTATATTGATGAAGTTTATGAAATTATTTTCATTAAACCTTTAAAAAAAATAGGATTAATTTTTTGGAAAAAAGGAGATGAAGGTACTATCGATAGATTTGGACCTAATGGAATCTCAAAGCTAATAAAGCTAATATCAAATAAGGCTGTTCAGTTTCAAAGTGGTTATATTTACGACTACGCATTTGTAATGTTAATTGGCCTAACTTTATTAATAACCTATCTAATATTATATTAAAATGGATTTCCCTATACTTTCAACAATAATTTTCTTACCTTTATTAGGATCATTATTTATTTTTCTATTTAAAAATTATAAAGATAACAGTCAAAGCCCTGTTTATATTTCATTATTTACAAGCTTAGTAAATTTAATTTTAGTTTTTTTCTTATGGTATTCATTTGATAAAAGTTATTTAGGGTTTCAATTTATTGAAGAGAAAAATTGGATAAATGGTTTAATAAAATTTAAACTAGGAATAGATGGTATTTCTATTTTATTCGTTCTTCTTACAGCTTTAATCGCTCCTATCTGTATTATCTCTTGTATTAATAGTGTTAAAGAAAGAATTAAAGAATTCCTAATAGCGATATTGGTTTTGGAAACTTTTATGATTGGAGTTTTCTGCTCTCTTGATCTTGTAGTATTTTATCTATTTTTTGAAGCTGGTTTGATACCAATGTTCATAATAATTGGAGTTTGGGGTGGCCCAAAAAGAGTCTATTCGGCTTTTAAATTTTTCTTATATACCTTGCTTGGTTCAGTATTAATGTTAGTAGCAATTTTAACTATTTACTGGCTAACAGGAACAACAGATATAACTGAAATTTTTAAAATTAAAATTCCTCAAGAATACCAATATCTTTTATGGTTAGCCTTTTTTAGTTCTTTCGCAGTGAAAATGCCAATGTGGCCAGTTCATACATGGTTACCAGACGCCCATGTAGAAGCTCCAACAGCGGGCTCAGTTATATTAGCAGCAATACTTTTAAAAATGGGAGGATATGGTTTTTTAAGATTTTCAATTGGGTTGTTTCCAGTTGCTTCTGAATATTTTATTCCATTAATTTATTCCTTAAGTATTATTGCAATCATATATACTTCTCTAGTAGCATTAATGCAGGAGGATATGAAAAAATTAATAGCATATTCCTCTGTTGCACATATGGGGTACGTTACTCTTGGAATATTTACTTTTACGAAAGAGGGAATTGATGGAAGTATATTTCAAATGATAAGTCACGGTCTAATTTCTGCAGCACTTTTTTTATGTGTAGGAGTTCTGTATGATAGAACACATTCTAGACTTATAAGTTCATATGGCGGAATAGTTGATTATCTTCCAAAATATTCTTTGGTTTTTATGATTTTTGTCTTAGCAGCTTTAGGCTTACCAGGAACGACTGGTTTTCTGGGTGAGTTTTTAGTTTTAGTAGGAATTTTTAAAAAAAATTATTTAGTTGCGATATTAGCAAGTTTTGGAGTTATTCTCGCAGCCGCTTATATGCTTTGGTTATCTAAAAGAGTAATTTTTGGAAAAATAAAAAATTTAGAAATTAAAAACCTTAGCGATATCAACTTTTATGAAAAGATAATGCTATCTTTATTGGCAATAATCATAATTGTATTTGGTTTTTATCCAGAGCCAATACTAGACACAATGAATATTTCGGTAAACAGCTTGATTTATAACTACCAAGAAGATTTGGCTTACCATATGAATATTAGCAAATGATAAATAATTTAAATATTTTATTACCTGAAATTTTCCTCTCTATTTCAATTTTTTTAATTTTAATGATTGGGGTTTTTGTAAAAAAAAGCTATAACTTAGTAACTAACCTATCAATTTTTTCATTAATTATATTAATATTAATTATTTATAATAGCGATAATACTTATGTTGAGGTATTTTCTCAAAGCTTTATAAGAGATTCCTACTCAAATTTTATTAAGATACTTATCTTGGTTTCAAGTATTTTTA
>MDTG01225017.1_pt1 | contig 17019 bp, 16 predicted proteins | sample 811421 | NCBI WGS metagenome assembly MDTG01 (sample SAMN05326645, study PRJNA326480) | marine metagenome | isolation source: seawater | place: Pacific Ocean: South East | collected 2011
TTAACGGCAAACTTAAAAGGCTAAAAAGGCAGTTTACTTCTGCTTCCTTTTGTGACGTAATGTTAGCACAGTTATCAAAACAGCATTATCTGTTGATGATGAAATAACTAAAGCAATACTTATAACTTTTAAGTAGGTTTATTATTAAAAAGCATATTGTTTTTTATTTGGAGTATTAAATATAATATCTTCATAAAATGAATTCCCTACAAATCATAATACTACAACACAACACCGTTTGGCACAACCCTGTTGCCAACCAACAACGTTTCGAAATTCAACTTAATGAACTATCCGATTCAACAAAGCTTGTTATTTTGCCCGAAATGTGGACTTCGGGCTTTACTATGGCACCAGAAAGAGTTGCCGAAACCATGGATGGTACATCTATTCAATGGATGAAAGAAATGGCAAAAAAACACCATATAGCCATTTGTGGTAGCCTTGCTATTCAAGAAGAAAAATATTTTTATAACCGCTTTGTTTTTGTGCATCCCAACGGCAGGTTAGACACTTACGACAAAGCTCATCCTTATACACCCTCTGGCGAGGAAAAGGTGTATAGGGCTGGGAAACAAATCGCTTTGATTCAATATGCAGGTTTTCGGATTCGTCCATTGGTATGTTATGACTTGCGCTTTCCCGTTTTTGCGCGTAACACAGATGATTATGACCTATTGATCTGTGTTGCCAACTGGCCAGCAGCCCGTATTCAAGCATGGAATGCTCTTTTGCGTGCACGTGCCATTGAGAATATGGCCTATTGTGTTGGTGTAAATAGGACAGGAAAAGATGCCTACCGATTGACCTATCCAGGAGCCTCAGCAGCATATAACGCTTTGGGTGACGAATTGATTTATATGGACGAAAAACAAACCGTATCTTCTTTTAAAATTGAACTTGACACATTACATCAAACACGTAAAAACCTTCCTTTTTTAGAAGATCAGGATGATTTTACTCTAATATAAATTGCTCTTGCAGCTCCCAGTTGGCGCGGACATCTAATAGTGGAGGGAAATGATAGACCGCTTCCGGCTTTTGTTTTTTTAGATAGTGACCCGTATCCCACTTGCCATTGGCGTTTTCATCGATACGGACTCTTATGTAGTATTTTTGTGGACTTAAATAGGCAAAGCGGAACAAACTCTTTTCTTCTGTGACATACATGGAACGCTTTATCTCTTCTTTTTCATCTAATAAATCAATGAAAATGGGAAATGAGGGTACATTGCCTAAACGCAGTGACAAATTGCCATAGTCTACACGGCTTTTAGTTTTGAGCTTAACCGCAAGGGTGTCATGCGTAACGTCAAAAAAATCAGTAATGGCACCTGGCAAAAGTTGTAATTGATAATTTTCACTAGGGAAAACATCAAATAGCATTTGAAGCTCGTGCTTGTTGTTTTGCACCAACTTAAATGGGACACTAACAGAATCTTTATCACGCAGTGAAATAGCATCGACATCAAAGCCTTTTAAGGGCGTATTAGTTTTGATTTTTAGGGTGTCAGCAAGATGTAAAGTGCCATTTTGCACTACAGTAACTTTGAGCGAATCAGGCTCTGCTTTTCTGATGCGGTACACATAGGACTTTGTCAAGGTGTCGTACTTGAGCGTAAACTTTAATGAGTCCGTATCAATCCCTCTATACCAATAATACATGGTATCCGTTTCACGATCTCGTGAAACAACAGAAGCAAAAGAGTCAGGCAACTCTCCTTCTAAAATGATATCAAAATCAGGGCTTCCATTATAGCCAAAGCCCACACGTTGCTTCCCAGCTTGGTAAGCACGGCCAAAAGCAAAACCGGGCTCTTCTTTGAACAAGGACAGGCAAAATAGGCTGTCGTTAGGCAATGTTATGGGTTCAGATATCACATCGATTTTATCAATCGATGGATCAAACATATAATTTTTTGAGACGTCTTTTATAGCAGCCAACAGAAAACGCCCCTCTTTCAGATTGGGAATGGTAAATTCAATAAGACTATCAAGGGTGTTGGTGTAATACAGCGGCTTGTTCTTAAAAATAACAGAGTCTGTAAAAGTGCTATCCACGGGGTATAACATGACAGAAACAAAGTTTTCGGACTTGCGTGACAAGGCATCCGAAATACGTCCACGCAACGTTAAAGAGTCAATGGCTGTTCCGGTTGAAAAAACATAGGAGAAAAAGGATAAGGGATTGCCCTCGTTGTTGTCCACCACACTATCTCCAAAATTGAAGGTATAGGTTGTATTTGGCGCAAGGGTGTCCATTAGCGTAACATTAATGTATTTGGCCGCTATGCCTTGCGGTGAAATAATATAAGCACTTTGGTCAAGTGGTGGAGAAATCACCAGTTGATCCCTTAATTTTTCGAGCTTGATATACTCGTCAAAGTATATACGAATCTCATCGTCTTTGAAGTTGACAGTTTTTTGTGGTGGATCAGCACGTAGCAGCACTGGAGGCGTTTCGTCTTTGGGACCACCTGTTGGCGAACCACGACGCGCACATTGAACAAATAATGCGCAAATGAACAGTAGAACAAAAATACGTTTAAGCATGTCACAAAATAACGACTATTTTCTTGCTTTCGGAAGAATGTTTTACGCATGGGCCATTACGATTACCGAAATTTTTTGGGTGGTTTGTTCAAGTAGCGCATTTCCATAGGCGTTTAGTGTCACTACCGTAGTAATCACATCATCGACCAATAACAAGTGTCTATAGTGCGTATCGATTTCAACATAAAAAAGCATTTTTAATCTCTTTCAAGCGCTTTTTCTACTCATGCGCACCAATGTTTTGGTTTCGTTTTTTCGCAACTGCATATTGCTGAGAAATGGCACTCCAAGTTCCTTTGCCCAATATTGCCTAAAACGTGCACTTTGATTGTAACCCCGCTGTTTTTCTCGCCTTGGGTGTAGCGGAACAGAAACTACAGCATTACACTGCATTAGTAAATGTTGTTGTGGCAGCAACGCATAACATTGCTTGGCCATCCAATCTCCTACTTTAGGTTTGCTTTGATATTTGGGCGTGCGCAACATCTTTTGAATGGGATTATTTGGAAAAAATAAAAAGATGTGTAAGCACTTTCTATTGGGTGGTGTTGCCGCATCATCAGTTTGAGGGGATAGTTTTTATCCCCTTCTAAATAGGATTTGGGCAGTTGAGATTGGCAATACACATACAGCCATTGGTGCTTTTTTGGCAAGGAAAGTCCACATCACCATCAACACTGTTGAAACTATACAGAAAGTAAATCCTGGAGCATAGTAAAAGGTTAAGCGGTTCCGAAGGTTTAAATTACGAAACTTATCCTATTTTTGCCCCATGGCAAATCAAGAGCTATTCAAAAAAGTATTGTCCCATGCCAAGGAGTATGGGTTTGTTTTCCCTTCTAGTGAAATTTACGACGGACTTAGCGCTGTATATGACTATGGTCAACAAGGTGTAGCACTTAAAAAAAACCTTCGCGACTATTGGTGGAAAGCCATGGTACAACTCAATGACAATATTGTAGGCTTGGATGCAGCTATAATGATGCACCCAACCACTTGGAAGGCATCTGGTCATGTGGATGCCTTCAACGATCCGCTTATTGATAACAAGGATTCTCAAAAACGCTACCGCGCAGATGTGTTGGTGGAGGACTATGTGGGCAAGCTAGACACCAAAATTGAAAAGGAAGTGACGAAAGCTGCCAAACGTTTTGGCGATGCTTTTGATAAAACCCAATTTTTGATCACCAATCCAAGAGTGGTTGGCTATAAAGAAAAAGGAGCTGCCATACAAAAGCGTTTGGGCAAGTCCTTGGAAAATCAAGACCTAGCAGATGTCAAGTCACTAATTGAAGAACTGGAGATTGTATGCCCTGTTTCGGGTTCTAAAAACTGGACGGAGGTCAAGCAATTTAACCTTATGTTTGGCACCAAGCTTGGCGCATCCACCGAAAGTGCAACAGAAATTTATTTACGTCCCGAAACCGCACAAGGAATTTTTTTAAACTTTTTAAACGTACAGAAAACAGGCCGCATGAAACTACCCTTTGGGATTGCCCAAACGGGGAAGGCTTTTCGCAACGAAATTGTTGCGCGGCAGTTTATTTTCCGCATGCGTGAATTTGAACAAATGGAAATGCAGTTTTTTATTCCGCCCGGCACCCAAAAAGAGTGGTATGCCCACTGGAAAGAAACCCGTCTGAAATGGCACCACTCGTTAGGTTTAGGTGAGGACAATTACCGCTTTCACGACCACGAAAAATTGGCACACTATGCCGATGCCGCTTGTGATATTGAGTTCAAGTTTCCCTTTGGATTTAAGGAGTTGGAAGGCATACACTCCAGAACAGACTTTGATTTGACAAGTCACGAGGAATTTTCAGGAAAAAAACTACAGTACTTTGATCCGGAGCGTCAGGAAAACTACGTGCCTTATGTGTTGGAAACTTCTATTGGGTTAGATCGATTGTTCTTGGCGGTATTTTCAAATTCCTTACAAGAAGAAACCCTTGAAGACGGTTCTACCAGAACAGTTTTACGCTTACCAGCAGTAGTGGCACCTACCAAAGTAGCGGTATTGCCTTTGGTCAAAAAAGACGGTTTGCCCGATATTGCCAAATCTTTTGTGGATGAACTTAAATGGGACATGATGGTTGCTTATGATGAGAAAGATGCTGTTGGCCGCCGCTACAGACGACAAGATGCTTTGGGCACGCCCTTTTGTATTACGGTCGATCACCAAACCTTAGAAGATCAAACGGTAACCATTCGCTATCGTGATAGCATGGCACAAGAACGCTTGACCCTAGCAGAAGCTAAAGCTAAAATCTTAAAAACAATTGCTTTTGAAAATTGGTTAATTTAGAAGTTTAAAACTTCTTCCCAACAACAATTCCTATTGGCGTATGGGCTTCATGGGAAGTTTCTGTTGCATAACGAGCTAGCCCTGCAAACAATTCAAATGAAAAACCATTAGTGGTAACCCATTTTTGACCAATTGTCATACCAAGAGATATTTGAAGAGACTCATTTTCAACAGAGGCAAAAGAACTGAAGCCCTCTACAAAAAAACCTCTTGCACCATATTCTTCAAAATTGTAAAAGTAAAATCTATAGTAAGGATTTATAGCAAATTTCCTATCAGTTAAAAGATCATAGTCTACTGCATTTATAAACATTGACAAGCCAAGACTATTAGACTTATTCAATATTTTTTTCATAAAATATATTAATGTCTTCTACAACTAAAAAACTTAGAGCATTTAATCTAATTTCATTATCACCCTTTGATATGTGGCTTCTAAAGACGAATCCTTTACAACTGCTACCTTAACTACCTTTTTTTCTTCTTGAGAAAACCCATAAAAAGCAGTTAAAAATATTATCGATTGGAAGATAATTTTTTTCATTCGAATAATAATTGGTTAGTTGCCAATGTAGCTATTTTTCATGTATTTTAGCATAGATGAACATCATTTCCTACAATGTAAACGGTATTCGCGCAGCCATCAAAAAAGGTTTTTTGGATTGGTTGCAGCACGCCAACCCAGACGTATTATGCCTCCAAGAGACCAAAGCACAGCCTGATCAATTAGACCTCAGCGTATTTGAAGCAGCGGGCTACCCCTACTGCTACTGGTTTTCAGCTCAAAAGAAAGGTTACAGCTCTGTTGCGGTATTGTGCAAAGAAGAACCAAGGCATGCTGCCTATGGCACAGGCATAGATTATATGGATGTTGAAGGGCGTAATTTGCGTGTCGATTTTGAAGATGTTTCTGTGATGAGCCTCTACTTGCCTTCGGGGACCAATCCCGACCGATTGGCGTATAAGTTTACGTACATGGACGATTTTCAAGCCTATATTGATGAATTAAAAAAAGAATTACCCAACTTAGTAATCTGTGGCGATTACAATATTTGCCACGAAGCCATTGATATACACGACCCGGTACGCAATGCCAAGGTTTCGGGCTTTTTACCTGAGGAGCGAAGCTGGCTAGACGACTTTATAAAAAGCGGTTTTGTGGACTCGTTCCGACACCTAAACACCGCACCGCACAATTACAGTTGGTGGAGTTATCGCGCCAATTCAAGGGCCAACAACAAAGGCTGGCGTATTGACTACGCCATGGTAAGCGAGCCCCTCAAGGCAAAAATAACAAGAGCATACATACTTCCCCAAGCTGTCCATTCTGACCACTGTCCTGTTGGCGTAACCTTAGATTTATAAGCAACACATAGATGAAATACACCACCATTCCATATACCGATATTCGGGTGAGTAAAATTTGCCTGGGCACCATGACTTGGGGCAACCAAAACACCCCATCCGAGGGTTTTGAACAAATGGATTATGCCCTAGACGCCAGAGTTAACTTTTTTGATACCGCCGAACTTTATCCTGTCCCTGCCACAGCAGACACCTATGCTGATACCGAGCGCATCATGGGCGACTGGTTTGCCACACGAAAGAATAGAGATAAAGTAGTTTTGGCAACTAAAATTGCTGGGCCTGGCGCCTATACCGCGCATATCCGCACCACAGGTTACACACCTGATAGTATAGGCGAGGCTCTTGAAGGTAGTCTAAAAAGATTGCAAACAGATTATATAGATCTCTATCAATTGCATTGGCCAGAGCGCAATGCCAATTTCTTTGGCAAACGAGACTATTTTCCTGAAACAGCTGAGCAATGGGAGGAAAATTTTCAAGAGATTTTGGAAACACTTCATCAATTTGTACAACAAGGAAAAATTAGGCATGTCGGTTTGTCGAACGAAACACCCTGGGCTTCGATGAAATACATTTCTTTAGCTGAGCAAAAGGATTTACCCCGAATGAAAACTATACAAAATCCGTATTCGCTGCTTAACCGGACTTTTGAGGTAGGCAATGCGGAGGTAGCCCATCGTGAGCAGTTGGGATTACTGGCATATTCGCCATTGGCGTTTGGTTTGCTGTCTGGAAAATATCGAAACGGACAGTTACCCGAAAACAGCCGTTTAAAACTATTTCCGCGTATGACGCGTTACAACAGCGATCAATCACGTGACGCCACAGAAGCCTATGCGGCGATTGCTGAAAAGCACAATCTTACGCTGACGCAGCTTTCGTTGGCATTTGTTACCGACCGCCCTTTTGTAACTTCTAATATTATTGGTGCGACCACCATGGAACAACTCAAGGAAAATATTGGATCGGCAGAAATCACACTTTCACAAGAAATTTTGGACGAAATTAATGCGGTACATGGACGTATACCCAACCCAGCACCTTAAAATAAATGCACCACCAGTTCTTGAACGGTCGTTAGTCGAACAACCTCCAATCCTTTGGGTGAGGAGGTTACTTTTTGCGCCACTACCATACGCTCAAAGCCCAGTTTGACGGCTTCTTGCATACGCTGTTCCATTTTAGGGACGTTGCGCAACTCACCTGAAAGCCCCACCTCGGCAGCAAACGTATAGCCCTTTGGAATGGCTAAATCCAAGCTACTGGACAGTATGGCAACCATTACTGCTAAGTCTAAGCCCGGGTCGTCGAGACGGATACCTCCAGCAAGGTTTAGAAATACATCCTTTGCACCTAGCTGAAAGCCGGCACGTTTTTCGAGTACGGCAAGTAGCATGTTTAGGCGTTTGTTGTCAAAGCCTGTACTGCTGCGCTGTGGTGTACCATAAACGGCAGAACTCACCAGCGCTTGCACTTCGATAAGCATGGGGCGGATGCCCTCTACCGTTGCGCCAATGGCATGACCGCTAAGGCCTGCACTTTCGGCAGAAATGAGTAGAGCACTTGGATTGGAAACGCCCAAAAGCCCTTCTTGCGCCATTTTATAAATTCCGAGTTCGGCAGTGGTACCAAATCGGTTTTTATGCGCACGTAAAATGCGATACACATGATTGCGATCGCCTTCAAAGTGCAGCACGGTATCGACCATGTGTTCCAAAACTTTGGGCCCTGCAATAGCCCCATCTTTGGTAATATGACCCACCAGAAAAACAGGTGTTTGGGTGTTTTTGGCAAATTGGATCAGTTCGGCCGCACAGGCACGTATTTGCGGTACGCTGCCTGCGGTGCTGTCCAACACATTAGAATGTAGGGTTTGTATGGAGTCGATGACCACCAAGGTGGGTTTTAGCGTTCCCAAGTGGTGTAGAAGCGATTGGGTGTTGGTTTCGGTCAGTAAAAAACACTCGCTGGATTCTTCGCTTACGCGGGCACTGCGTAATTTGATTTGCTGTTCGCTTTCCTCACCAGAGACATAAACTACCTTTCCCTTAACAGCAAGTGCTGCTTGTAACAATAAGGTAGATTTTCCAATGCCTGGTTCCCCGCCAACAAGCATCACAGAGCCAGGGACAATTCCCCCACCAAGTACACGGTCTAGTTCCACATCTCCAGATGATATCCGTGCGATGGCATCAACGGCAACGTCTTGAATACGTACGGGTTTTGCCTTTTGTGTGCTTCTGCTATCTTGCCACGTAGCCGTGGCTTTGGGTTTTTCTAGCACTTCTTCTTGAAGGGTGTTCCATGCCTTGCAGGAGCTGCATTGTCCTTGCCACTGGGCATGTTGATGACCACAGTTGGTACAGAAAAAAGCTTTTTTGACTTTTACCATGAGGTGAAGCTAACTATTATTTTTTGGACAAAACAGGCAGTAACAAAAAAGATAGACTACCAAAGATCACGACCATTGCGGTTTGCCCGGTCCACATCACCCAACCAAAAGCTAGCGCTTGTAGGTACGGAATATTAAAAGCCTGTAGCACCGCTGCCACAGCTATGGGGTATAAACCAATACCGCCATTGGTGGCAGACATAGCAAAACCACCGGCTAAAAATGCGGGAATTAAGGCCGAAAACGTCAAACCGCTTGTTTCTGGCAAGGCTAAGGTAACCACCCAAAACATCATCAAATACATCGCCCAGATAAAAAGTGTATGGCCGACAAAAGCCCATTTGCCCTTGATTGCTCTAATGGAAAGCATGCCTTGCCACAAGCCTGTAAAAAAGCGTATAATTTTCACAGCCAAAGCGTGCTGTGATTGTTTAAGATGGCGGGTGCCCAAGAAAAACACGGAAGCGGCAAGTACCATCCAGACAATCAACATGCCGTTTAAAGATGGATTGCCAATAACTTCTAGCAACAACTCCCCTTGCAAAACAAAGCCCAGTCCAATGAGCGAAAAGAGCATAACAAGGTCAATGATACGTTCGGTAACAATGGTACCAAAGCTTTTTTCAAAAGGCACACCGACATAGGTAGTAAGGGCCGTTGCACGCAACACTTCTCCAGAACGTGGAATACCTAGATTCGAAAAATACGAAATCATTACAATGAGTATTCGCATCATAAATGTGGGTCGATAGCCCAATGGGCGGAGTAAATAGCTCCAGCGATAAGCACGCGAAAGGTGGCTAAATGCCCCAAACACCAAGGATAAAAACACAAACCTTAAATCAGCTTGTTTGATGGATGCAATAATTTGGTGACGGTCTGCTTCAGAAGTATTGGCAAATGATAAGTAAACAAGGTATATGCCCAATCCCAGGGGGACAATATTTTTTAGAGTCTTTAAAAATTTGGACATGACAGTTAAACGAGGGTGTTGGTCGCTGCGTCAGGGAAAATAAGCGTAGGGCGAAAGGCTTTAGCTGCGTCAACGCTCATGCTTGCATAGCTGATGATGAGGATGACATCGCCTTTTTGAACCTTACGTGCAGCGGGACCGTTTAGTGTAATTTCACCTGTATTTTTCGCACCTTCAATGACATAGGTTTCTAAGCGCTCGCCATTGTTTACATTGACCACTTGTACTTTCTCACCTGCCACAATACTGGCGGCATCCATTAATGCACGGTCAATGGTAATACTGCCGATATAATCAAGTTCAGCCCCCGTAACGGTTACGCGGTGGATTTTAGATTTTAAAACCTCAATTGTCATGGGACAAATGTACTTATTTTAATGCGATATTGTCAATAAGTCTCACCCCTGCTATAGATGCGGCTACAAACAGCCTTGGCTTGTTGGCAGTAGCCAATTCTTTAACTTCTTTTAGGCTGTCTTCTTCGGCACAAAGTACATAGTATAAATCAAAATTTGGGTGTACTTCAAATGCCTGCTTAATGGTGCTGTAAACATCGGCTTTATCTAGACAGTTGTTTTTACAATGCAGCATGGCCTCATAAATAAATCCCGCTTCTTCTCTTTGTTTTGGCGCTAGTTGCGCATTTCTTGAACTTAAGGCTAGCCCGTTGGCCTCGCGCACAATGGGGCAGGGTACGATGCTGGTTGGGATCTGCTGTTCCTTGGCCCATTTTTTTATGAGTTGCAGTTGCTGAAAGTCTTTTTCCCCAAAATAAGCCCGATGAGGCTGTAGGGTTTTAAAAAGTTTAGCAATTATGGTTATAACCCCGTCAAAGTGTCCAGGCCGATCGGCTCCTTCCATTGACTTATCGAGGCCGTCAAACGTTTGCGTTATGGCCAACAAGCCCTTGGGATACATGTCGGATGCGGTGGGCGCAAAAATATTAATGTCTGGACTTATTTCATGTATGGCAGCTACGTCTTCAGCAAGGCTATTAGGATACTTGTCTAAGTCGTCTTTTTTATCAAATTGCGTAGGGTTAACAAATATGGTTACCCATACCACTTCATTATTGTGTTTTGCTTTTTTGATTAGCGACAGATGGCCTTGGTGTAAAGCACCCATGGTGGGTACTACGCCTAGCGCATTTCCTTTATAACTACTTCTCGCAGAATTCAGTGCTTTTAACGTTTGGTAAAGCGGCATGTACTCAGGTATCCTATTGAATTGGCACAAAAGTCGGTTAAATTTTAGTAATTTTGTCATTTAACACGAAAAACGCTTCTTTCCCACATGAAAGACAAAAAGATATTATACATATCATCTGAAGTCGTTCCTTATTTACCACATGGCGAATTGTCGAATTTAGGTTTTGAAATTCCAAAAATGGTAAACGATCGTGGCGGTCATACGCGTATTTTTATTCCAAAGTATGGACTTATCAACGAGCGACGGCACCAGCTACACGAAGTAATTCGTCTCTCTGGAATGAATTTGGTTATCAACGACATAGACATGCCCTTGATAATTAAAGTTGCTTCCATTCCAAGGGAGCGTATGCAGGTGTATTTTATTGATAACGATGATTACTTCAAAGGGCGCGGCTTGCACTCGGAAGACGACGGCAGTCTGTATACTGACAACGACGAACGCGCTATTTTCTTTGCCAAAGGGGTAATAGAAACGGTTAAAAAATTAAACTGGTCTCCAGACATTATCCATGTTCAGGGATGGATAGCTGCTCTTGTACCGCTTTACTGTAAATTGTATTATAAAGACGAGCCTTTGTTGGCCAGCACCATAATTGTGACCTCTTTCTACGAAGCACCATTCTCAAGTGACCTCAGTTGCGATATGTTTTCAAAAATTGCTTTTGATGGTATTGATGCCGAACACATGGAAACATTAAAAAAAGGAACACTTGACAATATGTTCGCAAATGCTGCCCAGCACTCTGATGGTATCATTCTTGCAAGTGAATCCGTAAGTGATGCGGTCAAGAAAGCGGTTCGCAACAGCACAAAACCTGTGTTGGACCTAAGCAAAGAATCAGATCCTTTAACTGCCCACGAAACCTTTTACCAGACTGATTTTTAATCACACCATGATAAAAAAACGTACCCTACTATTCACACTTGTGCTGCTTATAGCCTCCTGTGAAAAAAAATTCAATTACATTGGCGCAGAAGCCCTGCCCACAAATCCGTTTGTTGGAAAAAAAGTCTATTATCCTGTTGGTGTCAAACACGCTCTAGTAGATGTTGTCCAAACCAACAATACCAGCCCCATGCAACTAGGGGTACGGGAAGATAAATTATTTGGAAATACGGCTGCTACCATTGTTTCACAACTAAATTTAAGTCAATACGCACCAAGTTTTGGCGCACTTTCAGCTCAAAGTGAAATTGACGATAGTTTTGATGAGTCTGAAATGGTGAACGATGTCTGGCTTGAAATCCCTTTTTTCACCAGCCAGACTGACGCAGACGGCGATGGCTTGATTGATATTTATGATATTGATGACACAGATCCAAACAGTGATTCTGACGGCGATGGCGTAAGTGACATTGATGAAAAAAATAACGGAACAGACCCCACCAATCCCGATACAGATGGCGATGGAATACAAGACGGAGAAGACACTGAAACAGTTAACCCCAACCCAGATAAAAGACTTTATGATATAGACTCCTTGTTTGGAGATAGAGAAGCATCTTTTGATATTGAAATACATAAACTCAATTATTTTCTACGCCAACTGGATCCTAACCAAAACTTTGAGCAAGGGCAAATTTATTACTCTGATTTTTCCTCAAGCATACACCAAGACCAGCTTCTGGCAAATGAAAATATCACCCTTGACTTTAATGAAATTGTTAAGGACAGTGCCGATAATTTATCTCCACGCATTCGTGTTCCCCTCAACAAGCAAATTTTTCAACAGCTTATTTTAGATAAAGAAGGCGATTCAGCGCTTGCTAGCTCAGAAGACTGGCGCGATTTTTTCCGTTCCATTTCAATTGAAACAAGCAACTTTAGCAGCCCGCTACTTATGCTATTGGATACCAACAGTATGGTCATACGCATTGATTATACCTTCAAATCAGAAGATGCCAACTCCGACACAGCTGAAATAGAAGACAAGACAGACGAGTTTTTAATAAATACACTTGGCAGCATACGCTTTAATACACTCACAAAAACAACTACCGCAGCTGCTGAGTTAAATGATATTGTGAGTGCTACGTTGCCTGACCAAATTGCCCTAAGCGGTGGATTGGGAATGGTTGCCGACATACAATTGTTTGAAGATAACGATGTTCTTGAAGATCTTAAAGGCAGACCGTGGTTGTTAAACGAAGCTAACCTCACATTCCATGTAGACAAGCAAGCCGTTAATTTTTATGGACATACACTCCCAAACCGCTTGTACCTTTACAATGCCAACACCCTTGCCCCTATCATTGACTTTGCTCAAGACGGAGTGGCAACCCACTCCATGGCTAAAATTGTTTATGGCGGCTTTTTGACTAATGAAGAAGAAGGCGACAAACAGTATTACAAAGTTAGAATAACCGACTACCTTAAAAATATCATTTCCAATGACTCTATCAATGCTCCGCTGAGAGTTGCGCTAACCAATGTGTTGCCCAATCAAACCGAAGTACCCATGGCCAAGGTCAATGCCGCAGAAGTGCGTAAAATACCAGCGGGATCTGTAACGACTCCAAAGCCGGGTGTTTTTGTTGGCCCTAATCCTTCAAACCCTGATCTTCTGGATTTGAAATTGCAGTTAGAAATTTTCTACACCGAGATCAATCAGTAAAAGGAGCAAGTGGTTAAGGGGCACTAATTTGTTGCTTATTTGTAACTTTTTTTAGGCTGGTTTTATGTGCTTTTTGGTATTGGTTTTCCGGCGGTTAGTTGGATGGAATACCGCAATAAAAAAACTCATAACTCCTTCCGAAGCCGCGCCACAGGAGCGCCGATCATTTCACGGTATTTGGCAACGGTCCGCCTAGCAATCGGATAGCCTTTATCATTCATGATTTTCATCAATTGCTCGTCTGTAAGGGGACTTGATTTTTCTTCTGCATCAATAACGTCTCCCAATACTTTTTTCACTTCAATAGTGGAAATATCTTCTCCAGCCGAATTAGTAATACTTTCGGAGAAAAACCACTTTACCAGCTTAGTGCCATAAGGGGTATCGACATATTTGCTGTTGGCAACTCGTGATACCGTAGAAATATCCATGCCAATGCGGTCTGCAATATCCTTCAGTATCATGGGTTTGAGTTTTTGCTCACTTCCAGTTAGGAAGTATTCTTCTTGAAAATCCATGATGGTTTTCATGGTTTGGTGCAGGGTATTTTGGCGCTGCTTGATGGCATCAATAAACCAGCGTGCTGCATCTAGCTTTTGCTTGATAAACTGTACGGCTTTTTGCTGTTCTTTATTTTTTTTTGTGGCTTCTTTGTAGCCAGACAACATATTGCGGTATTCGGAAGAAACATGGATCTCAGGGGCATTTCGGCCATTTAGCATCAGGTTTAATTGCCCGTCTATAATTTGAATGGTAAAGTCAGGGACTATATGCGCATTTATTTTGGTGTTGCTGCCATAGGTTGCGCCAGGTTTTGGGTTTAGCTTTTCTATTTCCGACATGGCTGCCTTTAGGGCTTCATCCCCGATGTTTAGGCGTTGCTTTATTTTGCTAAAGTGTTTTTTACTAAAGGCATCAAAAAGGTCTTTGATAAGCAAGATAGCATGGTCAACGGCTGTGCTTTGTGCTTTTCGGTTGAGCTGAATCAACAAGCAATCTTGTAAATTAAGTGCGCCAACACCAGGCGGATCAAGATGTTGTACATCATCCATTATTTTTCGCACCGATTCTTCGTTGGTGTAGATGTTTTCGGTAAACGCCAAGTCATCAACAATATCAATCAGTTCACGCCTGATGTAGCCACTGCTGTCAATGCTGCCAACCAAAAAAGCAGCAATGCGGTATTCTTCCTCATTAAAAGTAAAGGTGTCTAGCTGTGCCATGAGCTGTTGGTGAAAACTGATACCTGCGGCATAGGGCACATGTTTTTCTTCGTCGTCCGCACTGTAGTTTTGACTGCGTAAGCGGTATTCTGGTATTTCATCATCGCTTAAGTAGGCGTCAATATCAATGTCATCGGCTTCAATCACATCGCCACGATCTTCTTCGGAATTGCTAAACTCGTCTTGGTTGTCTTCTTTTTCTTTTCCAGAAACCAATGCAGGGTTTTCCTCAATTTCTCGTAGTATCTGTTGCTCAAAAGACTGTATGGGCAACTGTATCAACTTCATGAGTTGAATTTGCTGTGGCGATAGCTTTTGCGAAAGCTTAAATTGAAGATGTTGTTTTAGCATGAATTATGTTTGGGTATTTAAATGTACGAAAAACCCACGCATTTTTCCCTAAAACTCGGCACTTAAGGGCGTTCTTGGATAGGGAATTACATCTCTGATGTTTGACATCCCCGTTGCGTAAAGTACCAAACGCTCAAACCCAAGACCAAACCCGGCGTGTTCGGCAGTTCCAAAACGCCGTAAGTCTGTATACCACCAAAGTTCTTTTTCGTGTATATCCATGGCTTTCATGCGTTCAACAAGCTTGTCTAAACGCTCTTCACGCTGCGAGCCGCCTACTATTTCACCAACACCTGGGAACAATACGTCCATGGCACGAACCGTTTTACCGTCGTCGTTCATGCGCATGTAAAAGGCTTTTATTTCCGCTGGATAGTCAAAGATTATTACTGGACAGGTGAAGTGTTTTTCTACCAGATAGCGTTCGTGTTCGCTTTGCAAGTCGATGCCCCAACCGTCTACGGAATATTTGAATTTCTTCTTTTTGTTGGGTTTGGAGTTTCTTAGGATGTCAACAGCTTCAGTATAGGATACTCTTTTGAATTCGTTTTGTGTGACAAACTGAAGCCTTTCCAAAAGCCCCATAGAACTGCGTTCTATTTGCGGTTTTTTGGCTTCTTCTTGTGCAAACCTTTGGTTTAAAAAGCTCAGGTCTTCTTTGCAGTGTTCTAGGACATATGCCAAAACCGACTTGATAAAGTCTTCGGCCAAATCCATATTGTCGTTTAAATCGCTAAAAGCCACTTCTGGCTCAATCATCCAAAATTCAGCCAAGTGGCGTGAGGTATTGGAGTTTTCTGCACGGAAAGTAGGACCAAAAGTATATACCTTTCCTAGTCCCATGGCATAGGTTTCTGCTTCGAGCTGACCCGAAACGGTTAGGTTGGTTTCCTTCCCAAAAAAATCAGGCTTGTCATCTGCTTGCTCTGGGTTTTTGGTGGTGACCCGAAACATTTCGCCTGCACCTTCAGCATCACTTCCCGTAATGATGGGTGTGTGCACTTGATAGAAACCATTCTGAGTAAAATATTGATGCACGGCAAACGACAGCGTCGCACGCACACGCATAACTGCAGCAAATGTGTTGGTACGTATGCGTAGATGCGCTTTTTCTCTCAAGAATTCTAGCGAGTGTTTTTTGGGTTGTATTGGATATTCATCTGGATTGGAAGTGCCTAGAATGATAACGTTACGTGCTCGAATCTCAAATTTTTGACCTTTCCCTTGGCTTTCGACCAAGTTGCCCGTAATTTCAACTGCCGCACCCGTATTTATTTCCGCCAGCACGTCTTCTGGAATTTGCTCAAAATCCACAACACACTGCATATTGGCAAGACAAGAGCCATCGTTGAGGGCAATAAATCGGTTAGCGCGAAAGGTGCGTACCCAACCACGAACGCATACCTCTTGATTGGGTTCATCTCCTAAAAAAAGCTGGCGAATATTCATATAGTGTTTTAAAACAGTAACAAATATAGCGCAATTATTCTGCTTCTTTCTTGGGCAAAATTTGAAATTTGGGTTCTTTTAATGTGTTCTTGTTTGCAATCTTCTTTTCTAGCGAAAGCAACAATGACGGCAATAGAATAAGATTGGCCAACATGGCAAACAACAGCGTAGCCGAAACTAATCCGCCCAGCGCTACCGTACCTCCGTAACTGGAAATCATAAACACGGAAAACCCAAACAACAATACTATAGAGGTGTAGAACATGCTAACGCCTGTTTCGCGCAAGGCGCTATAAACCGACTTTTTAATGTTCCAGCGGGTCGCTTTGAGCTCTTGTCGATACTTCACCAAAAAGTGGATGGTGTCATCAACCGATATACCAAAGGCAACACTAAACACCAAAATGGTAGAGGGTTTTATCGCAATACCCAAAAAGCCCATCATTCCAGCTGTTAGGATTAGCGGGATAACATTGGGCAGCAGCGAAATAAGAATCATGCGGAACGAACGAAACATATACGCAATAAACAGCGCAATCAACAAAATGGCAAGCCCCAAAGAAACAACCAAGTTGCGAA
>MDTG01241716.1_pt1 | contig 17019 bp, 16 predicted proteins | sample 811421 | NCBI WGS metagenome assembly MDTG01 (sample SAMN05326645, study PRJNA326480) | marine metagenome | isolation source: seawater | place: Pacific Ocean: South East | collected 2011
ATTTTATTTTTTTTATAACTCTCAAACAAACTTTTTTAAATAATAAAAATTATATTTTCAAAATAAATTTCAGTAACGTTTAGCAAATACTATCCTAAAAAATTTATTGCAAAGTATTTTATATATACTTAAATTCACTAATAGCTGGATATAACAAAAAATTGAAACATAAACTCCAATCAAAGAATCAACAAATAATTTAATAATGATTTTTTTAAAAATTAATTTATGTAAAAATACAAACTTATACTAAACGAAAAATCTAAATTTTCTAACTTAAACCACTTTTTTGATTTTAAATCATATATTTTTGCTTTTTGTTACAAAGATTTAAAAATGAAGAAACGTACTAATCAAATTGAAGATTTAAAATATTTTGGTGAATTTGGAGGTGTAAATCCTTCAATTTCTGACTCTTCGACATACACATTTCTCTCTGCAAAAAAGATGTTTGATACATTTGAAGGAAATAGCGAAGGTTGCTATTTGTACTCTAGACATAGTTCACCGTCAAATTTGTACCTCGGAGAAGCCCTTGCCACATTGGAATCAACTGAAGCGTCAAATGTATTCGGCTCTGGAATGGCCGCCATCACAGCGGTAATCATGCAACTATGCAAGGCTAATGATCATATTATTTCAAGCAGAACAGTCTATGGGGGAACCTATGCATTTCTTGAAAATTTTGCTACCAAATTTAATATCAAATCGTCTTTTGTAGATATTACTAATATTGAGCTTGTTGAAAAATCAATAAAAAAAAATACAAAAATTCTATACTGTGAATCTGTAAGTAATCCACTTCTTGAAGTTGCCAATATCAAAAAACTTTCAAAACTTGCTAAAAAATACAATTTAAAACTTGTTGTAGACAACACATTTTCACCCCTTTCAATCTCGCCTGCAACTCTTGGTGCCGATATAGTCATTCATAGCCTAACAAAATTTATCAATGGATCCTCTGATGGTGTAGGTGGTGTTGTATGTGGAAGTCAACAATTTATTGATGATTTACGAAATGTGAACAATGGAGCAGCAATGCTTTTCGGAGCAACCTTAGATAGTTTAAGATCAGCCTCAATTTTAAAAAACCTTAGAACTTTACATGTACGAGTTAAACAACATAGTAAAAATGCATTTTATTTAGCTCAGAAGTTTGAATCAATGGGGATAAAAACAATGTATCCTGGGCTAAAATCAAATAAATCTAACACAATTTTCAAAAAACAAATGAATGCGGAATATGGATTTGGTGGAATGCTAACCATTGATGTTGGATCCCTAGAAATAGCTAATAATCTGATGGAATTAATGCAAAATAAAAATTTGGGTTATTTGGCTGTAAGTCTAGGTTTTTACAAAACCCTTTTTAGTGCACCTGGAACATCAACTTCATCCGAAATTGAGATTGATAAACAAAAAAAAATAGGTTTAAAACCTGGTTTAATTCGCTTTTCAATTGGAATTGATAATGACATAAAAAAAACTTTTGTTGAAATGAAACATTGCATGAAATTTCTAAATATTATCAAATAATACTAATTTTAATTAAATGCATTCAGAAATAATTGAAAACTTAATGTTACCGTGCATAAATAAAACCATTTTGGGATTTGAATGTACAGGGTGTGGATTTCAAAGATCCGTTTTAGCTTTGAGTGCTGGAAATTTTGGGGAAGCCCTTTTAGTATTTCCAGCAATTTATCCGTTGTGCTTGCTTGTTTTTTTAATTTTATTGTCTAAATTTTATAAATTAAAATCACATCAAAAAATCGTCAATAAAATTTCTTTAATTTCAATAATAACTATAATAATTAGTTACACATTAAAACATTTTGTATGATAAAAAAAACACTAGATACTACTCTCGTTTATGTCCTTTCAATCGCCGGTTTACTTTGCTGTTGCTTTGGTGGTTTAGGGCTGTTATTGTCAGGGCCAGCATATTTAATTGCAAATAAGCAACTAAAAAATTCTGAAAATTACGTCGGAAACAAAGAAGCAATGGAAACTGCCAAAATAGTTGCCTTGGTGATTTTAATTATTAATACAGTTTTCCTGATTTTCACTATTTATGAAATTTCGACAGCTGATTGGAACGAAGTTATTAATAAATTTGAAGAAAGTTATGACATCGAGATGGAAAAGAAATCAAAGGTCGAAATGAACCAATCCATTTAACTGACGGTATTAAAATAATTTTTTCAATTTATTTCTTTGAAACCCATATTGAATAATGTAAATCCAAAAATATCAGCGTACTGATCAATTGTCTTATTTATCGGAGTTCCTGCCCCATGTCCTGCGTCAGTTTCTATTCTTATTAATGTTGGATTTGTAGTGGATCTTATCCTTTGTAGCTCCGCTATAAACTTGTAACTATGAGCGGGGACAACGCGGTCATCATGGTCACCTGTTGTGACTAAAGTTGCTGGATAGCTTACTCCTTCTCTTACATTATGCACAGGTGAATAATTAAGTAAGTACTCAAACATTTCTTTACTGTCCTCAGAAGTTCCATAGTCGTAAGCCCATCCGGCTCCAGAAGTAAAAGTATGGTACCTAAGCATATCCAAAACTCCAACAGCTGGCAGGGCAACTTTTGCTAGATCTGGTCGCTGGGTCATTGTAGCACCAACAAGTAAACCGCCATTTGAACCTCCCCTAATAGCTAAAAAATTTGAAGATGTATATTTATTGTCAATCAAGTATTCTGCAGCTGAAATGAAATCATCAAAAACGTTTTGTTTTTGCATTTTAGTTCCCATTTTGTGCCATTCTTTACCATACTCACCACCTCCCCTGATGTTGGGAACGGCGTAAACTCCGCCAAGTTCAAGCCAGATTGCATTAGTCACGCTAAAACTTGGATTTAAACTAATATTGAAACCTCCGTAACCATATAAAATGGTAGGATTTTTTGAGTCCAATTTAATACCAGTTTTGTGAGTTATAATCATTGGAACTTTTGTTCCATCTGTGGATTTAAAAAAAACTTGTTTACTCTCGTAGTCAGATGACCTGAAATTTATTTCAGGACTCCAAAAAAGTTTTGAATTTCCACTTAAAATATCGTATTTATATATGCTCGTTGGAGTTGTATAATTGGTAAAAGTATAATAATCAGTTTTTGTATTCCTTTTGCCATTAAATCCAGAGGCAGTCCCTGGACCCGGTAATTTTACATTTCGTATAAAATTACCCTCATAATCAAATTGCCTAATTAGCGACACAGCGTCAACCATGTACTCGGCAAAAAAATATCCTCCAGCAGTTGAAGATGATAGTACATGATTGGATTCAGGAATAAGATCTTTCCAATTAATTGGTTCTGGTGAATTTGCATCAACAACAATAATTTTATTATTGGGCGCATTTAAATTGGTTGATAAAAATAATTTTGAATCAAGGTTATCCAAAAGATACGTATCGCTTTCATAATTATCCAAAATGGTAACAAGTTTAGAGTCTGATTGAGATAAATTTTTAATATAAAGCTTGTTTCCTGAAGTTGATATACTTGATGAAATTAATAAATATTTATTATCCTCTGTCACTACAGCATTTACATAACGATTTTTCTGATTTTTGATAGCACCATACACGATTTTGTCTTTTATCTGATTACTTCCAATTTTATGATAAAATACCTTGTGATGATCAGTTTTGTCTGAAAGAACACTCCCTTTAGGTTTATCATAGCTTGAATAATAAAATCCCTCGTCTTTGTACCAAGACATACCACTAAATTTTATATCTCTCAGTGTATCACCAATAATTTTTTTAGTTTTTACATCCATTACTAAAATTTTTCGCCAATCGCTTCCACCTTCTGAGATACTGTAAGCCAGTAAATTTCCACTTTTTGAAAAACTCAAACTGCCCAACGAAATTGTTCCTTTATTACTAAAAGTATTAGGATCAAGAAAAACTTCGGCTTTGGATAATGGATCTTTGTTTAAATACCTAAATAGCACAAATTGATTTTGCAAGCCAGTATTTTTATAAAAATATGTATATGCTCCTTCAATAAAAGGACTCCCTATTTTCTCATAATTCCACATATTTTTCAAACGATTTTTTAAATTATTTCTAAATGGAACTTTTGACAAATAATTTTGAGTAACTAAATTTTGTTCTTTTACCCAAAATTCGGTATCAGAACTTTTATCATTTTCTAACCATCGAAAAGGATCAGAAACATAATGGCCAAAATAGTTTTCTTTTACATCAATTTTTTTTGTTTTAGGGTAGGTTAAATAGATTTTTTCAAAAGAATTATTTTTGCAAGCCATTAAAATTAAAAATAAGATTAGACAATAAATTACGCCTCTTTTCATATTCAACTTGAAATTTATGCAAGGAACTTCATCTCAAAACTTTCTAAAGTTTTAACAATAATATCAATACAATCCTTGAGCTGTTGCTCTGATATTATTAATGGTGGGGCAAATCGTATTATATTTCCTTGAGTTGGTTTAGCTAAAAGGCCGTTTTCCTTTAATTCTAAGCAAATATTCCAAGCTGTTTTACCTTTTTCTTCATCATTTATGACTATAGCGTTCAAAAGGCCTTTACCTCTAACTAATTTAACAATGGAGCTATTTTTTATGTAAGAATTTAATTTTTCCCTAAATAAATTACCTAGTTGGTATGCATTTTCTGCTAAATTTTCATCAATTACTACCTTTAATGCTGCGTGTGCAACTCTGCACGAAAGAGGATTTCCACCAAAGGTCGACCCATGTTCACCAGGGCCAATACACATCATTACGTTGTTGTCAGCCAATACGGCAGAAACTGGTAATACTCCCCCTGAGAGTGCTTTACCTAAAATTAAAATATCTGGCCTGGCATCTTCATAATCCGTTGCAAGCATTTTACCTGTTCTACCAATTCCAGTTTGAACCTCATCTGCAATGAATAAAACATTGTATTTATCACAGAGTTTTCTAACACCAGTTAAATATCCCTCGTCAGGGACTATGACACCCGCCTCACCTTGAATAGGCTCAACCATAAAAGCACAAACATTGGGATCAAACAGTTTCTTTTCCAAGGAAGCCAAATCATTGTATGGTATAATATCATAACCCGGCATGAAGGGCCCAAATCCAGTGAATGCTGATGGATCGTCTGAAGTCGAAATTGCAGCCAAAGTTCTACCCCAAAAATTTCCATTAGCAAAAATAATTCTCGCTTTATTTTCTTCAATACCTTTTACATTATATCCCCATTTTCTAGCCAATTTATTTGCAGTCTCACCCCCCTCAACTCCAGTGTTCATTGGTAAAACCTTGTCATATCCAAAAAGTTTAGTAATAAAAGCCTCATATGAACCAAGAATATTATTATGAAAAGCCCTTGAGGTGAGTGTTAGATCGTTGGCCTGAGAAACAAGAGCATCTATAATTTTTTGGTTGCAGTGACCTTGATTAACTGCAGAATAAGCAGAAAGAAAATCATAATACTTTTTCCCCTCTATATCCCACAGAAACACTCCTAATCCTTTTTTTAAAACAACTGGAAGAGGATGATAATTATGCGCACCAAAATTGTACTCTAAATCAATTGCTTCTTTTGAAGAATTAACTTTAAAAATAGGCATGGAAATTGTACTTTAAAAAACTTGTATATAAAATTACTCTCATGCAAATTAGTAAGATTATTTATCTAAAAAAAATAATAGATAACGTTATTATGTATTTATTATTAACAGTTTATTTATAATATTTGAAATGATAATAAAATAAAAATTACATTATTTTTGTCGCATGTCGAAAACAAAAAAAAAGAAAGAATATTACAAAATAAAGGTAATAGATGCAGGTGCAAAAGGTAAAAGTATTGCAAAAGCTCCTGATGGAAAGATAATATTTATCGAAAATGCTGTACCTGGAGATGTTGTTGATTTAAAAACATTCAAAAAGAGAAAAAATTATTATGAGGCTAGAGTCACTAAAAACCACAGTTTATCACCCTTTAGAAATAAACCAATGTGTATACACTTCGACCATTGTGGTGGATGTAAATGGCAACATATGGATTATAAAAAACAACTCTTTTACAAACAAAAAGAAGTTTTAAATAATCTTCAACGAATTGGAAAAATTGATATACCTAAACCGCTTCCCATAATAAAATCCAAAAAAAAATTATTTTACAGAAATAAGATGGAATTTACATTTAGTAATAATCGCTGGTTATTTGAAAACGAAATAAAATCAAAAAAAATAATTAATGACCGCAACGCATTGGGATTTCATATTCCAGAAAGATGGGATAAAATTTTGAATATAGAAAAATGCTTACTGCAAGAAGATCCATCTAATAAAATACGAAATAGTTTAAAATCATTTGCCTTAGAGAAAAATATCCCTTTTTTTGATATTAAGGAACAAAAAGGAATTTTACGTAATCTAATCATCCGCACATCCAGTACAGGTGATCTCATGGTGATCGTTCAATTTTTTAAAGATTCAAAAGAAGAAATTAATGCAGTACTCAAATTTCTTAAAAACTCCTTTCCAAAAATAACATCACTTCAATACATAATTAACCCTAAAAAAAATGATACAATTTATGATCAAGACATAATAGTTTACAGCGGAAAAGATCATATAATTGAAAGAATGGGCAAACTTGTGTTTAAAATTAATGCCAAGTCATTCTATCAAACAAACTCGGAGCAAGCACACAAACTATACCAAAAAACCCTTGAATTTGCTAATTTGAAGGGCAATGAAATAGTTTATGATCTGTATAGTGGCACGGGAACAATAGCTCAATTTATAGCAAAAAATGCTAAGCTAGTAATTGGAGTTGAGATCATATTTGAATCTGTTGAGCTAGCCAAAGAAAACGCAAAAAAAAACAGATTAACAAATGTTAAATTTTTTCATTCCAAAATAAAAAACATTCTAAATCAAGAATTTGTAAGAACACATGGTCAACCTAATTTAATTATCACAGATCCGCCTAGGAACGGAATGCATCAGGATGTTGTTAATAAGATATTAAAAATAAATCCTGAAAAAATAATATACATTAGCTGTAATAGTGCTACTCAAGCCAGGGACTTAAATTTACTAGATAAAAAATATCTGGTTACAAAAACTCAAGCAATTGATATGTTTCCACAAACCCATCATGTAGAAAATATTGTACTTTTGAATAAAAGAAATTGAATTAATGATCCATAAGTATATTTTTATCACAATTATTTTTTTTCTTATTTCCTGTGAACCTGACGATATTTGTAGTAACGCAACTCAAACTACTCCTAGACTGGTAATTGAGTTTTATAATATTGAAAATTCGAATGAACTTAAAACAGTTCCAGCTCTTTTCGCTGTAGGTCTAGACACTGATGGCAATGAAATTAACATAACAAATGAAATAGTAAGTTCTAGAGACAGAATTGAACTGCCGCTTAACGGAAGTGTTAATAGCTTAAGATTTAAATTATACAAAAATTATGATTTAATAGACGGTGTAACATCAGGAAATTTTGATATCATTAATATGAACTACTTTACTGAAATTGAATTTGTGTCTCGTTCTTGTGGGTTTATGAATAAATACACTATTGAAGAACTAGGAATTGAAATTGATAGTGATCCTTGGATGAATGCTGTTACTATTTCTTCATATGAAGTAAAAAATGAAAATATTACCCATGTTCAAATTTTCCATTAAACTCGTTTTTTTCTTTTTGATTTCAATTAATCTTCAATCACAAGAAAATGAAAATTCAAAAAGTAGTGATAGCTTAGAATTTGAAGAAAAATATGGTTTAAGATTTGGTATTGACCTTAATAAATTTAGTAGAACATTTTTTGACTCTAATTATTCAGGACTTGAAATCAATGCAGATTATCGATTAAAAAAAAGGATATATTTAGCTGGCGAAATTGGATTCGAAGATAAACTTTCAACTACTGATTTTTTAATTTCTAGTTCAGCTGGCAGCTATTTTAAAACCGGCATTGATTTAAATTTATACAAAAACTTATTGGGTATGGAAAACCTAATCTTTAGTGGTTTAAGGGCAGGAGTTTCAAGTTTTAACCAAAAAAGGCATCAATACATAATTTATGACACCAACAATCAAACTTGGGGACAAATTCAAAATAATGAAATATTGGAATTTTCTGGATTAAGTGCCACATGGGTTGAGCTACTCTTTGGTGTAAAAACTGAATTATTTAATAACTTTTTTCTGAGCTACAATGTTCAATTAAAACTGCGATTAACCGATGTTTCACCGAGAAATTTTGATAATATTTACATTCCTGGATTCGGTAGAACGCATGATGGATCCAAAATTGGAACCGGTTTTAGTTATACAATTTCGTATTTAGTACCTGTTTACAAGAAAAAAATAACAAAAAATTCTCCACCAAAAGACGAAATAAATGAAATAAGCAATTAAAATCGTAATAAATAAATTTGATGTTATTAGATATTATTAATTAAACCCTGCCTTTTAAAGCATTAAAAACCCAAGCTATAGCAAAAAAACCAATACCTACTGCAGCAAAACCCCAACCAACCTCATCGTAACGAAAAGCCCCTAGTGCGATCATGCCAATCCCCACAAAAATCATTATGTAGGTGGCTAAGGACAATACAGTATTTTTATTCATGTGTAAATTAATGAATTAAGTCAAATATCGTAATTATATTAACTTTTATAAAATAATTAATCAATAAAAAAACAGTTTTTTACTAAATTTGAGGGATATTAAGTTCTAATTTTATAAAAACATAAATAATCAAAAACCCTAATGAATATCTTATCCGTTTTTTTTGAAAAAATTAAACAAATTAGTCTGATACAAAGAATCTTTAATTGGAGTTCAATCAGATCAATTAGTTATGAAGCCTATGATCAGTTCAAAAATATTGAAGCTCAACAAGCTAACTTACAAATCGAACTAGATAATTTAAAAAATAAAATTGCCCTTGTTCAGTCTGAAAAAGATGGACTTTCTGAAAAAAACCAAAGTTTTGAAAAACTAATCATTACAAAGGATAGTGACATAAGAAATTTAAGCTCTAAAATCGATTCATTAAATGAGAAAATTAATAACTTGAACAACGAGGTCTCTAGATACGAAACAACTGAAGATTCAAGAAAATTGGCTTATGAAAATAAAATTACAGAACTTAATCAAATAAAGAAAAATCTTGATGATGATCGAACCCGACTAAGCGATGAACGGCTTGAAGAAAAACAAAAAGAGTTTGATAACATGAAAAAACAGTGGAGTGAACATGAAACAGCAGTTGAAAAGAAAATAAAACAACTCTGCCAAACTCACCTAATTAAATATGTTGAAAAAGTACCATTTAAAGGTAGCCCTGATAACACCATTGAAATTTGTGATGAATTTATCATTTTCGATGCCAAAAGCCCGGCCAATAAAGACTTAAATAACTTTCCCAAATATATAAAGGATCAGACTGATGGATTAAAAAAATACGCAGACAAGCCCAATGTGAGAAAAGAAATCTTTCTTGTAGTTCCTTCAAATACAATAGAAATAATTCCACAATTAACTTTCAATATGGCCAGCTATAATGTTTATATTATAACACTTGATTCACTTGAGCCTATAATATTATCGCTAAAAAAAATTGAAGAATATGAATTTGCAGAACAACTTAGCCCTGAACAACGAGACAATATTTGCCGTGTAATTGGAAGATTTGCACATACTACGAAACGTAAAATTCAAATTGATCAATTTTTCGCAAACGAATTTATAGAATTACTTGTCAAGTGTAAAAACGACCTGCCCGAGGAGCTTTTAAAATCTGTTATAGAGTTCGAAAAGGCTGAAAAACTAAATCCTCCCATAGAAAAAAGATCTAAACAAATACTGACAAAGGACCTGAAACAAAAAAATGATTCCATAAATGCTGAAGCACAAGTAAGAAAAATTCACATTCCAAGCTCATTCGAAGAAATGAAAAAACTGCAATAGAAACTAAAAATACTCAATCACCTACATTTCTTTTTGAAGTCCATCAATTATATTTATGAAATAAAGCAAAATATAACTAAACATATTTGCTATTTTTGTGTAAAGATTGCAATCTATGAACTTAAAATTCAATAAAAACGAAGATAAAAATAAGCTTCTTATTTCTGAGTTGAATAAAAAACATAATGCTGTAAAATTAGGTGGCGGTTCAGAAAAAGTCAAAAAACAACACGACAAAGGGAAACTTACAGCTCGTGAGCGAATAAATTACCTTTTTGACCCTAACTCAAAGTCAATTGAAATTGGATCATTAGCTGGCGATCAGATGTATAAAAATCATGGGGGATGCCCAAGTGGAGGTGTAATTGTAAAAATTGGATACATTTCTGGAGTTCAATGCATTGTTGTTGCTAATGATGCAACTGTTAAAGCTGGAGCATGGTTCCCAATTACTGCAAAAAAAAATTTAAGAGCTCAAGAAATTGCAATTGAAAACAAAATTCCAATTATTTATTTAGTAGATTCTGCTGGCGTTTACTTACCACTACAAGATGAAATTTTTCCTGATAAAGATCACTTTGGAAGAATATTTAGAAATAATGCAATCATGAGTAATATGGGAATAACTCAAATTTCCGCAATAATGGGTAGTTGTGTCGCTGGTGGTGCCTATCTACCAATAATGAGCGATGAGGCTATAATTGTTGACAAAACCGCCAGTATTTTCCTTGCTGGAAGCTATCTTGTAAAAGCTGCTATTGGAGAAAATGTTGACAACGAAACACTTGGTGGAGCGACAACACATTGCGAAATTAGCGGTGTTACTGATTATAAAGCGAATGACGATAAAGACGCGTTGGATAAAATCAAATCAATTATAAATAAAATCGGTAAGTTTGAAAATGCAGGTTTTAATCGAACTAAATCAATCGAACCTAAAGAAGATTCAAAAAATATTTTGGGTATATTACCTCAATCAAGATCGGAGCAATATGATTCATATGATATTATAAAATGTTTAGTTGATAAGTCAGAATTTGATGAATACAAATCAGGATATGGAAAAACCATAATTACGGCTTATGCTAGAATTGATGGCTGGTCAGTTGGTATCATTGCTAACCAAAGAAAATTAGTTAAAACTAAATCGGGTGAAATGCAATTTGGTGGGGTAATCTACAATGATAGCGCAGACAAAGCAACACGATTTATTGCAAACTGCAATCAAAAAAAAATACCATTAGTTTTTCTCCAGGATGTAACAGGCTTTATGGTTGGTAGCAAAAGTGAGCATCAGGGAATTATCAAAGATGGAGCTAAAATGGTAAATGCAGTTAGTAATTCTGTAGTTCCAAAATTTACGGTAATTATGGGTAATAGCTATGGGGCAGGTAATTATGCTATGTGTGGTAAAGCATATGACCCAAGGTTAATTGTTGCATGGCCAAGTGCTGAAATAGCCGTAATGAGTGGTAAAAGCGCCTCAAAAGTTCTTCTTCAAATTGAAACTGTAGCGATGAAGAAAAAAGGGGAAAAAATATCGGATCAATATGAAGCTGAAATATTATCAAGAATCAAGGAAAAATATGATAAACAAGTATCCCCATATTATGCAGCAGCAAGACTCTGGATAGATGCTATTATTAACCCGCTAGAAACTAGAACATGGATTAGTATGGGAATTGAGGCAGCTAATCACGCTAAAATTGAAAAGAAATTTAATTTAGGAGTTATTCAGGTTTAATAAATTTAATGTTTCAACTCTTTTTATTTTTCCAGAAATTGTTCTTTTGAATTTGGGTATAAAGTAAATTTTCTTTGGTTGCTTTAAAACATCGATTTTTCCCCAATCAAATTTTAAGTCCTTATTTTCATACCCTCCTTCCACGATTAAAATTACCTTTTGACCTAAATCATCATCGGGCTGTGATGTTATAAAAAAACTAGTGTCAAGCTGATTTCGAATTTGCTCTTCAAGCTGCTCGGGATAAATTTTTATTCCTCCCGAATTAATTACATTATCATAACGACCAAGCCATAAAAATTCTCGTTTTGAAATCAATGAAACAACATCATTAGTCTTTATGATTCCATTGGTAAAGTTAGAAGAAAGAACTGTTAAACATTCTCTTTGATCAATTGAAATATTAACATCCGGAAAAACAGTAAATATATCTTCGTTTTTTGATAAATTTTTAACGGCAAAATGTCCAACAGTTTCACTCATTCCAAATGTTTCATAAACTTTTGAGCTGTGATTATGGAATTTTGATGCAAGAGTTTGAGGAACAGGAGCACCTCCCAACAATAATGTCTTAATATTTTTAATATGTTTAAAAGACTTCATTGCCTGCAATGGAACCATAGCAGAAAAATCATAAAGTTTATTTGATAGTTGGTTTGACAAATCAGACGATGGTTCAATGATATCCAAGCTTAAACCAAGAACCCATGAGCGTATAAACATCATTTTACCAGCAATGAAAGCAAAGGGTAAACAGCAAAGTGCTGAATATCCAGGTCTTAAACCAAAAAAAGAACCTGTTGCAATAGCAGAGTTGAAAAGATTAATTTTTGGAATTCTAATTAACCTAGGAGTTGAAACTGTACCAGATGTTTCAATTTCTATAAAATTACGTTCATCAATCCAATTGTTGATAAATTTTACTAAGCTATTTTTATTTTTTGAATCTTCCCAATGGAAGTTTTCTGTCAACAATTTAAACTTTGTAGTGTCAAAACATTGACCGTTTAACTTAAATAAATGGTGCGGTTTATTATATGTCCCGTAATTATTCAAAAAAATCTAATTATTTAATAAATTACCCGATAATTTTTCTCTCCAATTATTCCAATTATATTTTTTTGAAAGTATGTAAAGAAATAAAGGATAAATAATTAGTACTGGTATAAATATTTCATGGCTGGAAACTGATGGCTCCGATATGTCTTTTAATATTGAATTTGTTTGAAATACGGTCCAATCAGCTGTAATAACTAAAGATGCAAACAAGTTATTTGAAATATGAAAACCCAGTGCCAGTTCAAGACCTTCATCCATCAAAGTCATAATACCTAATAAAAAACCTGTGGAAACATAGTGGATCAAAAGAATACTACCTAATTTTTGAACCTCTGGATTTGCGCCGTGTAAAAAACCAAACAAAATTGATGTTACCAGTAAAGGTAACCAACGATTTTTTGAAAGAACACCCAAACCCTGCATCAAATAGCCTCTAAACAAAAACTCCTCAAAACCTGCTTGAAGTGGTATAAATATAACTGCAATAAAAAAAAGGATTAAAAACGGGAATAGTTGAAAATTAAAACTAAAATTTTCTGGACTAATAAAATATTCAATCATCACTAAAATCACAGTAAAACTTCCCCAAAAAATAAATGAAAACCAAAATCGTCCCCAATCAATTTTTTTCCTTGAAGTTGTCAAACTAATAATAGATTGTTTGTGAACTTTTTTTACAACAAAAAACAATGCTAAGAGTCCAAAAGCAAAAGATATTAACATTAAAAAAAAGTTTAGGTTAGAATCAAGTAGTCCAAATAACTCATACATATCATCGGGGTTGTCCAATGCATCTAGATTTTCAGATCCCATTGCTAACACAGCTATTGAGTGTGGTATACTACCTAACATGCAAGCAACAACAACTATAACAGTACCAGCTAGATACAACCACCAATCATTCTCTATTTTAAAAGCTTGTTTTATATACATAATTTAAAAATTTATTTTCCATTCTTTGGAAGGTTGATATGATAATTCTCCGCCATTAACTTTGAGTGGAGATTCAATATTATTTGTAAATAAGGAACCTGTACCTAATCCTTGTGGGTATTTAAATTTTAGGCCAAAGGTCCACTGAGCAATTGCATTTAAACCTATGTTACTTTCAAGTGCACTTGTAACCCACCATCCAATTGATCTTTCATTGGCTATTTGTATCCAATGCTCAGATGCCCTAAATCCTCCAAGCAATGTGGGTTTTAATATAATATAATGAGGTTTGATTGTATCCAAAATTTTCAATTTTTTAGTATTGTTTTTAATTCCTATCAACTCCTCATCTAAAGCTATCGGTATTGGAGATTGATTACATAGCTCAGCCATTTGATCGTACTGGCCTTTAGATATCGGTTGTTCAATAGAATGTATATCGTGATCTGATAGGATTTTGAGTTTTTCTAGGACGCTTTCGTTGGAAAAGGCGCCATTAGCATCAACACGAATCTCAATAACGTTTGCTGAGTACTCAGCTCTAATTTCCTTAATCAAATCAACTTCCGATTCAAAATCGATAGCGCCAATTTTAATTTTGACACATTCAAATCCATCATTTAATTTTGATTTAATCTGTTGTTTCATGTATCTTTTATCACCCATCCAAATTAAACCATTTATAGGAATAGCAGCTTGCCCGCTGGTAAATTTTGATGGATGTAAAACAAATGGTCTAGGGGAACCTAAAGCTAAATATGCTATTTCTAGACCAATTTTTATTGACGGAAAATCATCAAGTAGCTCAAAAAGCGAATTTGGATCCAAATTTATATTGTCGCATACCCAAGATAACTTTCTTTCAAAGTCTGGCCTATCATCAAAACTCAGTCCTCTAAACATACCACACTCCCCAATACCAAACCTACTGTTTTTTTCAAGCTTAATAAACCAAGTTTCTTTATAAATTAGAGTTCCACGCGATGTTTTACTGGCTTCTTTGAAGTTGAGTCGATATTTAAAGTAACTAGCTCTCAATATGGTTTTAATATTGCAAAAAGGAGTGTTCAATAACCATTACTGATGCAATTAGAAGAGACAAAACAAAAGTTGAAATTGACACTAGCTTTAGATGTGGGTCAAATAATTTAGGATTAGTTATTTTGTAAATTCCCTTGAGGTGGAAAATAAAAGGAAAGAATGCAATCCAACTAATAAGAATTAGTTTTGAAAATGACACTGTTAAATGAAAAGTCATCATGAAAAAAATTCCAAGTATGACAATTATGAAGTGATAAATTTTCGATTTTTTTTGTCCCATGACTCCAGCCAAGGTAATCTTTTTTGAATCTCTGTCAGATTCAATATCTCTCATATTATTTAAGTTTAAAACTGCTGAACTCAAAAATCCAATCGCTGAAGCTGGTAACAATAAGCGGATATCGATTTGTTTAGTAAATAAAAAAAATGTTCCAAAAACACTTAATAAACCAAAAAATAAAAAAACAACAAGATCTCCCATAGCTCTGTATCCATATGCCTTGTCACCCACAGTGTATCTAATTGCAGCATAAATGGAAAAAAAACTTAGTAAAATATACACGAAAGAGAATTTAATGTTTTCCATGCCAAAAACAAATCCAATAAGAGACAAGGAAAGAGTAGATGAAATCAGGACATTTGCAATAATTGCGTGACGCATTTGCTTTGGAGAAATTAAACCCATTTGCAAAGTACGTTTTGGGCCTATACGATTTTTATTATCTGTACCTTTTAATCCATCTCCATAGTCATTGGCAAAGTTTGAAAGAATTTGAAAGCTAATTGCAGTTGCAACTATCATTAAAAAAATAAATAAATCAAATGAACCCAGAAAATATGCATAACTTGAGCCTACCAATATACCAGATATTGAGAGAGGTAGCGTTCTAGGACGCGAAGCATTTATCCAATTTTTAAAACTTGTCATTTTATGGAATCCATTTTTTTCTAAAATTTGGAAGTCGTTTTTCAATAAAAGCATCTCTTCCCTCTTTAGCTTCATCAGTCATATAAGCTAAGCGAGTTGCTTCTCCTGCAAAAACTTGTTGACCAACCATACCATCATCTACTAAATTCATTGCAAATTTCAACATCTTGATTGAGATAGGAGACTTTTTTAAAATTTCTTGTGCCCACTGAAAAGAAGTTAATTCGAGTTCATTGTGCGGAACAATAGCATTGACCATACCCATTTCAAATGCTTCTTTTGCTGAATATTCACGACCCATGAAAAAAATCTCTCTGGCTTTCTTTTGACCAACCATTTTGGCCAAATAAGCAGATCCGTAGCCTCCATCAAAACTAGTAACATCAGCGTCAGTTTGTTTGAATATTGCATTTTCTTTACTTGCAAGTGTAAGATCACAAATAACATGTAGACTATGGCCTCCTCCAACAGCCCATCCCGGCACAACAGCAATTACTACTTTAGGCATAAAACGAATCATCCGTTGAACTTCTAAAATATTTAATCTTTGATAACCATCTTTACCAACGTATCCTTCTTTACCTCTTGTTTTTTGATCACCTCCACTACAAAAAGAGTAAACTCCGTCTTTTTTTGATGGCCCCTCTGAGCTCAATAGAACAACTCCTACATTTACATCTTCGTTAGCATCATTAAAGGCTTCAATGAGCTCTGAAGTTGTTTGAGGTCTGAATGCGTTTCTAACATCAGGTCGATTAAATGCAATTCGAGCCACACCATCACATTTTTTGTATGTTATGTCTTTAAACTTTTTAATAGTTTTCCAATTAATTTTATCCATTTAATTCGGCTTTTTTTAAAAAAATTCCGTTATTCTCCAGGGTAATAAGTCGTTGTTTATATAATGAGCCTAGTGCCTTTTTGAAACTTTTTTTACTCATTTGAGCAACTAATTTGATTTCTTCGGGCTTTGATTTATCTGTTAAATTTAAATAACCATCATTTTTATTAATTAATTCCAACAAGTGATTTGCGCTAGTTTCAATATTTCTGTATCCTAAATCTTGTAATGACACATCAATCCTGTTGCCAGGTCTGATTTTTTTTATGTAGCCTTTAAGTTTATCTCCAATATTAAGACTCTTAAATATAGAATTTTTAAAAACTAAACCAAGGTGCGTGCTGTTAATAATTACATTTGCCCCAGTCTGTGTAAAATGAGATACAATTAAATCAACTTCATCAAATTGTTTGACTGTTAACTCATTATTACTTAAAAACCTATTAGTTCTGCTAGATGCAACTAAACGATTTGTTTTTTC
>MDTG01273750.1_pt1 | contig 17019 bp, 14 predicted proteins | sample 811421 | NCBI WGS metagenome assembly MDTG01 (sample SAMN05326645, study PRJNA326480) | marine metagenome | isolation source: seawater | place: Pacific Ocean: South East | collected 2011
ACTATTGAATTTGATGATGAATATAGGAGTCCTGGATGGGATCGCTACAAAAAAAATAAAATACTTAAATGGAAAAAATAAAGAAATTAAAGAAAATTTTTGAGAGAGAGGGAATTGATGGATATATTATTCCTAAGAATGATAAATATTTTTTTGAATATGTTCCAAAATACAATGATAGGTTAAATTTTATTTCAAACTTTAATGGTTCTTACGGTTTTGCACTAATACTTAAACAAAAAAATTATTTATTTGTTGATGGAAGATATACCTTGCAAGCAAATAATCAAAGCGGAAGATTTTTCAAAATTATAACGATTCCAAATAAAATGCCATTAGATGTACTAAAAAAGAAGAAACTATCTATTGGTTTTGATCCTCATTTATTTACAAAAAAAACTTTAAAAAATTTATTTGGTAAAACTAAATGTAATTATAAACCACTAAATAATAATTTGATTGACGAAATTTGGAATAGAAAAATTGAAAAAAAAATTAATAAATTTTTGAACATGCCTTCAATTTCAATAAGTGAAAAACACGAGTCCAAATTAAGTAAAATTTCTAAATTCTTAAAAAAAAAGAAATCAGATTATTTATTTATTACTGCAAGCGAAAATAGCGCGTGGTTACTGAATATTAGGGGTCGCGACTCATTATATACCCCAATACCTTATAGTTATGTTTTAGTTGATAAAAATAAAAATATTAAATTTTTTTGTGATTTGAAAAAATTAACATTTACTTTTAAAAAACAATTTAAGAAAGTCAAATTTTTAGATATTAAATCTTGCAAAAAAGAACTTTCAGAAATATATGGAAAGAAGTTTATTATAGATAAAAATTCTTGCTCTTATTTTTTTGAAAATATCATTTGCAATCAAAACAAAATTCTTGATTTTCATGATCCAATTTATTTTTTTAAAGCAATTAAAGGAAAAAAAGAAATTAAAAATATCAAAAAAGCACATATAAGTGATGGAGTTGCTCTAACAAAATATTTAATGTGGATTAAAAAAAATTTTTATAAAAAAAAAATTACTGAAATAAGTGCTTCAAATAAATTATTTTATTTTAGAAAAAAAAATAAAAATTTTAAATTTTCAAGTTTCCCAACAATTTCAGGCACTGGTCCTAATGGGGCAGTAATTCATTATAAGGCAACAAAAAAAACTAATAAAAAATTAAAAAAAGGAGATATTTACTTAGTTGACTCTGGTGGGCAATACGAATTTGGTACAACGGATGTAACCAGAACTATTTCATTAAAAAATTCTAATAAAAGAATTAAAGAGATTTTTACAAGAGTTCTTAAAGGGCATATTGCCGTGGCAAATTTTAAACTTAAAAAAAACACGTGTGGATCAGAAATTGATGTAAGTGCGAGGAAATATCTTAAACAAATTGGATTAGATTATTCTCACGGAACAGGTCACGGTGTGGGATACTTTCTTAATGTGCACGAAGGACCTCATGCGATTTCAAAAAATAACAAGGTAAATTTTCAAAACGGTATGGTTGTGTCTAATGAACCAGGATATTATGAAAAAAATAATTTTGGGATCAGAATTGAAAATTTAATTTATGTCAAAAATACAAGAAATAAAATGACTTTTGAAAATTTAACAATGGCACCCATAGATAGAGATTTAATTATTAAAAAAAATCTTAATCAAAAAGAAAAAAAATGGCTTAATAATTATCATAAAACTGTCTTCAAAAATCTTTACAAGTTTATGAATAAAATGGAAATCTTAGAACTTAAAAAAGCTTGCTCAGCTATTTAAAATTTTATTCCAATCCTTTTCTAAAATTATCTTGATTTTTAATTGCTTGGCTTGCTCAATTTTTTTTTTTGTAGGCTTTGACTCTCCAACAACTAAGATATCAAGTTTTTTAGAAATAGACCCTAATACTTTGGCCCCGTTATTCTCCGCGATTACTTTTGCCTCTGATCTGCTCATATTCTTAAAACCCCCTGTAAACATTAATTTTTTGTTGGAAAATTTTCCATTATTTATCTGTATTAAATAATTTTTAATATTCAACTTATTAATTAAATTTTTAATTATTTGAGTATTAGTTTTATTGGAAAAAAAATTATCTATTGATTTAACTTGTGTCTCTCCTATTCCGTCTAAATCAGCCAAGCTATTTAGAAGATACTCTCTGGATTTTAATTCAAATAATTTTGTGAATTCTTTTTTTGAGCTAAAAAAACTTGCTAAAATTTTTGCGTTCTCTTGGCCTATATGTCTGATACCGATAGAATAAATGAATTTATCTAATGAAATTGTTCGAGATTTTTCGATAGCTTTTTTTAAATTATTAATAGATAATTCTCCCCACCCATCCAATTTTTTTAGTTTATTATATTCTAAGTCAAAAATATCTGATGGTTCCTTTATAAAATTTAAATCCCAAAACTGTTCGATAACTTTTTTTCCTAATCCATCTACATTAAATGCTTCTTTTGAGACTATATGTTTTAATTTCTCTTTAGCAGTAAATTTACAATCATACCCTTTAAAACATCTTCGAACTGCATCTAATTTATTAGTGATTTTACTAAATTCTTTTTTAGTTTCTGCGCCGCATAAACATTTTTTAGGAAAAACATATTTTTTACTTCCTTTGACTCTTTTTGAGGTATCGACAGAAACAACTTGAGGTATCACATCTCCTGCTCTTTGAATTATTATTGTATCTCCAATTCTAATATCTTTTCTATCAATTTCCTCTTCATTATGTAAAGTAGCATTGGAAACAACTACACCCCCTACATTCACAGGATCAACTTTTGCTACTGGAGTTAAGGCGCCAGTTCTACCAACTTGTATAACTATATCCTTGATTTTTGTTAATGCTTTTTCAGCCGAGAATTTGTACGCTATTGCCCATCTAGGAGAATTAGATGTGTTTCCTAACCTCTTTTGCAAAGATAAATCATTAACTTTAAAAACAAGTCCATCGATATCATAGTCTAATGAAGATCTTAATTGATCAATATCACTATGTATCTTTTGAATTTCATTTATATCTCTAACTGATTTTGATAGAGGATTTATTATAAAATTCCATTCTTTGATTTTTTCTAGAAATTCGTTTTGAGTTTTAAAAATCATAGGTGATACTTTTCCAAAACCATAAGCAAAATATTTAAGAGGGATCTTGGAAGTTTCCTTTGGATCTTTTTGCCTCAAAGAACCCCCTGCAGCATTTCTAGGATTAGCGAACTTACCTGCTAATGAAAAAAAATCATTTTTGCTGATATATATTTCACATCTAATTTCGAGGAGATTTGGAATATCTTTTGAATTAATTATCTTAGGTAGGTTATTTATAGTTTTAAGGTTAGAAAGAATATCTTCACCAATTTCACCGTCACCTCTGGAAAGACCTTTGGTTAATATTCCATTTTCATAAATTAAAGTAGCAGATATACCATCAATTTTTGGTTCACAAAAAAGTTGAATAGAACGATCGTTAAAACTAAGGAAATTATTTATTTTTTTACAAAAATCTAGCATGTCGTCTAAATTAAATGCATTTGACAGTGAGAGCATTGGTGATAAATGCTTGATTTTTTTAAATTTATTAGATGGCTTAGAGCCTACAATTTTATCGATACTTTTATAATCTTTTAAATATGGATATTTTTTTTCTAAATTTAATATTTCAATTTTTATTTGGTCATATTCGGAATCACTTATCGTTGGTTTATTGTAAGTATAGTAATTTTTATTATGTTGTTTAATAATATTTAAAATTTTTTTATGTTTTAATTCAATGTCTTTTTTTTTTTTCATGAAATTATTTTATTATCTGTATTATCTTTTTAAGAATAGACTCTTTTTCATTAGTATTTTTTTCAATTCTCTTTTTTTTGATAATATAATCCTGATTTAAAATTTTATATGATTGTTCAAACCATTCGCTTGAATTATAATTATAACCTAGAATTTTTGCATACTTTTTAGCTTCTTGTTCTAAACCTAAGTAGTAATGAATTTCTACAAGTCGATGCAGCGCTTCTTCAATAAAAATTGTCTTATCATATCTGTTAACAATTAATTTAAGTCTGTTAATAGCAGGTATCCATTTTTGTACAGATACATAATATTTTGCTATAAATAGTTCTTTAGCAGCAAGTTGATTTTCCACTAGATCTTTTTTGAATTTCAGATCAATTGTATAATCAGAGTTAGGATATTTTTTTATAAAATAGTCTATTTGTTTATTTGTTTCTAATAGTGGCTTCACATCTTTCTTTTCATCGCTCATTTGCTCAAAATAAATTACAGCTTTTAAATACTCTGCATAAATTACATTTTTATCAGCTGGATAAGTTTTTAAAAATCTCTCTAAATTATCTAAAGCTTCATTGTAAAAATTAATACCATAAAGAGAAAAACATGACATTATTGCAGCTTTTGCTGCATCATCTAGATTTTCAAAACCAGATTCCGCCTCTAAAAATTTTTTGTTCGCATAAAAAAAATTATTTTTTTTAAATTCTGTATACGCATCCTCATACAGAATATAAGGATCTATTTTTTCAGTCGGTTGATAAACGGGTTTATCTTTAGAGCAAGACGTGAAAAATAAAAAAATAGTTAAAATCGATAAAAATCTAAAAAGCATATAAAGATAATTATCAGATTAAATTAAAATTTATATTTAAAAAATTAGGCGTTAATAGCTATTTTTCTAGAGATATCGGAATTAAATTTTTCAGAAATTATTAGTTTTGCAATTTTATGGTTTTTTCCAGTTTTATTAGTATTTAAAAGTTTTCTTAAAAACATATTCGTTAGTTGATGTCCACCTTGATTACATTTTACCTTACCAAGTATTCTAAATCCAGATAGTAAAAAATCACCTACTAAGTCTAAAATTTTGTGATTAACAAATTCTTTTTCATTTCTCAAACCACCTTTATTTAAAACTTTTTCGTTATCGACTACGATTGCGTTTTCCAAAGATCCGCCTTTTGCAAGTCCCGCTTTTTTAATTTTTTCTATATCTTTATATAAACAAAAAGTTCTTGATTTAGACACATCGTCAGTATTATCTTTGTTGAAGTTAATAGTATTTTTTTGATTACCAATTACCTTATTTTCATAATTTAATTGAAATTCCACTTCAAGAGTATCATCACTAGGTTCTATAGAAATTTTTTTCTCTCCGTCTATAAGTTCAATTTTTTCTTTGATTTTTAAATAGTTTCTTTTTGAAGTAAGTGATTTAATCGATGTATTCTTTAATACCTTTAAAAAGTTAATGGCTGAACCGTCCATTATTGGAACTTCATCATTATTAATTTCTATTAATACATTATCTATCTCAGCTATATATAATGCAGCTAAAAGATGCTCTACGGTAGAAACCTTTACCCCAAAATCATTTTCTAATGTGGTACATAGTTTTGCTGAAGTAACTTTTTGATAATCAGCTTTGATAATGTTATTTTTTTTAAGATCTACTCTTTTGAAAATAATGCCATCATCAGCTTCAGCAGGTAAAATTCGTATTTCAGATTTTTTACCGGAGTGAAGCCCAATACCTGAAAATTTAACAGGTTTTGATAAAGTTGTTTGGTAAATTATTGGCATTAGTTGCTTATACATAATTAATCATTAACTCTTAAAACAACTAATGTTTCTAAAAATAACAATCATTTAAATATGAGTTGAAAAATACGTGTAATTAAGGTTTTTTTCGCCTTGGATATAGGTATTGCCTCTTTTTTCCAACCAAATTGGGTAATTTTAGCCGCGGTGTCAAGCATGTTTTCACTTGAGATCTTGTTTAAAAGCTTAATTTCAAATTTATTATCAAATGAAAAAATTTTGCTATAAGAACTTGCTAACGTGTCTATATGATTTTGATCATCCATCTCTAAGAAAATTACTTTTAGCTGATCAGTATTTAAAATTTTATTAAAATTAATATTTTTTAAGTAAATAATTTCACTTAATTCATTAATTCGTGCCTCCGCAATTTGAATTAATAATTGTTTTTTTATTTTTCTAAAAGGCTCATCTATAAAATATTTTTCTTCTAAAATATCATTTCCAGAACAGTGATAAAGGTTTTTATCTTCTAAAATTTTTTTTACTGTATCTAATTTTAATGATGTAGTTTTAGAAATATCTTTTATAACAATATTAGAACCAAATTTAAACTTTTGTTCAAATTTAATTGAATCATTTTCAGAAAAAACAATCTTAGTATCATGACTATTTATCTTTATATAAAGAAAAGTATCTGTTGTAGGGTATAAATTACTCAAAAACGAACCTTTAACAAAACTTTCAACTAAAACTTTTTTTATTTTTAAATTACAATTTTCAAAGATATTTTGAATATTTTTAAAATCATTTTGATTTATTAAATGAAAAGATAATTCATGATAATAGAAATCACCAAATAAACCCACAGGAAGATTATCTAATTTTTTTTTATCTAAACAATATTTTGAATTGAATATATGTAGAATTTTTTTTTTTATTCTCTGTTTCCTCTACACTAGATTTTAATGAATTTAAAATGTAAGTAATATTTTCTTTTGAAATTTGGGTTCCATTTAATTTTTTAAATCCTGTTAGATTAAGAAAAAAAATTTCAAAATTATCTAATATAATTATTATTTCCTTAAATATAAAATTTACTTTTTTTTCGATTGAAAAGATTTTTTTTTTTATTAAAGAGGAAATTTCATTAAAGTTAGACAGTATATCTTTTTTTATGCTATCGATAGGTATAATGCTTTTTTCTAAAACTTTAAATTCTTTTATATCTCCCACGTCAGTTGCATAAATAACAATTTCTGAATCATTAATTATTATAAAGAGTTCAAATGAAATTTTGTTCATTTATTTTAAAATAAGTTGATTTTTTAACCTATAATCAAAAATTTTATATTTATCAAAACTACTATCTTTTTTAATTTCTAAAAAGTTTTGTAAGCTTTTTACATAATTTTTTGAGGGCAACCTAACTATTTTATTATCTATCATTTCTAAGTCCCATCTTTGAGCATGAAAGTAATGATAATATTTAATTTGCTCTATTGGAAATTTCATCGTTTGAAGTTCATTAAATAAGGTTTTAAAACTTTTATTATCACCATATACAACTGGTAAATTTTTAATTTGCAAATTTTCTTTAAATTTTATTAATTCAAATTTCTCTCCTAAAAAAAATTTACTATCTTCAAAAATGATAATTGCTATTGGTTGTTTCTCATAAACTTTAATTTTAAGAATATTGGGATAAATTTTTTTTATATTAAGACTTTCTATAAAAGAATTATTCACTTTTTTTTCTATGTCTGTATCATTTAAGAAAAACAAATTTTTTTCATATAAGAATGAAAATTCTTTTAACAAATCTTTTTTTTTTAAAAAATTATTATTTTCAATTTTGATATCTTTAATATTAAATTTGTTAATTGAAATTTCATCATTATAACTAAATGTTGTTAGTAATATTAATAATGAAACTGCAAAAAAAAATCTAAAAATCATTTATTAATGTCTGCATCTAGTAAAATTTTTTCAATTAGATCCTCAAAACAAATTTTTTTGTAGTTTGCTATTTCAGGAACTAATGAAAGACTGGTCATTCCAGGTTGGGTATTTAATTCAAGTAGATAAAAATTATTATTAAAAAATTTGAAATCTGATCTTGTTACACCTCTGCATTTTAATGCCTCGTGAGTTTTTTTTGCGATTTTTAAAACTCTGTTGTAATTGGTTTTATTTATTCTTGCTGGCATTATATGCAAAGTTTTTGCGGCCTTAGTATACTTGGCTTTATAATCGTAAAATAATCTTTTTGGTACAAGCTCTATAGCTCCTAATGTTCTTCCATTTAAAACAGCTACTTGTATTTCTTGGCCTCCTATATATTCTTCAATTATCAAATCATCGTAAGTTCTAAACAACTTGTTAATAGATTTGAATAATACATTTTTTGTTTTACATAATTTTACTCCTATGCTTGACCCCTCACTTATCGGTTTGACAATTATGGGTAAATGAATTTTTTTTAATTTTATTTTTTTGTTAATTTGTTCTCGTTTATATTTTTTTTTTAAAATTGAAAAAAATTTTGGAGTTCTGATTTTGCATTTTAAGAAAATTTCCTTAGAAATTAATTTATTCATAGCATTGTAAGAGCTTAAGACCCCTGAGTGAGTGTATGGAATTTTTAAGTACTCGAAATAGCTTTGTGCAACTCCGTCTTCACCATCTTTGCCATGTAGAGCGTTGAAGATAATATCTACATTATTTTTATTTATTAAGTTAAAATTTTTAAATTTTGGATCAAAACTTTTTACTTTATAACCCTTTTTTTTTAAAGCTCGGATACAAGCTTTACCGCTTTCAAGACTAACAGCCCTTTCTCCTGATGTACCGCCTAAAACAACTAGTATATTTTTTTTTTTATTATTCACCGATTATTTGAATTTCAAGTTCCAAATTAATTTTTGTTTTTTTGTAAACACTCTCTTTGACTTTTTGAATTAATTTTTCAATATCTGCTGATTTTGCATTTCCATTATTAATAAAAAAATTACAGTGTTTTTCTGAAATTTTCGCACCACCTTCTGAAAAATTTTCACATCCAGCCTCCTTGATCAACATCCAAGCCTTTTTGTTTTTACTTATATTTTTAAAAGTACTTCCGCAAGTTTTGATTTTACTTGGTTGAGAGAGTTTTTTTCTTTTTATTAAAATTGATTGTGTTTTTTCTATTATTTCTTTTTGACTATGAGAACCTTGTAATTTAGCTGAAATGATTATTAAATCTTTAGATAAATTTGTTCCTCTATAATTAAATCGAATGTCCTCTTTTTTAATATTAACTACTTTACAAGTTTTTTTATCAATTGCTTGAATTGAGAGAATTACTTTAGAAATATCAGTGTTGTAACATCCGCTGTTCATAATTATTGCCCCGCCAATTGAACCTGGTATACAAGATAAGAATTCAAAATTGCATAAATTATTATCTTTTGCATAGTCAGCAACTTTTCGATCAAGAGCAGCAGCCCCAACTTCTAAAACATTATCATCTATTTTTTTAATATTAGAGAAACTTTTTCCTAATTTTATTACTACTCCTTTTACGCCATTATCTCTAAATAGTGTATTTGAGCCAGCACCTATAAAAGTTGTTTTTAAATTTGTTTTTTTTATTTCTGCAAAAAAATTAATAAGTTGTTTTTCATCTTTTGGTTTAAAAAAAAATTCTGCCTCCCCTCCTAAATTAAACCAGCTATAATTTGATAGTTTTACATTTTGTGTTAAACTGTCACCAAATTTTTTAGCTAAATAAGAATTATTATTCATAACGAAAGTCTTAGTTCTGTAATCCATTTGGAAATTAACCCTGCTCCCATACCGATAATTATTTCATTGCTAATAAGATTTTTTTTAAAAAAATTAATCAACTCTATTTGATTTTTAATAATTATAACTTGAGTCTTAGAGTTTTTAGCAATTAATTTTGCAAGCTTTAGCATATCAAATTTTGGATTTCTTTTTTCACCCGCCGAGTATAGGGGGCAAATAATTACTAAATTAGATTTTAAAAAACATTTAGAAAACTCTTTTTCCAATGCTAAAATCCTTGAGTATCTATGAGGCTCAAAAACACTTATAATATTTCTTTTGGTATTTACATTTCTCACTCCATCTAAAATAGAACTAATTTCCGTAGGATGATGAGCATAATCATCGTAAAAGTCATTTTTATTTTTTGAAAAAATTTTTGTCATTCTTCTTTGAACACCTGAAAAATTTTTTAGAGATTTTTTAGCTATATTATGATTTATACCAATATTAATACAAACAATTAAAGCTGCAGCTGCGTTAAGTACATTGTGTTTTCCTAATAATTTAACGTTAATATTTTTTATTAATTTAATTGTTTTATTTTTATCTTTAAAGCTTAAGTCGAAACTTGTACTATTAAAACTGTATTTAATTTTTGATATTTTATAATCAGCGTTTTTATTTTCTCCATATGAAATGATATTTTTATTTTTTATATTATTTAAAATTTTTCTTATATTATTATTATCCAAACAGATAATTGCTTTACCTGTCGGTGGAGTTTTATTTATAAATTCTATAAAAGATTTCTCTAAATTTTTATAATTTTGATAATAATCTAAATGTTCATGATCTATATTTGTAACAATTGAATAATTTATTGGAAGTTTTAAAAAACTTCCATCTGACTCGTCTGCTTCAAGTATAGCCCAATCACCTTTTCCTAATTTTGCGTTACTTTTAAATGAATTTATCACTCCCCCGTTTACGATAGTTGGATCTAATCTCTGATCAGATAAAATTTTTGCTACTAAAGAGGTTGTGGTAGTTTTTCCATGAGAGCCTGTAATAATAATATTTTTTTTAAGCGATACTACATCAGCTAATACTTCTGCTCTTTTATAAATTGGGATTTTATTTTTTTTTGCGTACATAACTTCGACATTGTTATTTTTAATTGCACTTGATTTAACCAATATATTTGCTTTTTTTATATTTTTTGAAGAATGCCCTATGAATATTTTAATACCATGTTTTGAACACGATATTGTATTTTTATTTTTACTCTGGTCACTTCCTTGTATTTTAAATCCCATATTTTTCATTATTTGAGCTAACCCGCTCATTCCTATTCCGCCGATTCCTACAAAGTGAATAATATCTTTTTGAACTAAATTAATTTTTTTCATTTAAAATTTTTTCTATAATTATTTTAATCTTTTTAAATATATCTTTGTCAGAATATTGACTTTGATTTAAAATTATTTCTTTAATTATATTTTTATCTTTGGAAATTGAGTTTATAAGATCATAAAGTTTGTTAGTAAGGCTTTTTTCCTCAACTAAATAACCAAATCCCTTTTTTTCATAATATTGTGCATTTTTCAATTGATGATCATCTGCAGAAGTTGGCAAAGGTATAGCAATAAAAGGTGTTCTGGTATTAACTAGCTCACTTAAAACCGAAGAACCAGAGCGTGTTATTGCTAAATTTACCTTTGAGTAATAATTTACAATTTTATTCGTAAAATTAAATATTTCATAATCAATATCTATCTTTTTATAAAATTTTGACAATTTCTCAGTTTGATTTATCTGGCACTGCTGAAATATCTTTATAGGTATTCCATCATTTCTTAATTTTTCAAATATTTGCGGTAAAACCTCAGCGAATATTTTAGCAGATTGGCTGCCTCCTAAAACTAAAATTTTAATTTTGTCAAAATTAATTTCGTTAGATGAGTCAAAATTTATTATTTCCTCTCTCAATATATTACCTACCTGTATAATTTTTTTTTTATTTTTTTCTGAAACTCCTTCAAGCTCGTTAGAAGAAACAAAAATTTTTTCCGCAAAGGGCAAAAGATATCTATTAGTTTTTCCAATAACTAAATTATTTTCATAAAGTATAAATTTTATTCTTAAAATAATTGAAGCAAAACATATTGGAAAAGAAGCGTAACCACCCATGCCAAATATTAATTTAGGTCTGAGAAACAAAAGTAATATAATTGATTTCAATACTGAAAAAAAAATTATAAATAAAGAAAATATTAATACAAAAATATTTTTTTTATTAATTGAAGACGAGGATAATTTTATTAAATTAATATCTTGGCAATCCTTTAAATATTTTAATCCTCTTTTATCAGACGTTATCGATACTTTATAATTATTTTTTAGAAAACTTTTTGCTAAACTCAGAGCAGGAAAGGTATGACCGCCTGTGCCACCAGTTGCTATTAATATTTTTTTTTTAGTCATATAAATATGCTTTATTTTTAGTATAATTTAAAATTAATCCAGCTATTATAGCGCTTCCAATCAAAGAGGAACCACCATAACTTAAAAAAGGTAATGTCATGCCTGTAGTTGGTAATAAATTGGTGTTTACGCCAGCATGTATAAATGTTTGAAAAATTAACAATGATGCCAAGCCGCCTAAAGCAAATTTTAAAAATTCGTTATCTTGACTAAAGATGTTTTTAACAATTCTCAATGAAATATACAAAAAGATCATTATTATTGCTACGGACACTAAAGACCCGTACTCTTCAGATATAACTGCAATTACATAATCTGTGTGAGCTTCGGGAACACTATCTTTTAAGACACCCTCACCCATTCCTTGACCAGTCAAACCTCCAAGTTTTATGGCATCAAGAGCTGATGAGGATTGAAATTTGTCACCTTGGCTTGTATCAAAAAATGAAATTAATCTATTAGTAATATATCCGAACTTTTCAGGTAGGAAGAATAACAATGAAATGAATAACGCAAGAAAGAATAAAAGAAAAATTGTTATGAAAGATAGACTTACGCCTGAAATAAAAACAGTAGCAACCCAGCTTCCTGTTAATAATATTGATTGTCCAAGGTCTGGTTGATCAATCAATAAAATAATTATGGAACACAAAAGTATAAAACTCAAAAAATACTTAATTTGAATATATTTAAATTGTCCGTGAGTAAGAATTTTCACAGTCATCAAAATAAAAAAAGGCTTTAAAACCTCTATTGGCTGAAAGTTAAAATAGTATAAATTAAGCCAGCGTTTAGCGCCTTTAACCTCTATACCAACAATTGGAACTATAGCTAAAAAAATAAAAGAAATTAAAAAAATTGGGAAAACTAGTTTTATTAATGTATCTGAATTTATAAATGAAACTAAAAACATAATTATAATTGCTAATGAAGCGAAAAAGAAATGTTTTACGAAAAAAAAGTAATAATCTTTATTTAGTCTTTCCCCTGCAAGCGATGAAGTTGAGGAAAATGAAAAAAATATTCCTAAAAAAAATAAAATAAGAAAACAAAATAATATTTTTTTATCAATACTACGCCAATAATTAGTAAAAAAAAATTTAAAGTAATTTTCTTGCATAAAATTTACTTAGTCTTTTAAACTCTAATCCTCTCATTTTAAAATTATCAAATTGATCAAATGAAGCTGCTGCGGGACTCAATAAGATCACACACTTTTTGATTTTTATAGATTTGTAATCTTTGAAAATTTGGATAATTGCTTTTTTTAAATTTTTTGATGTAGAAAAAATAATTTTTCCTTTTAATTGTTTCTTAAAAAAATTTATATTTTTTCCTATTAAATAACATTTAATAATATTTTTTTTATAATTTGATAATCTTATTTTATCTCCCTTTTTGGGTAGGCCTCCTAATATCCAAAAAATATTTTTTAAACTTGAGATAGCAGATGAAGTAGCTGTAAACGTAGTAGCTTTGGAGTCGTCAATAAAAGTAATACCTTTTTTTTTCATGAAAATTTCAAACCTATGCGGTAAACCTTTGAAAGATTGCATTGTCCTTATAAAAGATTTTTTACTTATATTCATTAATTTTGAAAATTCATAAACAAAACTCATATTTTCATCATTTGTATCAGAGGTTAAATAATTATTATCAATTTTTAATTTAAATTTTGTATAATTTTTTATTTTTGGGAAAATCGATTTACTTAAAAAATTTCTGTTTCTAACAGACGCTTTTAATAATCTATTTATAAAAGCATATTGATTTTTATTTTGAAGTTCAAAGATTTTCAATTTTGCTTTAAAATATTCTTTCTTGCTTCCATGCCAGTCTATATGATCATTTGTAAAGTTTAAGAAAAAAGCATAATCAGGTTTAATAAATTTTGAATGTGAGAGCTGAAAAGAGGAGGCTTCTATAATAACATAATTCTCATTAGTATTTATAAGATTTAATATAGGATTACCGATGTTTCCTCCTAGTTGGCATTTAAATTTATTTTTTTTAAGAAGATGTTCAAGTAATTTGCAGGTTGTAGATTTTCCATTTGTGCCAGTAACAACAATACTTTTTAATTTTCTATTACTTAAAAAAAATAAATCTATGTCAGTTATAATTTTTTTTTCATATTGTCTTAAATTTTTATTTTTAATTAGGCTAACTCCTGGTGTTAAAACAACATAATTTACTTCTTTTAAGGTTTTATTTAAATTTGTAACTCTATGATTTTTATATAATTTTTTCTGTTTATCGTCCCATACTGAAAAATTGGTAATACCTTTTTTTTTAAAAAAATTGACAACCGAACAACCGCTTAGCCCAAGACCATATACAAGAAATGAGTGCTCTTTTAATTTATTTATTTCGAGCATTATTTATCTTAATTTTAATGTTGCTAATCCGACTAAAGCTAAAATAATTGCTATAATCCAGAACCGTATTACAATTGTCGATTCAGCCCAACCTTTTTTCTCAAAATGATGATGTATAGGCGCCATTTTAAAAATTCTTTTTCCGGTTAGTTTAAAAGACAATATTTGGATTATTACAGAAACTGTCTCTAATACAAATAATCCACCAATAATGGCTAAAACAATTTCATGTTTAACGATAATTGCTATTGCTGCTAAAGAACCTCCTAAGGATAATGAACCTGTGTCTCCCATAAAAATTTTTGCTGGTGGTGCATTATACCAAAGAAAACCTAAGCATGATCCTACAATCGATCCACAAAAAATTGCTAGTTCACCAACATCTGGAATATATTGAATTTGTAGGTATTCAGAAAAAATCGTATTTCCAACTACATAAGATATTAGAGTGAACGAAAGGGCAACCAACATCACAGGTACAGTCGCCAATCCATCTAACCCGTCAGTTAAATTTACTGCATTAGATGAACCAATTATAACAAACAATCCAAAAGGGATAAAAAATAAACCCATTTGCCAAATTAAATTTTTAAAAAAAGGAAAATAAAGATTGTATAAAAATTCGTGATTTGAAAATTTAATTAAAATCAATAAAGTTATAATTCCTATTATAATTTGACCTAAAAATTTATAACTCGATTTTAATCCTCTTGAATTTTTAAATTTGATTTTAAGTGAATCATCTAAAAGTCCTAAACCGCCTAAAGATAATGAGACAAAAATTAAAGTCCAGACATAAATATTTTTTAAATCTGCCCATAAAAGTGTGCTTGAAATTATCCCAATTATAATAATCACACCCCCCATGGTAGGTGTACCAGTTTTTTTTATAATATGATCAATGGGACCATCTTGTCTAATTGGCCCAGCAATCATTTGCTCAGAAAAAAATTTTATCAATGGTCCTCCAATTATGAAAACAATCATTAAAGAAGTTATAACTGAAAGCCCTGTTCTGAAGGTTAGATACCTGAATACATTCAAAAATGAGTATTGATCGACCAAAGATGTTAGTAAATTAAATAACATTTAAAATCCTTTTATAATATTTTTACTAAAATCGTGTAACCCAGTCGCATTAGATCCTTTTATCATCAGATAATCGTTATTAGAGATCAATTTACTCAAAATAAAATCTATATCATCGATATTTTGCAACATATTACCTCTTTTATTTTTATCTAATTGTTTATAGGTAAAAATTGTTTGTTTTCCTTTAACGAAAACTTTATCAATGTCAGAACTGTTAATAACTTTTGAAATATCTTCATGAAATTTTCTAGATTTTGAGCCTAATTCGAGCATATCTCCTAAAACTAAATATTTATTAAACTTTTCTTTTTTAATCTTTCCAAATCTTGTTATGGCATTTTTTACTGATAATGGATTAGCATTATAACTTTCATCGATAAATTGAAATTTTTTTTTATATCTTGAGATAAAATATTTTTTTCCTCTTCCTTCAGAAGGCTCTAAGTTTTCAAATTTTGATTTAATCTTGAAAATATCTAAATTTAATTCAACTAATAATGCAAGACTAGCAAGAGCATTATGAATGTTAATATCTTTAATATTAAAATTTAGTGTTTTATTTTTAATTCTGACAAAAATTTTAAAGTAATTATTTTTTTTTAAAACTTTTTTTAATTGTATATCTGAGTGTTTATGTTTTCCAAATGTTACAACTTTGAGTTTAAACAAATTTGCCTTTTTAGATAGGAAACCGAAAAATTTATCATCTCTATTAAGTATAATTGTGCCGTCTTTTTTAATTTTTTCAATCATTTCCGATTTAGCTTTAGCAATTCCCTGGATATTTTTAAAATTTTCTATGTGAGCTTCACCAATATTTGTAATTATTCCAATATGTGGTTGGATTAACTTTGTTAAATCTTTTATTTCTCCTGACTTACTCATTCCAACTTCAAAGACACCATATTTATCATCAAAACTTAAATTAGATAAACTTATCGGTACACCTAAATGATTATTAAATGATCTTGGTGCACAATAAGTTTTTGCAAAATTTTTTAAGAGCTGGTTTATAATATTCTTTAACGAAGTTTTTCCAGCACTACCAGTTATCGAAATTATTATTGTTGAAGAATTTTCTCTTTTTAATTTTGCGTATGAATTTAAAAAAGAAATTGAATTTTTTACTTTAAATATTTTTTTTTTATAATTTCTATGAGACTCTGTTACAACGCAAGCTGCTCCTTTTTTAAATGCTTCATTAATATATTTGTTTCCATTATTTTTTTTTCCTTTAATAGCTAAAAATAAATTTCCTTTTTTAATTAATCTTGTATCAGTTGATAAACCATTAAAATTTACTCCATTTATTTTTTTTAAAATCTTTTTCATAATTAATTGATTTTCTAAGAGATTAAATTTTTTTGCAGGAATTTTTTTAAATTTTGAATGAATTTTTTTTACAATTTTTTTGTCTGAAATATTATAAATCTTACCTTTGTAAATTTGATTTTCTTCATGGCCCTTTCCAGCTATAAGAATAATTTCATTAGGACGAGCATTTTGAATAGATCTTTTTATAGCAAGAGACCTATTTCCAATATCGAAAGATTTATTTAGTGATATATATTTTAAAAGTTCCTTTCTTATTTTTTTAGGATTTTCATCTCTTGGATTATCATCAGTAAGATATATTTTTTGACAATATTTGTTGGCTATTTTGCCCATTAATGGTCTTTTTGCTTTATCTCTATTACCTCCACAGCCAAAAACAATAT
>MDTG01072591.1_pt1 | contig 17018 bp, 15 predicted proteins | sample 811421 | NCBI WGS metagenome assembly MDTG01 (sample SAMN05326645, study PRJNA326480) | marine metagenome | isolation source: seawater | place: Pacific Ocean: South East | collected 2011
CATGCAGTACGTCTCACGACGACTCGTCGTCTTCGGACTGCATGTCCATGTCGGCGTCGACAGTGGCGACAAGGCCATCCAGATGTGCGATCGGCTGCTCCGCCATCTGCCGACGCTGCTCGCGTTGTCGTCGAACTCCCCCCACTGGCTCGGCAACGACACCGGACTGCACACGTATCGCTCCAAGCTCATGGAATCCCTCCCCACCGCGGGGATGCCGGAGACCCTGAGGAACTGGTCCGAATACATCTGGCTGATCGAACACCTCATCTCCACGGGATTCATCCACTCTCCGAACGAGATCTGGTGGGACGTCAGGCCGAGTCCCCAGTTCGGGACGGTCGAGATCCGGGTCATGGACACGCCGATCAACATGAAGCACCTGCTGGGTCTGGTCGCGTTGTCCCAGAGTCTCATCGCGGGCATCTCGGAACAGATCGACCGTGGAGCGTACCTCTACGACAGCCATCCGATGATCGCGAGACAGAACAAATGGCACGCGGTCCGGTACGGAATGGATGCGAGCTTCGTCGACTTCGACACGATGCTCGCGGTCCCCGCCCGCCAGGTGGCCCGAAGACTGCTTGACCAGTGTGCTCCCCACGCGGAGCGGCTCGGCTGCATCAAGGAACTCGGCTACGTCGAGGAGATCATCGAACAGGGATCCGGTGCCGACGCCCAGAACCGCGCCTGGGACAAGACCGGAGACATGCATCAGGTCGTCGACAGGATTCTCGACAAGACCGGCAAGCCCTGGGACATGAAGAGCGCCGAGTGATCAGCCGGTCGACGTCGCGTTCGAGGACGTGAACGCCTCGATCGCCGTGCACAGCTCCGCGAAGACGGTGTCCTCGTCCGGAGAAGCGTCGATCAGCAGCGTGCGTCCGGGATCCTCCCGGACCTGCTCGAGGTAGCCGGTGCGAACCTGATCCTGGAACGCCTGCCCCTTCTCCTCCATGCGATCGGTGTCGCCGCCGCGACGTCGCGCGGCGGTCGAGGAATCGACATCGAAGACGAGCGTGCAGTCGGGCCAGTGCGAACCGATCACCATCCGACCGATGTCCATGATCCTCGCCCGGTCGAGACCACCGGCCGTCCCCTGGTACGCAAGCGTCGAGGAGATGAACCGATCGGCCAGCACGACTGCTCCACGTTCGAGAGCGGGCGAGATCACCTCTTCGACGAGTTGATTGCGGCTGGCCATGTAGAGCAGCATCTCGCAGCAGATGGTCATCTCGGTATTGGCCGAATCAAGCAGGATGGAGCGCACCTGTTCTCCGATCGAGGTGCCGCCGGGTTCGCGAACCTCGACCACATCGCACCCCTGCTCGGTCAACCATGCGGCGAAGCGGCGGAATTGGGTCGTCTTTCCGGACCCGTCGGGACCGTCGAAGACGAGAAACCGACCCTTGAGCTGTTCGATCCATTCGTTCATCGTGGTGAATCATCCCCCACCGGCCGCTGATCGGCAACCCCGATGGCGTACCATTGCCGCGTGCGAATCGTTCTCCCAGATCCGAAGGGAGCCGGGCGGAAATCCATCGAGGTGGATCCGGCCCAGCGACCCACCCGTGTCCAAAGCCTCGAGGAGGCCGGAGACGTGTTTCTCGAATGGGATCAGGCCATCGACGACGACGGCCACCTCAGAAGATGCCTGTGCTGTGCCGGCCCCCTCTACCGCCGCAAGGCGTTCCCCCAGGTGACCGGGTTCGTGATCGTGCTCGCCTTCGCCCTCTCCCTGGTGGGAATTCTCGGGTTCGCCGACAACATCGGACTGCTGGTGGTCATGACCATCGTTCTCCTGATGGACATCAGCATCCTGCTCTTCGCCCGCACCTATCTCGACTGCTACAGGTGCGGAAGTTCACACCGGAAGCTGACGATCGCCTCCTACCACCGGTCCTGGGACCGGGCCACCGCGAATCGGAACCGGGCGGCCCACACCGACGGATCCTGAACGATCCGCGGGCAGTGATGCCTTCCTCCCGTCATCGCCGATAGTGATTCCATGACGAGAATCATGATCGTGATCATCCTCATGCTGACCTGCGCATGCGAAAGAACCCCGATCGCGATCCAACCTTCGAAGATCCAGATCGTGGAGGAACGGACCGGCGAAGGCCCCGCCGCCAAGGCGGGTGACGTGGTGGTGATCGACTACACGGTCAGACTTCCCGACGGAGACATCGTGCTGGAGGAGAAGGAGTTCGATTTCCGGCTCGGGGAAGGAGTGGTCATCGAAGGCATCGACGAGGGGGTGCTCGGGATGCAGCGTGGCGGAACCCGAACGATCAGTTGCCCACCGAACAAGCACTGGGGAGCCCGAGGGTACGCCGACCGCATCCCACCCCGGAGCGTGCTCCGGATCCAGTTGGACCTTCGTCGGATCCGCTGAGGCCGGACGATTCACGCTTTCATCGGTACCATGATCCGATTCGGACATGCCGCGCTGCGGCAGAATTTCCACTTGATCGAGGTGTTGCCATGACGCAATCGTTGAAAATGCTCTTCACCGTCCTTCTCCTCGCGACACCGCTGTTGGCCCAGGACGAGATCGTCCTGACCGGCGGCGACACGCTCAAGGGTACGATCACCCGGCACGATGCCGAATCCGTGACGATCCAGCACACCGCACTGGGAGTCCTCGTCATACCGATGGACAAGATCACGACCATCGACGGCCGAACCCCCGAACTCCACTTCACACCCGCACCGACCGCATCCGAAGCGGATCCGACCGCATCGTCGAAGGACGATGCGAAGCCTGCTTCCGACGAGGCGACCGGGGAGGAGACACTCGAGCCGACTCCCGAGAAGCCGGAGTGGAAGGGCAGCTTCTCCCTCTCCGGAAGCTACAACACGGGCACTGCGGAGAACGCAGCGTTGCTGATCAAGATCTCCCTCGGCCGGGACAACGACTACGAGACGACGAATCTCAGCACGTTCTACCGCTTCGCAAGCGCCGACGGGGTGACCAACCAGAGCTGGTACAACCTCACCGGAAACCAGCTGTGGAAACTTCCGGAGCTGGACACGAAATGGGGCATCTTCGCCGACGCGCAGTTCGACTGGTCCGAGCAGAACTCGTGGCAGCAGCGGATCGCCGGTCATCTCGGCGGTCAATATCCGCTTCTGATCATGAAGAAGGACGACGATCCCGATCTGTGGTTCGATTCGCTGACCGTGAACGGAAGGATCGGGATCGGACCCCGGAAGGAGTTCTCGGGAGTGAACACGGAGCTCGTTGCGGAAGGCGATCTCGGCGGAAACCTCGATTGGCAGTTCACCGACAAGCACAGCCTGACCGCGAACGCCTCCTACCTGCCCGATCTGGCCGACTTCGACATCTACCGGGTCGATGCGGGTCTCAATTGGAAGATCAAGCTGGACGGCATGGACGGGCTGGCCCTGGTGCTCGGTGTCACCTACCAGTACCAGAGCGAAGTGTCTGAGGACGACAAGAACTACGATCTGCTCACGACGTTCGGCGTCAGCTACGACTTCTGATCGCCGCAGTCGTCAACGCCTGCGGATGAGGTTCTCGAAGAGGATGAACAACGCGAGCAGGAACGAAAGCAGGAATCCGAAGCCGCCCAGCCACCCGAGCAACGAGCTGCCCGAGTTCTTCTCGGCCAGCACGAGAATGGCCGAAGCGAGGATCATCGCGGCAACGAGCATCGAATAGGACAACTGCTTGCTTGCATGGTTGACCGTGTCGTTGAGGCGATCGATGCCCTGCACATCCATCTGCATCTTGAACTCGTTCCGGCCGAGCCGATCGGAGAACCGTGAGATGTTGGCGGGGAAGTTCTCGATCAGCTTCAGCCAGGTTCCTGCGTTCTTCTGCAGACGCTTCTTGATGACCGGAATGCTGAACTGACGCTTGACGAGCTTCTCGACATGCGGTTTGGCGAATCCGATCAGATCGAAACCCGGATCGAGATCCTCGCCGACGCCCTCGATGGTCGTCAGGGCCTTGATCATCAGCACGATGTCGCTGGGACACTTCACCCGATGCTTTCGAAGGCCTTCCGTGAACGCTCGGAGAACGGCCGTCATGTCGATCTTGTTCAGTGCGACGTTGGTGTACTGATCCATGAAGTCCTGCAGATCCCGACGGATCTGCTTGACGTCGACATCGAGTTCGTCGACCTGCCCGAGAGACATGAAGGCCTCGTAGACCTTGTCGATGTCCGACTTCGCGACGCCGTAGATGAGCGTCGCCAGATCGCGGGTCGTCTCGTCGTCAACCCGTCCCGCCATGCCGCAGTCGATGAAGCACAGGCGACCATCCTCCATCATGAAGAGGTTGCCCGGATGGGGGTCGGCGTGGAAGAAGCCGATCTCGAGCGTCTGCCGCAGGACCGTGTAGGCACCGATGCGGACCAGGCGTTCCCGTTGCTCCATGCTCAGATCGGCTTCACGCCAATGAGCGAGGGGCACGCCCTTGATCTCCTCGAGGGCCAGGACGCGGCGGGTGGTCAGATCCCAGTAGACCAGCGGGAACCACGCTTCGTCGCCTTCCTGCAGCTGCTCGCGGAACATGTCCGTGTTCCGGCCTTCGTGCATGAAGTCCAACTCGTTCTTGAGCGATGAAGCGAACTCGTCCACCACGGCCACCGGGTCGAACGGCAGATCTCCGTGGTGCTTCGCCAGCCAGTGGGCGATCGCCAGAAGGATCTCCATGTCGGCATTGATGATCTTGTCGATTCCGGGCCTGAGGATCTTGAGGACGATCTCCTGGCCGTCCTTGCGCACCGCACGATGGGCCTGCCCCATCGAAGCGGCGGCCAGCGGCGTCTCGTCGATCGACTGGAACTTCTCGTCCAGATTCCCGAACTCCTCGATCAGTTCATTGTGGATCTTGTCCCACGGTTCCGCGGGAACCTCGCTCTGGAGCTTCTGGAACTCCTCGATCCAGTCCGGAGGCAGGATGTCGGGACGCGTGCTCAGGATCTGCCCGAGCTTGATGAACGTAGGACCGAGTTCCTCCATGGCGAGACGCATGCGCGCCGCACGGGAGAGATGCTCGGTTCCCTTGCCGCCGTCGCCGGACTTCAGCGCCTTCTGCCCATCGATGTGCAGAAGGTGGAGTTTCGTTTCGTAGAAGAACTCGCGGAAGCCGTACTTCACCGCGACCTTCATGAGCTCGCTGTAGCGTCCCGCGTTCTTGATGGTTGAGATGAAGCTAATGACCCGCTCCCGTCCCGCAGTCCCCATGCATGCTTCCGCCCCCCCACTGGGGATTTCGCCGGAATCCACCGGGGACGAGGGGAATTCGTCCGACCGGAGGGCACATCATACAGATGGTGGAAATCCAGAGCGAGGAGGGTTCGATTTGGGTCGGAGTGGACGTCATGCTCCGTCGGGACGGGTGGCAATCGACGGTATTTCCACATTTGACGTTGACTGCGTCGTGCTTTGAGGGAACTATTCAGTACTCATGCCTCGAAACGACTCATCACGACGACCACGGAACACGGCGCGGAATCCGCACCGCCAGACCGTCGTCGCAACCACCCATCCGGTACCGGTCTGGCTCCGCCATCTGAAGGCGACCATGACCTGGATTTCCCGCTGCTTTGTCGATCAGAGCCCGGGGCGAGACCGGAGGATCTAGGCGAACTCGAACGCCAACGAACGATCACCCCCACGCCCCGTCGAAATACGGGGCGTCTGTCATTTGCATGCGGAACATCACCGCAACGAAAGGAACGAATCATGTCCAACCGAACTCCACACCCGATCTGCTCCCTCATCGTCCGGCACTGCGCCGCCTCCTTCCACGGAGCAACCGTGTGGACGGAGTCGCAGGGAGGTGATGGGCCATGAATCCATCGAAATACACCTCTTCGCCTCACCCCGCCGGACTCGCCGGCATGCTTTCCCCGATCTCCTGCCGATTGTCGGCCATCGAACAGGGATGGGAACTCCGTACATCCGGAGTGGACATGCGCGATCTTCTCGGAATGGTGGTTGTCACCTGCGAAACGAATCGTTCCAGCACACTGCTGCTGCAGGATGCGGTCGATTCGTCGCCGCCGCAGACCAAGGACGTGCACTCCGACGGCATGCTGCTCGACATGCCCCCTCCCCCCCGGCTCAAGTGGGCGATCCGAGTCGACGGACCACTGGAGCCGGAGGACATCGACGCTCTGGAACAGGCGTGCCGGTCGGGAACCTGTCCCCTCGCCTCTGAACCGAGAACCGTCTCGGCGGTGCGGGAGCTCGATGGCGGCGGAACATCGATCCGTGCACGATCACGCGATCAGCTTCTGCTGGTCGCAGCCCACATCCTCCGTTCCCACGTGAAGGGCAGCATCAGACCGAGGGTGCAGGACGTCACCCATCCCGAAGTCGATTTCATGCACAACCTCATGGATCGCAGCGGAGCATTCAATCTGCGTTCAATCGAGACGGACGTCTACTCGACGTGGATCGATGTCGGCCTGTCGACGCGACCGGAACCGGGTTTACAGCCCGCAAACCAGTCCGTCATCTTCGATTTCATCTCGGGGACATGGCATGGAGATTTCTGATCTCCAGGACGAACAAGGAGCGGGATCGAACGTACAACCCATGAGCAACACCGGTGGGCGCTCCCCATGCCCCCACCGCCTTGGTACTCAGGTGTGGTGTGCATCGGGATGTCACAGTCCCTGATTGCGCAGGTCGTCGTTCAGCGAGGGGTTGAACGACCGTACCCGTGTGGGGCGTCTTCCTGGAGACGCCCCGCACGCACTCATTTTCCGCCCGAGTCGGCATTGGGCTATCCTGCCGGACATGATTCGCCACCTGGGCATGCTGATCAGCCGCCTCTTTCGTTGGCTGATTCCCGATCCGTTCGTGATCGCGATCCTGCTGACACTGATCACGGTGGTGGCCGCGCTCGTGTGGGGCAGATTCGATCCGGAAAAGGATCGCTGGCTCGTTCTTCTTGATTCATGGCGCGACAACAAGAACGGAATCTGGAAGCTGCTCGCGTTCAGCATGCAGATGTGCCTGATTCTGGTGACGGGGCATGCTCTCGCTGCCGCACGGCCGATCCGCTGGTGCATCGACCGGATCGCCGGCATTCCGGGATCGACGATGAGCGCGGTTGCCATGGTGGGTTTCACCGCGATGGTCTGCGGACTCGTGAACTGGGGACTGGGCCTGATCGTGGGTGCTCTTCTGGCCAGAGACGTGGGCCGGAGTCTTCAGGATCGGGGAATTCCAGCGCACTATCCGCTCATCGCGGCGTCCGGATACATGGGGATGCTCGTGTGGCACGGCGGGTTCTCCGGTTCCGCACCGCTCGCGATGACGAGCGAAGCCGAGTCGGGAAAGATCCTGCCCGAGCAGCTCGTCGCCCAGGTCGGAGCGGTCCCGCTTGAACAGACGATTCTCTCACCCTTGAATCTGATCGTCAGTCTCGGTCTGCTCGCACTTGTGCCGATGATCCTGATGCTGCTCTCGCCGCGTGCCAATGAAGAGATGCAGACGATCGCCGACTTCGAGCCGATGGACGAGGCTTCGTTCGAACCCGAGCCGATCACCAACGTCCCGCGACTGCTCAACCGGTTCTGGCCGATCTCCTGGATGCTGGCCGGCGCACTGCTCTTCGGAATCTGGCGGTTCATCGATGTGCGGGGATTCGGCTCGCTGGGCCTCGACGAGATCATCATGATCATGTTCGCTGCCGGTCTCGTGCTCCACGGATCGCCCGTTGCCTACATGCACGCTGCGACGAACGCCGCCAGGGGATGCAGCGGCATCATGATCCAGTTCCCCCTGTACGCCGGCATCATGGCCCTGATGGTGGCCAGCGGACTGATGGCGCAGATCGCCGAGTTCTTCGTCGAGATCGGCGACGAACGGACCATGCCACTGCTGTCGTTCGTGTCGGCGGCCATCGTGAACATCTTCGTGCCCAGTGGAGGCGGCCAGTGGATCATCCAGGGGCCGATCGCCCTGGAATCGGGTCTGAGCGCCGGCGTCTCCCCCGGCCGCATGATCATGGCGGTGGCGTACGGCGACGAACTGACGAACATGCTGCAGCCGTTCTGGGCACTTCCACTGCTCGCGATCACCGGTGTGAAGGCGAGGGACATCGTCGGCTACACGGCCATGGTCATGGTTGCAGCGGCGCTGTGGATCGCATTCTGGCTGCTCGTCTGGAGTTGATGATGACGACCTCCTCGATACATGTGACGGACCAATCACCGGTGCTGTGGATCGAACTCGACGATCCGGATCGCCGCAACGCGATGACGATCGAGATGCTCGACGAACTGCTCGAGGTGATCGATGCGGCGTCGAAACGCGACGATCTCGCGAGCATCCTGCTGTCGGGTCGTGGGCGCTGCTTCTGCGCGGGATTCGACCTCGGAGCGGTCGTCGAGGACCCGATGATGCTCGATGAACTGATACGGCGACTCGGCATGGTGACGAAGTCGTTGCGTCGGATGCCGCAGACCGTCGTGGTCGCCGCACATGGCGCGGCCATCGCGGGTGGATGCGCCCTGCTGACCGGAGGCGACGTGGTCTTCATCGACGAACGTACCGTGGCCGGGTATCCGGTCCACGCACTCGGCGTCAGCCCAGCCGTCACGATTCCCACGCTCCGTCAGATCATCGGCGACGGCCCCGCACGCGAACTGCTGCTCGGAGGCGAACTTCTCAAGAGCGACGGGATCATGCGGATCGGACTCGGCACCCACCTCGCTCCCGAAGGAACGGTGATCGAACACGCGACGGCGTGGGCCCGCGAAGCAGCCTCGCGATCCTCATCGGCGATGAAGGCCACCAAGACATGGCTCAACGCCCTCGACGGATCCGACGACGACGATTCGTTCAGTGGTCCGGTCGCCGGCTCGGCTGCGTTGACCGGACAGGACGAGGCCGTCGAACTGCTTGCCGAATTCTGGAAGCAGCGCAACGCCTGATCGTCGATTCAGTCCCCGGATGAATCCGAGTCGATCTCTTCCTTGCTGCGACCGGTGCTGTGCTGACCGTGGAACTCGCGGTGCGAGGCCGGAATCATCCCAAGCTGCACGTAGTCCCGCTTGCAGAAGAGATTGATGAACCAGTCCATCGCGACGCGGAAGCGGCGGCGCCAACCCGGCGTCTTGAGCAGATAGATCGCCCGCCACATCGCCCAGGCGAGGAATCCCTCGAGCTTGAGTCCCTTGATGCTTGCGACCCCGCGATGACGTCCGAGCGGGACCAGAATCCCCTGGACATGCACATCGGCCGGCTTCAACGCCTTGCCTCGGATCGTGGCGACGATGTTGTGGGCAAGTTGCGGAGCCTGCCGGATCGCGATCTGAGCCAACGGCGGCATCGGCTTGCCGTCCGGGCAGGGCACGCTGGCGCAGTCGCCGAGACCCCAGACCCCATCAAGTCCCTTCGCCGAATAGTCGCCTTCGCACTCGAGTCCGCCGAACTTGTTCAGGGGCAGACCTTCGAACTCCCGCAGAACCGGATTGGGAGCGATGCCCGCGGTCCAGATCACCGTACTGCATGGAATCGACTTGTCTTCTGAAGTCACGACGTGGTCGGCATGCACTTCCTTCACGGAAATGCCGTTGAGGATTTCGATGCCTCGACTGGTCAACTGGCGATGGGCCCACTGATGGAGGTGTTCCGGAAGAATGCCGAGAATCGACGGAGCCATCTCCACCACCGTGAAACTGCAGTCCTCCCTGCGGAGGTTGCGGTACATGATGGTCGCGTCGCGGATGAACGTCTCGAGCTCCCCGACGACCTCGATGCCGGTGACGTTTCCGCCCACGATCACGAAGTGAAGCAGTCGACGACGTTCCTCCGGATCCTCGGTTGCGTTGGCCAGCTCGAGCAGTTCGATGGCCCGGTCGCGGACCGCGACCGCATCGGTCATGTGCTTCATCTCGAATGCGTGCTCGCGGACGCCGGAGACGATCTCCTCGGGCAGGATGCGCGTCACGCTTCCAAGGGCGACGACCAGGTGGTCGTACGTGATCTTCCGATCTCCGTCATCGCCGATGAGACGGAATCGGACCGACTTGGATGCGACATCCAGTCCCTTGACCTCGGCCATGAGCAGTTCGCTCTTGCGGGCGAAGTCGCGGATCGGAACGGTGCAGTGGCGAGGCTCGATCGAACCGGTCCCCGCTTCCACCAGCAGCGGGTAGAAGACGAAGAAGTTGTTCCGATCGATGATGATGATCTCGAGATTCTGCTTCTTGGCGTACTTCTGCAGGACCTGCGCAAGGTACGCACCACCGAATCCGCCACCGAGGATCACAATTCGTACGGGAGACGTGTCAGTCATGGTCCCTCCAGATGGAAGAGCTCCTGCAGGAGGAGCATGGTGTATTCGATCATCTCCTGGCCGGTCGGCGGGTCCATGATCAACGAGAAGATGATCATGCTCGACCAGATCACGGGCATGCAGGAGATGAGGATGCCGACGAAGGCGAGATTCCTGCCGGTGCGGTATTTCTGACGGCCGACGATCTCGCAGCAGATGATGACGATCGACACGATGATGAACTTGAAGACGCTCATCCCGATGCGCCCGAACTCATCGAGGATCCAATCCGCGATCGGATTGACCTCGGTCCCCCCGAAGAACAGGATGACCCGTGTGAGGATCACATCCAGAGCGGACACGAATATCAGCCACAGATACAGGTTCGGATACAGCACGGCGCCGAACCACGACATGGACGATCTCGATTTGGAATCGGGGGACGATTCGTTTTGATCAGATGATCTGGTCATGCTTCGAGATGTTGTGAGCTGGAGCCGTGTTGAGTTCTACGAATGTGTCCGCCTGCTCCTTCTGCAGGAGACGAGCGTCCTTGTCGTCGGCGGTATCGCTGTGGCAGCTGGCCTTCGCGCCGGTCTCGCCCTTCATGGCCCGCTTCGTCTTGGAGGCGAGTCGATGGATCTCGGACGGTTCGAGAACGCCCCGCTGCTCGAGAATGGCCTTCTGTTCGTCGGTGAGGGCCGCGGAGATCCGGGGCGATTCCCATGCATAGGCCTCGTCCTTGCCGGACGCGATCTCCTGAATCTCGCGACTGATCCGAACACTGCACCAGTCGTGGCCGCACATGGCGCAGAAGTCGGTGTCGACATCGAGATCCTCGTCGTGCAGCGCCCGGGCCGTGTCCGGATCGAAGCTGAGTTCGAAGTGCCGTTCCCAGTTCAATGCGGCACGGGCCTTGGTGAGTTCGTCGTCGCGATCCCGGCTGCCGGGAATGCCCAGGGCGATGTCCGCGGCATGGGCGGCGATCTTGTATGCGATGCATCCCTGCTTGACGTCGTCCCGCTTGGGCAGACCGAGGTGCTCCTTCGGAGTCACGTAGCAGAGCATCGAGGCGCCGTGCCATCCGGCGCTGGTCGCACCGATGCAGGAGGTGATGTGGTCGTAACCGGGGAAGATGTCCGTCACCAGAGGGCCCAGCACATAGAAGGGAGCACCGTGGCACTTGCGCCGCTGCAGCTTCATGTTGTATTCGATCTGGTCGAACGGAACGTGACCCGGACCTTCGACCATGACCTGGACACCGTGGGTCCACGCGCGCTCGGTCAGTTCACCGATGACCTCGAGCTCGGCGAGCTGGGCGCGATCGGTCGCGTCGGCGAGTCCGCCGGGACGGAGTCCGTCACCGATCGAGAAGCTCACGTCGAATCGCCGCATGATTTCACAGATGTCGTCCCAGAGGTCGTACATCGGATTTTCACGATTGTGGGTCAACATCCACTTCGCCAGGAGCGAACCGCCCCGGGAGACGATGCCGATCAGGCGATCCTTCACGAAGGGGATATGCGAACGCAGCAGGCCGGCATGGATGGTGAAGTAGTCCACTCCCTGTTCGGCCTGGTGTTCGAGGGTCTCGAGGATGACCTTGTCGTCCAGCTCCTCGAGCTTGCGGTCGATGATCATCGAGTAGATCGGAACGGTACCGATGGGGACCCGTGAATTCCTGAGGATCGCCTCGCGACACTGGTCGAGGTCGCCGCCGGTGGACAGGTCCATGACCGTATCGGCACCCCACTGTTCGGCCCAACGCAGCTTCTCGACCTCCTCGTCGGTGCCGGAACTGACGGGTGATGCGCCCATGTTGGCGTTGATCTTGGTGAGCGAAGCGCGTCCGATGGCCATCGGATCGAGTTCGTACTCGAGGTGCCGGATGTTGGCCGGAATGATCAGCCGCCCGGATGCGATCTCGTCGCGGACCTGCTCCGGAGTGAGATGCGATTCACGCTCCGCAACCCGACGCATGGCATCGGTGATCGTGCCGAGCCTGGCATGCTCCAACTGCGTCACCGGGGTGAAGCCCTCCGGGGCGACGCATCGGATCGTTCGTTCGGATCCCTTGTTGTGCCCACTGCATCCATCGGGATGGTCTTCGATCGTCCATCCCGCGGGAAGGAAATCCCAGGCCGTCAGCGAGGAGGGTTGCGGCATCCCGGGGGTATCGGGGCTGGAGAACATCCGAGGACCACCGATCTCGGCGGGGTTCGAGAAGCTGCCGGGCGAGGTCCCTTGTCGATCCGTGGATGGATTGGTCGCTCCATGAAGCGGCAACGCATCGAGAAACGCATGATCCTCCGCCTCGACGAAATCGATGTCGGCGGGGTCGTGGACGTGGTCGGGGGTTCCATCCTGCTTGATCATGCGGGTGCTCCTTTGTGAGCAAAATATTCGGAGGGATGGAGCGACTGCTCGCGTTCCCTCCGCCGGTCCGAACCGGATCAGGTGCTACGGGTACATCTCAGCGAATGGACGTTCCATTCGTGCCCCGAGCGAACACAGACAGTCTAACCCGGATCAGGACCCGCCGGTGATACGGCCCCGGAATCACATCCACCCCGGCTGGGGCTACAATCCGGAGACGATGCCACGAACCACCGCCTCGATTCCACTTCTCCTGCTCGTCCTCATGGCCTCCCTGATGACCTCCGGGGGCTGTTCGGTCAAGAGCAGGGCGGATCGACAGCCGCTGACGCTCGAAGGTCCCGTCTCCGTCGAGGTCGAGAACTTCGCAGGGGACGTGACGATCCGTTCCATCGACCCACGGACCGGAAGCACACCGCACGTGACCGTCACCGGCGAAGCGCTGCACGCGATCAACAGACGAGGCGATGCCGCCGACGCGCTGGAATCGATCGACTGGCATGCCGAGCTCGAACAGGACGACCGCGGCCCGAGACTGGTCGTCAGGGTGACCACGGACGACGACGAAGCCCACATCCTTCGCGCCCACGTCACGGTCCATGTCCTGATCGTCGATGGAACGACCGTCCGGACCACCCGGGGGGATGTCTCGATCGACGAACTGACCGGTCCCGTCGATGTACGCACGACGGACGGAGACGTCGAACTCCTGTCCGATCAGCCGCTTCGGGATCCCATCTCCATCTTCACCAGCGAAGGCGACGTGAACGTGCGACTCGCACCCGGAACCAGCGGAGACTTCGATCTCCATGCCGAACACGGATCCGTGAGCATGAAGATCAAGTCCGGTCAGATGGCCGTCGCGGGATCCACTTCGAACGACACGTTCTTCGGGCGATTGAACGACGGCACCGCACCGATCATCATCCGGACCACCGACGGCGACATCCGGTTCACCGTGAAGCCCAACCCCAAGAAGTACGGCCTCCTGCATCTCCCCTGAGGATGATGCGAACGACCATGGCACGCGAACTCCACGATCACTGGTTCAAGGAAGCAAAGCGCGAAGGCTATCGCTCCAGGGCCATCTACAAGCTTCGGGAGATCGACCAGAAGCGGAAGCTGCTTTCGCCCGGCGATGTGGTGCTCGACTGCGGATGCGCTCCCGGTTCCTGGATGCAGTACGTCGGCGAACGGATCGGAGACCGCGGCGTGGCCATCGGGGTCGATCTGCTCGACGTCACCCCCCTGCCCGGCGGAAACATGCATCTGCTGACCGGCGATCTGCGCGAGGTCGACGATGCACTCATCCTCGAACACGCCGGACTCGACCCGACACGACGGTTCGACGTCGTGCTCTCGGACATGGCCCCGAACACGACCGGCCATCGCGACACCGACCACCACCGGTCGATGGGCCTGTGCGACCTCGTGCTGCAGCGGACCGGACCGCTTCTCCGCAGTGGCGGGCATCTCGTGATGAAGGCGTTCGAGGGAACGAACTTCCAGGATCTCGTCAGGCGAGTGCACCTCTGCTTCGACGAGGTTCGCACCATGCGACCCGTCGCCTCACGGAGCGTGTCCAGGGAGATGTTCGTCGTGGCGATGCATCGACGGGACGACGCGGAGATCACGCTGCCGCCACCTCCGTCGGGAGGCCCCCCGCCGGTCCCGGAGGACTGGTCGGTCGGTCGATAGATTCAGACGCCGATCGCCCCGGTCGCGTGGGCCGATTCGAGAATTCGTTCCGCGGTGCGGACCGCCGCGAATCCCGCTTCCGCATCGATCGACGGACGCGTACCGGTACGCACGTTGTGAAGAAAGTCCTCGGCCTGCAGCCGCAGGGGCTCGACGTCGTCGACCTGCAGCTCGTCGAACTCGACCAGATCGAGGTAGTTCACGTCGCTGAGGTCCTCTCCGCTTCGAATCCGATCCTGCATCTCCTGAAGCTTCGCCTCGTTGGAACTCTTGCGGACGACCGTACCCGAGCGGGTCGCGAAGTCCGCCGAAAGATACAGGTCCTCGGAGATGATCCGGATCTTGCGTTCTGTCTTGAGGGCCAGGCGACTGGCCGTCACGTTGGCCACCGTCCGGAACCCCTCCTCCGCGGCGGGGAACGTCAGCCTGGCGTTGCAGACGTCGATCTGGTCGCTCAGGACGGGAACACCGCTGGCCTGGATGTCCTCGGGCTCACGACCGACGAGCATCAGCAGCAGATCGAGATCGTGGATCATCATGTCGAGGACGACGCTGACATCGAGACTGCGGAAGGTCATCGGCGAGATGCGGCTGACCTCGACGTGGCGGGGATGGATCGGTCCCAGGGACTTGATGGCCTGCATCACCGGATCGAACCGGACGACATGACCGACCTGCAGCGTGGTCTCGCATCGCTGCGCGGTCTCGGCGATCGCCATCGCCTCGTCCGCGGTCGGAGCGAGCGGCTTCTCGATCAGGCAGGCCACGCCCGCCTCCAGAAGCGCCTCGGCTGCTTCGCGATGGTGGATCGTCGGCGTCGCGATCGTGACCGCGTCGACACCGAGGTCGATCAGCTCCTGCACGGTCGCAAGAGGCGCTCCACCCCATTCATCGGTGATGGTGGTCCGTCGCTCCTGGGAGTGGTCGACCACCCCGACGAGCTCGGCTCCCTCCAACTGGGCATAGACGCGGGCATGGTGCCGACCCATGCGACCCACACCAACCACTCCGCAACGCATCGTGTCATTGGACATTGCTCTGTTCTCCATTCCCACCGGCGGGATTCGCATTCTACCGGACCGTCAGGCGAGCGGGATGTCTTCCGGGACATCGGAAGGCAGATCGCAGTTGGGGCAGGTGCTCCGAAGCAGCACCAGGCCGCAGGTCGCGCAGACCGGCATCTCCCCTTCCGGGTCGACCGCCTCCCCCCGCTTCGCCCGGACGCGTTCCTCACGACCGATGCGCCGCTGCACGTAGTGCCGGGTGGAACGACTGTGGTTGAACAGCCGGATGCATGTGAGCAGGATCACGATCGGAATGAGCACCAGCGGGAGAATCACCAGGCACATCGCGACGGAGGAGAAACTGAATTGACTCGAGAAGAGCGGTTGCCCTCCGGGCGACGGATACGGGAACCACCAGTCCAGCAGTCCGATCGGGATGGCGATCCAGATCATGTTTCCGAGCAGTCGGCCCAGATCCCGCAGGTAGAGATCGAACATCATCCTGCTCAGCAGCGAAAGGATCAGCATCAGCCCGACGAAGGCCAACGTGTTGAGCACGTCGATCGCGAAGAGCAGCAGCGTGCTCGTGGACGAACTCGCCGCCACCAGCCAGTCGCCTGCGAAGGCGGGAATCCAGAGCAGTTGCAATCCGCAGGCCGCCAGTCGAACCACCCGCCAGACGGCGGAATCTCCATCGAGTGAATCGGGAAGGATCAGCCAGCAGCCCGCGCACCACGCCGCCATGGCGACGAGCATGCCGAGCTCGTAGATCGGAAGACTCGAAGTGAAGAGTCCGTATCCGGTCAGGCAGATGTATCCGGACATGGCGACGATGCAGAGGATCACTCCCAGTCGCCATCTTCTCGTCACTGCGATCGACGAGGGCAGCAGCGTGGAGGCGGCCGCGCTGCGTTCCCGCTGGAAGTCGTAGTCGAGACCGCAGTCCGGACACCGCCCGACCGAGGTGCCTCCGCTCAGATCGAAGCCGCAGGATTGACATGTCCTCGAGGCCGACCGATAGGGCCTGCTGACTCGACTCCGTCCCGCCTCATCCGACGCACCGGAAGATCGCTGGAATCTCGGATCCAGAAGTTCGACGTGCGGATCGTGCGCCTCGGCCGGCCCGACGCCGCATTCCGGACAGACCGTGCCGACGGGCAGGCCGCGCAGGTCGTATCCGCACGACGGACATGGCGTCTCCTGTCGATGATCACCGCTTCCGGGACGGAACTGGTCTGGATCGACGGGTGTCATGGGCGGGACTCCGGGTCGACCGGAACGGCGGGCTCAGCGGACATCGCACGCGGTGGAGCTGGAGGCATGTGCGCGCACATGGTCCACCGCGTTCCGGAACATCCGGAGTCCGGGGGGATCGATCTTCATGGAACCCGCATCGAGCCTCGTCCAGATCGGATGGGACGTCCAGCGCGTGTAGCGTTCGGGATGCGGCATGAGTCCGAAGACGAGTCCGCTGCGATCACAGATGCCGGCGACGTCTCCCAGCGATCCGTTCGGATTGTCGTCGGACGCGTAGCGGACGGCGATGCATCCGGTCTGCTCGAGACGGGCGAACTCCTCGGGGGAGGCGACGAATCTGCCCTCTCCGTGCGCGATGGGAAGCAGATCCGTACCCGCCTCCATCTCCAGTCCCTTCGTCCAGACGCAGC
>MDTG01411266.1_pt1 | contig 17017 bp, 18 predicted proteins | sample 811421 | NCBI WGS metagenome assembly MDTG01 (sample SAMN05326645, study PRJNA326480) | marine metagenome | isolation source: seawater | place: Pacific Ocean: South East | collected 2011
AAATACAATAAACAAGGTAAGATTGTCAGTAAAAAAATGAGTAAATTGGCAAAAAAAGAAAAAAGATTACAAAAAGCAGGTTATACAACTAAAAAAAGTATTTTTAAATTATTTCGACAACAGATTGGGACTGAAGGTGGATATCGCAAGAAGAAGATCGTTACAGAAGGGAGATTTGGATTCAGAATGAAAGACATTCTTGAGGGAAGAGTAGAAAAGGGTAAAAAAACCACACTCAAGGTCGATCGTGACAGTTTCCCTTATCGCGACTATAAGAAGAACCTTACCAAACTCAAAAAATATGCCAAGCGTATGGGATACAAGAAGATGGTGGTCGTTAATTTCGGAGAAGGGGACGATAAGTACACACTATAACAGATGTGTTCTCATATTAAGTTGGTATAGATATGTAGTTAAAGAGTTCAATTGCACCTCTTTCATTGAGAATCTATACTATATATATATATATATACGAAAACAATTCACAAATAGAGAGAAGGGTCCAGGCTAAACGTAAAAGTATGCTTAGTTCTAGCCAATAATAGTATATAGACTGCCCCCTGAAGAACGGAATCATGCTATCATGAGTTTGAGCCCTGCGGGTCAGGCTCACAGGCGGAGGTTACGATTACGGAACAGCATAGATATCATCAATGCAGTGTTCCAGTTTCATTCTAGTGTATCGTCTATTTTTATAGTAAAATTATAATAGGAACAAAATCTAATTTTTATTTGTATTAATTGATACATTTAATTGATACAATTATTTATTACTGCTAACGTCAATATTTATTATGTACTTTTTTTTTTTGTCTTGAAGATGGACATCTCTGATTTCCCTTTTTAATAATCCATCTAGAACAATAGACAAAGATTCATCTGTAGAATAGCCTTCTAAAAACAATCTTTCACCTTTTTTATTAAAGGAACAAACAGTTTTACCTTCATTAAGTCCTTCTTCTAATTTAGGCCAGTCTTCGTAATATTTACCATCAATAGATTCTGTTGGTAGATTTAAAATTTCTAGCCATGGACTTCCATCTCCTGGAACAACAACTGTTGTTCTTTTCATAGTTTTTTATAAATCTACTAAATGTGCTTTATTTTATCAATTTTTTATGATAATTAATTTATAAATAGATCTAACGTTAATCTAATATATATCAAAGATAATCTAATATTAATTGCCATAATTCAGATGGTAAAGTATATACAAATTTATTTCGAATCAATATGATATCTGCTTGACATCCATAACCACCTCCAAACCAAGCGCAAGGCCATGGTCCATGAGGTAGTTGTAAATAACAGTTTTTAAGATAACATGGATAGTTATGACATTGTGCAGCAATAATACTATCAGGTTTAATATTTACATCTGCACGTGTATCTATTCCATGTTCTTTTTGTAATAAAATACAATCTCTAATTTTTTTCTTTGAAATTTCAACTATAACTACATGCTCACCAAATGTGATAATAAAGTAATATAATAAAATGCATTTTAGATTTTTGTTTAATTTATGTGAGTTGATTTTAATGTTTTAGTCCCTTACAGTTCTAAAAAAAAGATAGTTTTATTCATCAATTTTTTATAATTAATAATATTACACTTTTTATATAATTATATAATTATATATGAAAAAATTAAGAAAATTATCTGTAAATATTGTTAGAAATGAATTTTGGAATAAGAAAACGAAAAAATCAAAAATAATACATTATTATTGGTTTAATGGATTTATTAATCCTTCAAACAGAAATAAAGATATACATAAATATACATTTATTCCAAATGGTGATTTAAAAGAGATGAAAATGATTAATGGTAAATTACAAACGATTAAAATTCATAAAGATTGGTTGAGTACATCTAACGCAGGTCCTTATAAAAGAGATGACAATAACGATGTATTCTATTTTCTTGAAGGTAAAATGTTTTATAAGAATCTTAAAAATACAGTTTACACAGGTGGAATGCAAATATGTCGCCACCCCTTGAATAAATTATCAGATTCTTGTATTGGTGGTTCAAATTGGATTTATTGATCCATTCATATATTAACGTTTATTGATTTATTTTTGTAATATATTTTCAAAGAAATAATTAATAAATTTTGTAATAATCCAATTATATAATAAAAAAGTATTAAATAATCAGTTGGATTTTTATCTACTAAATAGAGAAACAAAAAAATGTATGATAGATTATGAATTAAAAAGGTTTTCTTTGATATATCTTCTCCCCTTTTATTTTTGTAAATTTTTTTAATTTGCGGTATTCTGTATGTCATTGCAAAAAAAAGTCCAATATAACCTAGTATAATATTATTCATATACAATAATATTATAATCTTCCTTTTAGATATAAATTTAATTAAGCCAAACAATTACTACCATCTTCATTACATGGCTCATTCATTTCAGTCCAAGTTCCCGGAGTTGCCCATGCGCAATCAGCCTCTGTTCCCAATTGATTTGTTCCAAGAACAACACGAATATATCCCATTTCGCCCCAATATTCTCCCCAGCTATTACGAACATTCCAATATTGTTTTCTTGTTGTATTATCGTATCCCCATCCTGTAATACTAACAATATGATCAATTTCTTTGGATTCTTCATCATTATCATACAAACCACCTTCATATTCTAAAATAGCATTTGCATTAATACCACATGCAATTGGCCCCCTTTTATAAATTTCATTCATCATATTATGTGCTCCCCTCACTGCACCATAATCACTAACTGTTGCATTTGGAAAATGATTTAGTCCTACACATTTTCCACCCATGCTTTTGAATGTTGAACATGTCCTGCAAATATTAATTGGTTTACATGTATAATCTCGTGTTTGACATGCATCTTCATCAGAATCACTTGAACATGCCTCATATGCTAAACAAGTATCATATGGAATGTATCCACTGTCTTTAATAAATTTATATGCAGAGAGATGATTTCCACCATTACATGATCCCGCCGATTCTACACCACAATTAAGAATATACTGAATAGCCAAATTAATATCTGGTACACGACCATTTCTCGCAATCTTAATTCTATCACTAAGAGCACTTACTGCACCATGTGCCCAACATGAACCACAATATTGTGGAATATGTTGATTAAGACTTTTTGTAAGTAATCCATCCCAATTATATTCACTGGGAAGTACATTAGGTTCATACAAAGTGTCACTAATATTATGATCAATTTTAATAAATTCTCCTCTCTTTTCAATACACATCACATTTCCAACCGTTAAAAATAAATAAGTTTGTAATAATAAATTCATATAGATGTAAATATATTTATAATTTTAAATATATTTATATAATAGTAATAATGAATAAATCAAACGTTATAATATATGATTGGGATGATACCCTATTTCCAACTACTGTCATAACTAGTAATAAATATAATAATTTTTCATCTGAAGTAAGTCAAGTATCATATTTAATTAGCAATATTGATAATATAAAATCAGAAATAAAACATTTGGATATTCTTATACAGAAATTATTAGAAAAATCATCTAAACTAGGATATACAATAATTATTACAAATGCAACAAGAAGTTGGATTAGAGAAACAGCAAGTAAATATTATCCAAATACATTTCAATATATGATGAATAATAATATCCCTGTTATATCTGCACGTGAATATTCAAATAACAATAATATAAATAATATGAATGAATGGAAAAATGCAACATTCAAATATTTTTTAACAACATTTATTAATAAAAATAGTAATATATCAAATATTATATCAATTGGTGATTCATTATTTGAAAAAAACGCATTGAATAATTTTGGATACTATATAAATAGACATCATAAACAAGTTAATATAAAAACAGTAAAGTATATAAATAATCCAAATGTACAAAATGTATTAAAAGAGAATATTCTACTGTATAAGAATATTGATAAAATTGTTCTTAAAGATGGAAATTCAGATATTTATTTACAACAAGTTCAATAATTTTATAATAATATATATTCATCAGCTATACCGTGTCGATTAAGTATTTTTTTCATATGTTTATTTTCATCTTGAATTCTATCTAATATTTTCTGTACATCTAGTCTTTTTTCTATATTTTTTTTTAAACAAGTAACATATGATTTATTATCTTCCTTTAATCTATGTACATCTAGTTCAGTATCAAATAATTTTTTTTTAAATGTATTTAAGTTTACATTTTCTTTTTTTAATTTTTCAATTAATTTATTATTTTCATTTGATATTTCCTCATTTTTATTACATTGTATCTTATTATCGATTTTAATATTCAAATCTTTTATGATTGAATTTAATTCATAAATCATATTATCTTTATCTGATAATATAGTATTATTATTTACTAAGGTTTCCTCTAAGTTTATTATATTTTTTTCAAGATCAGATATAATATCATTTTTGTTTAATATTTCAGAATCTCTTTCTTCTAATAATTTATTAAGTTGTATCTCTTTTTCAATAGATCTATCTAGTTTTGTTTGTATTAAACTGATTTTATTTTTTAATTGTACGGTATTAAATAATTTACGACGAATTATGTACTGTAATTTTTTTATTCCTTTTGTCAATAATATATATTTTTTGTTTAGTAAAAATCTTCTTATATTTGATTGAATTAAATTTACATATTTATAAATTCTTTTTTTGTATGAAATATAATATTTCCAAATAATTTGTACAGATTTGATTCTTTTTTTTTTAATACAATTTCTTAAAAATTTAATAATAATTTGATAGCTCTTTATTTTTTTATTATACATTTTTTCGTATAAATATTTTCTTACATTTTTCTGTAAAATTATAGATTTTTGTTCTTTTCTAATTCTATCTATCCTACATTTTGCATTAAATTGTCTTATTTTATTCTGTATAATACATATATTCCATCTTTTCAATTGAAATAAAATAAGATTTATATATCTCCTTATATTTTTTTGTAATAATATAACTAAATCATTGATTTTAATTTCTTTTTTAATTTCTAGCTTATTAAATGCATCAGATTTGAGAAATATTTTTGTTTTACCAAACTGATATAATTCAGTGTCGATATCTAATATTTCTTTATTTTCTTTTATTTTATTTATATTAATTATCATATTATAATTCTTTTCAAATTCATCATACTTGTATTTAATTGGAAAGCTATGTCTTGATACTTTAATTGCTTCTAAAATACCATTATTTTTTAATTGTTCAAGTATTTTAAATCTATTAAAATCAGTGGGACTATCAAGGTCATTGGGCTTAAAACATCTTACATAATGTATGCCTGTTTTTTCAATAATACTCATAAGATTATTCATTTGTAATCTAAATTGGTTAGATATAGTTTTAGAACCAATTCTAGATAAATTATCATAATCTGATTTTTCAGATTTAAATAATTCATAACTATTAACAATATTCATTATTTCATTTGTAGCTATGTCTTTATTTTTATCACAAAAATCTTTTATATCATAATTAATAATATCAGCATAGTGTCTTATTGAAAATATTTTATCATTATGTAGATTATTACATTTATAATCACTATTATTAATCAACTCTTTATTCATTCTATTTAAAAATGTAGTATCATTACCATTAGGTACTTTACATTGTTCATCTAATATTTTAAAGATTCCCATTTTACCACTAATTAAATTGATACATTGTATATTATCATTAAATTCAATATAATCCCATTTAATTTCTTCTAATTTATACTCTTTTTGTTCTTGTTCTAAGCTATATTTATTAAATTGATTTTGTAATGTTTCATTTGCAAAATTAATACATAGCTGTTCGAAACTATTTGTTTCTAATGATTCAAAACCAAAAATATCCAAAATTCCAATAAAATTCATAGAATTGTCATTAAGATTATTTTGTGATATATTTTTATTAATTGTATTAACAATATAATCAAATAATTTAGTATATAATTTTGTTACTAATGAGTCTCTTGAATTATAAAATTCATCTTCTGTTTGGTCACTATGGATAGATTCATTATTAACAATTATTCTTCTTGTATATAATGCTTCCATTATAGTGGTAATGTCTATATTAAGTAATGAAGCTAAATACTGTATTTTATCTAAATTTAATTCGTATGTATATCCACCAATAATAATAATAAATGCTATAATCTTCCAAATAGATAATTTATTTTCAGGACTTAATCCAATATTATTTAATAAATCATTAAGATTATTAAATTGAGATTTATCTGTTGTATTCATAGTTCGTTGGATAAGACCATTCTGTAAAAATGATTTTTCTGTATTGTAATATTTATTTATTTTTAATTCTTCCATAGTAATATTATCAATACCATTAAGAAATTCGTAAAAAATATGAAAATTTCTTTCATTTGGATTCTGTTTAATAACTCTTACTTTTTCAAGTAAAAATGTTTCAATTAATCCTCCACAGATATTATTATTTTTATTAAAAAATAGTTTTATGAATTTACCAAATCTACTTGAATTATCATTTTTAATTGTTTTGGCATTACCAAAAGATTCCAGAATTGGATTAGAATTAATAATTTTTAATTGAATATCATTTGTTTTACCATCTTTAGAGGATAAATAAGTTAAATAATCAATTATAATTTTTGTAGATTGGGTTTTACCCGCCCCACTTTCTCCACTTATAAGAATTGACTGACTTTTATTAAATTTTGATAAATAATAGAATGATTTATTAACATTATTATATATATGTGAATCTTTAAAAGAATTTTTTAATAAATTTTGTTTATATAATATTTTATTATCATTAGAATATAAGTCTGTAAAACGAAATGGGTTAACACTAATTAATATTTCTCCACAATTAGTATAAATTTTATTTATATTAAATCTATTATGAATTGATTCTAATATAGATGGTTCATCTAATAAGGGTAAATTAATAACATCATATATATTATTATAATCTAATTCTTTATAAGGATAATAATTATCAACTGTATAATTTTCTCCATCATAATTGATAACTGCTCTATCATCATTTGTTATTATCAAATTTCCAATAAACCAATCACCATCTTTTTTAAACCAAACTTTTTTAGTACTCATTATGTATAGTTACGAAATAAAATTAGAGTTTTTAACAAGATTCAAACTTTAATTAGATTATCATATAAAATTTGAAAAAATAATGTTTTATATTATACTATTGTAATATGATAATGATGGATAATCCTCAAGAATCACAGAATACTATGAATGATTATACAAATTGGAAATTTATATATGATGACGTTACTTATCCAAATTTACCAGACTATCCTTCAGGATACTATCTAAATATTAAAACAAATGAAAAACATTCCTTTGAACAAGGTTTAAAAGAAATTATTGGAGATTTTAACGAGTCACGTGTATATAATATGTGGTGGCTTGAAAATGGTTAAAAATTTGATTTTTAAAAGTTATTTAAGGATTATAAAATTATATTTATTAAATATATATGCAAAAAAATAATGATTTTGACATTTCAAGACTAAAAAAACCATTACTATTGCGGCAACATCATATTTCTAATAATGGAAAATCACATTATTGTTTAGATAGTATTTATCATCGTATTCAAGGAGATAGTAAAAAAACACAAAAATTTATTAGAGATTTAATAGAGTTTGCAAATAGAGATAGCCAAACTTTATTAAAAAATGAATTAAAAGCAGATGAAAGATTTCAAATACTATGGTCGTCGCTTAGTTAATTAAATAATTATAAAAATATCAAAAATAATCTTCTAAATATCCAAGTGTTAATAAATTTGAATAAAAGAATTCACGTTCTTCATTAGTATTCCAATTTTTTTTCATTGCCCAATAATTAAATCTATCCATTTTATTATGAATAGTTTTGGCATGAGATTCGATTGCATTACATCTACGACATGCACGTGATCTAAATTTACCTGGATAATTTGATGAAATATCTGATGATAAACTAATATCATGTTCATGTTCAATTATATTATTATTTTCTTCATCTAAATCATAACATACCCAACAATATGGTTTACTTTTCCAATCAGTAACCATTCTTTCTAATATTTTATCATGTGTATCATTTAAATTAATACCATGGTGTAGTTCGAAATAAACTTGTCTATCAATATTAGAATAATTATCTTCAGATTTAAAACAATCTTTTGGAACTAATCTATTATAAATTCTATTTTTTAAATTATTATCATTTTCAGAAATTGGATTAGTTAACTCCCATTCCATAGGTACAGACATACTTAATTAATTCTATATAATTTATATAATTAATTAAAATTCAATTTTTTATAATTAACTAAACCAACCTGTAATAGCATATCTATATCTGCCTTGTATATTTACATGGGAGACAAAATGAGGAATTCCTGTATTTTCTGGTATATGGAATAGAACTAAACTATTAAATGATGGAGGAACTGATTTCACAATTTCCGTTCTTTCTTGATTCATAATATGGAGAACACCGCCGAAATGAGGCTTCCAATTCTTGGTCATATTCAATACAAATGCAATTCTTCCATTATTTTTATCACTATGTGGAGATAAGAAATCCCCGAATCGATATTTACTTAAGAAAACATCATGTGCAGTTTGAACATTCATATTAGTTATTTCATTTATTTTGGCAATCACTTTTTCTTGTTTGAATAAAAATTTAGTGAAATCTTCCATGTTTGGTTTTTTGGGTTTATTGTCATTCATGGTTCTTTGAAAGGAAAATGCGAATTTTTCCATTGAAAATGCAGCATTAGCTTTTCTGATATTATGTTGAATATTCTTTTTTTTACTGTCTTTGTATTGAAGATCACTTTTTGCATTGTCAAAACAGACACTGGATACCCAACTACTTTTCTTTTTTTCGTGATGAATGTAATTGTATATTCTTTCAGCGACATGATTGCTAAGAAAATGAGGAATCACTACTATTTTTTCGTTGGAAAATATGGTATTGTATTTTTCAAAATCTAATTCGGAATTAATCATTATAATTCAATAATTTTATAATAATAAAAATATAACTTATTAGTATAATAAATATGTTAAGAATTGGTACAAGAGTTAAAGGAACCGTAAAAATAAATCTTACTTCCTCAAACTTAACCTCTTCGCATTTTCACCTTCAAACTCTTTTCTCGGCCCAGGAGGATATTGACATGCTTTTTCAATATCTCTAATTCCTTTAACTAATTTAATCAATCCACTTGGTTCAATGGATGACATGTGATCACTTCCCCACATATTCCTGTCAATTGTGACATGACGCTCAATCCACTCAGCACCCATGGCAACCGCCGCAAATGTTGTCACCAATCCATATTCATGTCCACTGTATCCGACCTCTCTATTAGGACAATATTTCTCTTTCATATATTCCATATATCGTAAATTTAAATCCTCAACAGGACATGGATAAGTGGAATTGGTGTGCATGACAACATCAGGATTACAAGCATCAACACACGCACTGATTTCCTCCTCATTACTCATACCGGTGCTTATAATCAATTCATCAAACTTCTCACGAGCATATGCACACAATTCCAAATCTGTAATACTGGCACTTCCTATTTTTGCAATATTACAATATTTCGCCATGACATCTACACTGTCTTTATCCCATACACTGGCAAAGAATGTAATACCCAATGAATCAGAATATTCCACTAATTCCTTAATCTGTTCTTCATTGAATTCGATCCGATGTTTATAATCCAAATAAGTCATCCGCCCCCATGGAGTGTCTCTCATGACGGATTTCTGTTTTTCTGGAACACAAACATCTGGATTCCTCTTTTGAATCTTCGCATAATCAGCACCAGCAATATGGGCTAAATTAATTAATTTTTTACACAAATCAATATCACCATTATGATTAATACCAATCTCAGCAATAATTTTAACCATTTTAATGTTTAAAATTATTGATATAGTTTTAAGTTATTATAACTTAAAAGATTATAATCAATGAAGCCATAATCTACTCCAAAAAAGAAATCCTGATTTGTAATTTTTAATAATATCTATATTATTTTTAATATCGTTCTTTTTAGTTTTTCTATTAGATAATTCTAATTCATTATTTTTATTTTCAGTAATAAATTTAATCATAATTATTAGTTAAAATTAACTATTATATTTTTAAGTTGGTTTTATTAAAATTGTAAATAATCTCCAATAGTATTACTAAAATCAAAATTATTAGTAAAATCTGCACCAATATCCCATGTCATTACTCCTCTTAAAGTTTTATTAGATTTTAAAATATTATCTACTACTATGGTAGGTTTTATATAACCAGAACCTGCAGCAGAGGATGCAGATGGAAATCCTATTATAAAATTTGTTATATTAAATTTAATAGTGTAATTAGCATGTATGCCATTTTGAACAAATCCATTACTAGTCATTTTATTCCAATAATTTGAAATACTTGATGGTGTTTCAACTTGCGTCCATGAATTATACATTTGAGGGAATACTAACCAAAATGGATTTGGTCTAAGTAAATCTTTGTCAAATGTTATATCTTTTGATATAACTGTTTTACTTGGAATACCAAACATACTTACTAAAGCATTATTACCTGCACTAATACTACTACTGGAATTACAAGTACATGAACCTAAATTACTACACTGTGGTGCAGCTGTAACTATATAACCATTATTATTAATTTGACGTGCTATTTCTCTTACTGTAAGTCCTAATATTTCATAGTCTGCACTAGATGATCCAGAACGATGTTCTATATCAAAATCTATTCCATCTAAATTAAATTCTTTTATTATTCTAATTGCACTAGATACAAATGTATTTATATATGATTTACTTACATTTGAAATATTCATGATTCCACCAGCACCACCACCTATACTACCAATTACCTTCTTACCACTTTTTTTAATATCATTTATTATATCTGATGTTGGACAAACATTACCATTATTACTTCCAGATCCCGTTCCTCCCCAACAATTATTTGGATCAGTATTAATTGACAATACTCCATTTGCATCAAAATTTATAAAAGCTAATATTATAATATTATATTTTGATGATAGTAAATCAGATTTAGATAAATTAGATGAACTCGGACATGATGGACAATAATATCCAACTAAATATTTATCTAATGGTGGATTTTTATTACATTTTAATTCTCCATTTTGACAAACACATACTCCACCACTACAATCTCCACAATCTTTTAGTATACATTTATTAGTTTGATTATCAATTTTATAGCAAGAACTATCACATTCACATGAACAATTATTTGAAGATATTTGGGGTATACAACCCGCGCCACCTGTACATCCACTACTACAATTAACATCAGTACATACTAAACCAGTATAACATCCTTTACAGGAACATGTATATGACGAATTATCGATACTTGAAGTACATATTCCACCATTTTTGCATGGATTATTAATACATGGATCTGTCGGTTTCCATTTACAATAATTACCACCATAAATATTATCGCAGCAACTTTCTCCACATTTTTTTGGACACCATGCTAATGTATTACATGCTTTTTCACAATCACTATCTGTAAAATCAGGATGTGTATTTGTAGATATACACTTACCACTGGTTGATGGTGGCGGAGAGCTACCTTTACAATTTTTTTCACAATCAGATAATGATAAATATTTTCCAGTAGAATCTTCATTACATTTATTTGTTGATTCATTACATGAATATTTTTTCTCAATAGGAGTATCAGAATTATAATTAATAACTAATTGTGAGCCTGTAATTTGAATTCCTTTAATTATTGGATTTGTTTCATTATTTGATATTTCATTTTTATTAAATATACAATTTGTACAATCTGATATCATTTATAATATAAAACAATAAAAATAATAAATATTTAAAATAGTAAATTACTTAAATTTACATTGATATAAATAATTAATGTTTAAAAATATAGTTCTATTTGCTCATAAAGAAGGACAGAAGAAAATTGGAGTAGAAAAAACACCTGCAATATTTAAAAGTTTTATAACTAAAAACGATTCAATTAAATCTACAATGAATTACCAAAATTTATATAAAAATATTAATAATTTATATAATATTAACTCAAAGTTAGAAAATCCTATTTTAAATGTAGGTGGTGATCATTCTTTATCAATTGCATCAGTTGCAGATTCTTTAAAAAAATACAATAATTTAAAAGTTATATGGATGGATGCACATTGTGACATTAACACTTATGAATCATCACTTAGTAAAAATTTTCATGGAATACCATTGAGTGTTTTAACAGGATTAGACATTGAAACTAGAAAATCATTTTCATATTTTAAAAATGTACCCATACTAGATTTTAAAAATATATTATATCTAGGAGTAAGAGATATAGATCCATATGAAAAAGAAATTTTACATAAATATAATATAGAATACATTAATGTTAATGAAATTAATAATTTCCCATATAATGTATTAAATAAGATTGAAGAATTTGTAAAAAATGATCCAATTCATTTTTCATTTGATGTTGATGCATTAGACCCAAAATATATTCCTTGTACAGGAACACCTTCTTCTGAAGGAATATGTTTAGAATCATGCGGAATATTATTACAAAATATTATAAAATATAATCTTGTTTCAATGGATGTAGTAGAATTAAATTTAGAAATAGGAAACAATGATGACAAAATAAAATCATTAAATAATATTAAACATCTAATGAAGGGAATAGTATATTAATATATAAATTATTTAAAAATATCAAAATATTAAAATATTAGAAAATATTATACATGATTTTTAAAAAAATAAAAAATATAACAGATATGATTATAAGAAGAATTACAGAAAGAGAAAGAGAAAGAGAAAGAAATATTTTTTCAAATATTAATAATAAATCATTTTATTTTTATATTAGAGGTCATATTAGAGAATCATTTAATACAAAAATATTATATTTTTTTATAAAAATATTAAGAATAAAATTTCCCAATGTTATAATAATTTTTCAAACATGGAATAATATTGAATGTAAAAATAATGAATCTTGGAAAGAAATAAATGAAAAAGATGATAATATTGATTTAATTAAACTAAATAAATATTTTGATAATGAAATAATAGATAATACCAATTGTTTAATATGTAATAGTAATATTAAATATCATGGTTTAACGGAAGGTAATATATGTTTATCAAGTGCACCTCGGAAAGGATGGAAAAATATGTGGTTTGGTATAAATAAAGGATTTCAAAAAATAAAAGATGAAGAAAAAGATGTTGTATTATTTAGATATGACTATTTTGATATTAATCAGAGTAAAATGACAGGATATAAAGAAATAATTGAATTTATAGAAGAAAATCTTGAGTCAGATAAAATTAAATTTTATAAAAAAGATGATAATACAGGTGTAGATAATCTTTTTATAGGAAATGTAAAAAAGGTTAGAGAATTAATTGAATTATTTTACTTTAATTTGGATGAGATAGAGAAAAAATATCCAAATGAAGTTCATCAAGAATTTCTAGTGCCAAAGATAGCTAATAATTTATAAAAATAAATAAAAAAATAGTATATAATAATTATTCATTTATCTTTCTTTGTAGTAAAAATTATTAAAATATTTTTGATATTTATAACTCCAATTATTATTTTGAATTTTATCAATTATATTATTGCATTCCTTTGAATAATTATTATTTTTCTCAAATAATGGTATATATGCATCTGGAAAGTAGGGTATATCAGTAAACATTTTTAATGCATTCAATCTATAAATTTCTAAATCAGGGTTTATAATTTTTGCGAATGATGATAGTGCAGAAGATATTTTTATTACTTTTTTACATTTTGATAAACAAAGCATGTCAATCATTGCCTCTTTTGCATTTAAACTTTTATTATTATTATTTCTCCAAAAAAGATTATTTTTAAAATTTCTTGAAGATTTAAATTCAATATTAACATATTTATTATTAAAATAATCAAATATATCATTTTCATCAGTTGCAATGAATATACAATTTATTTTATTTAATTTTATATATTCGTCTATTATTATATAAAAATCTTTCTTACTTAAGGATGTATTCATAGCATTATCGGTAGTTTTGTCTGTTCCCCTAAAATGAATTCCTAAAAAATTTTGTAATTTTAAATCATTTGCAAATTTATTTAATTTTTCTGGAATACTAAAATATTTAAAAAATAATTTATTTAATTTGTGAAAATTATCGCCTAAAACATATTGAGGTTTTTGTAATCTAAATAAATCTAATGGTATTTTATGTTTTTTGTTTTCTTCAATATAATTTGTATTATATTCTAGTATATCAGGAAATATATTACCATAACTTAATGTTGATATTTCCCAATTAATTTTAGAAATATCAATGTTTTTTTTTTTCTAGAATGGGTAGTATTTCAAATATATAGAGAATAATTTGGCCAAATAATCCTTCATTTAAGTTATTGATTGATTGTATAATCATACTATAATATATATATATAATTAATTTATTATATGTTACATATTAATCAACTACTATTTCTTTTATAACATATTTATAAATTTTTTCTATATCATCAAATGAATTAAATCCATATTTTCTTATATATTCATGGCCTAATTTAATTGCTATTTTTTTATCACTTTTAGAATCTAAGCAATGTATAACTTCATTTTTGTGATAAACTCCTACATTCATTCCCCAATATCCAAACAATAAATCTACTCCCCACATCCATTTATTATCAATTGTATGTTTTGATGAAAATAATTTAAAATCATCTGGAGTTAATAATAGGCAGTAAACTTCAATTGCATTGTTAATTGTTAATTCTTTATATGAATTCATATAATTAAATGTAGAACCTTTAACTTTTGGTGATAAAAGTTGTAGTTTATATTTATTTTTAATATTAATAAGTTTATTTATATTTATATTTGTAATTGCAACATCATCTAATATATATAAAATATAATCATAATCATTCAATTTATTATTGTAAGGATTGGTTAACCAAACTTCTGTTAATATACCCTCTTTATAATGGATAAAAATATTGTCTAAAAAATCAAATTTACTCAAAAATTTATTTATAATCTGATGATCACTGTAACAATTAACAACTATACTAAAATTTTGTTGTATATTATTTTTAATATATAATAAATTTTTATATAAAATAAATAATTTTTTATTTAAACTAGGTTTACCAATACAAGTTAAATAATATATAAATTTCATATAATATAAATTAATATTATATTTAATAAAAAAACATAATATTTGTCTTAAATTTAATATATATATATATTTATATGGACCAAATAAGAAATAAATTTATATTATTTTGTAAAACTCCATCAGATATAAATGAACATCTGCCTACATTATATCATTATGCAAAAGAATGTGAATCAGTATTTGAGACAGGTGTAAGAGGAGTAATAAGTTCTTATGCTTTGATATATGGATTATTAAATAATAAATCTAATCAAAAAAGAATACTTATGAATGATATAAATGAATGTAATATCGATGAATTATTAAGTTATACAAAAAACTTGAATATTAATTTAACCTATAAATGGCGTAATAATTTAGAATTAGAATTTAATGATAGATATGATTTAACATTTATAGATACATGGCATGTTTATGGTCAATTAAAAAGAGAATTAGACAAATTTAGTAAAATTACAAATAAGTATATTATTATGCATGATACAACAGTAGATGCAACTTATGGAGAAACATATAGATGTCGAGATATATTAGATCCAATAAAACAATCTAAAGAATCTGGTATTCCTATTCATGAAATTTTAAAAGGTTTATGGCCGGCAATAGAAGAATTTTTAGAAAATAATAATGAATGGAAATTAAAGAAAAGATATACAAATAATAACGGATTAACAATATTAGAAAAAGTCATATTATAATACTTTTTCCTAATCAATTATATTAGAATTTCACAAATAGTATGTTGAAATTATGATTATAAAAGGAAAGTGAGAAAATAGAAGGATTAACGCAAGAAATATTAAAGACAAATAAATAAGTATATAAGAAATGCTATGTATTTCAAAAATAAAACAAGAAAATAAAAATTGTATAGTTTAAAATCGTATTTTTAAATGTACAAAGATAAAAACTTTAGGGTTATATATAAGCCATATAAATTAAGTAAAGTTTATATTCTATTGGAATCTTAATATAAAATAACATAAAGATATTACTCCAAATAAATCATATACTGGAATGAATTTAAATGACAATAGAGTTTTATATTTTGAAAATAATCAAGTAATTATGAAAGATGAATCATATTTAATTGGAACTAAATTCGAAGATATTCCAAATAATTTTAAAGAAAAGTTTGAAACATACTGGAAAAATAGGATTAGTAATATTAGAAAATTAGAAAATGGTAATTATGAGTTAGAAGCAACAGAGTTTCCAAGTAATATTAGAAGTGAACATCAAAAACTAGATATATTTTCAGAAACATATATGAATTATATGACAGAAGAATTTTATTTAGCGCATTTATGGCATGAATTTGCAGAAGAAAATAATATTTTGTATTCAGTTTTTGCTGGAAATTTAATAGGATATTATAGAGGGAATGATCATATAATTTGGGATGATGATTTTGATATTATCATGAGAGAAAAAAATTGGGAAACTTTAGAAAAAATATGGAATAATTCAAAAGAAAAAATACATTATTATCCTGTTCGGGGATGGGATATAACATGTTGGCAATATAAAAAAGTAATATTTAATAATGTTGATATAATATTAATAAAATTTTCAAATGAATCTGGTAAATATTCATCTGAATGGGGACCACCATGGTATAAAATAAAATTAAATAATAGAATAAGTTTATATAATAACGATATTGGTGGTATAGATATAGTAATATGTAAAAAAATAAATGATATATTTAGAGGT
>MDTG01116740.1_pt1 | contig 17016 bp, 16 predicted proteins | sample 811421 | NCBI WGS metagenome assembly MDTG01 (sample SAMN05326645, study PRJNA326480) | marine metagenome | isolation source: seawater | place: Pacific Ocean: South East | collected 2011
AAGAGTCAATAATTTTTAGAGGTGACAAATGTTTTCCTAAAATATGAGACCGATTGCAGAAAAAAGATATAGATCTTAATGATCTTGTGAAAGGCATTAAAGTATTTTCAATTTCTGTTTTTTGTAATAAAAGTTTTCTCTCTTTTTCAAGTAAAGCAGATTTATCTTCATCGCCTTTAACTTCTATTCCAAGATCCTGTAATTTTTTTCTATAACTTTCTAAACGTAAATTTTTATATTTTAATCTTATTGCTGAAATACGGTCGAGCACCTCCTGATAATCCTCTTTTTCAGCTTTGAAAGCAGTCTTTTCAAGTTCAGCTATCTCTTTATTTTGTCTAAGCTCAAACGCAGCTATTTGTTTGTTCAGCTTAAGGTTATTAATAATCTCTTGTTGTTGTTTCGCTTTTTGTTTTCTTGTCTCTCTTTCTTGTTCTCTTAAAAAGATTCGCATATCCTTTTTGAGCTCTTTAGAATAGTAAGCCTCCTCCTTTAACTGTTCTTCTTTCATCTTTCTAATAAGTTCGAATTTTTCTTTTTTTATCCTTTCTTGCTCTTTTTCTTTGGCTTCTTGAGCTTTTAAAAGTTTTCTCTTTCTATCTCTTTGAAAATTATAATAAGCCTCAAAAACAGGTCTGCTTACATATGAAAAAATGCTTTCGAAACTAGGTGGTCTGATCTTTGAAAAAATTTTAAATAATTCGATTTGCTGTTTCTTCTTCCCTGATTTAATTTTTATTTTCTTTTTCTTTATTCGTTTCTTGGTAATTTTTTTCTTAAACTGTCTTTTCGCTTTTTTAATTTTTTTTCTTTTTTTGAAAGATCTTTGTTTTGATCTTTTTTTAAAAGTTTTTTTTTGTTTTTTTCTCTTTTTCATTGGCTATTTTACTAATAGCAGCAACTTAAGAATAAATATAGTCTCTCGTAGAGGGAGCTGTGTTTAATTTTTTAGTTAATTGAAGCTGATATACAACCTGATCTCCATGCTTAAATGCCATTTCACAGGAAGCTAGGTAAAATTCGAACATTCGAAAAAACCTTTCATCAAACATCTGTAGAACTTTATCTTTGTTTTTTCTAAATCTTGCTTTCCAATTCCTTAAAGTATGAGCATAATGCATCCTCAAAACCTCAATATCAGACAAGATTAAACCTGATTTTTCCACTGGGTTGGCTACTTCGCTAAGACTTGGGGTGTAACCACCAGGAAAAATATACTTTGTAATCCAAGGTTGAGGGCTTCTGGGTGCATTAATTGAACCTATGGTGTGTAAAAGGGCTAATCCATCATCTTTTAAAATTTCAAAAACTTTATTAAAAAAAGTTTTATAAAATTTTCTACCAACATGCTCGAACATTCCCACGGAGACTATTCGATCATACTTTTCTTTTACTTCTCTGTAATCCATTAATTTAAATTCAACTTGATTTCCTAAATTTTGCTCTTTAACTTTAGCGCAGCTGTAATTATACTGATTTTCAGACAAAGTTACTCCTGTCACTTGACATTTTGCTTGTTTAGCAATTTCAATTGATAAATGCCCCCATCCACTTCCAATATCTAAAACTTTTGAGTTTTCCTTAATATTAAGTTTTTTTATAATATGGTTTATTTTATTTTTCTGCGCCTCTTCCAAAGTATCACTTTCTTTTTTGAAATATGCGCATGAATATTGTTTAAGAGGATCCAAAAAAAGGAAATACAGTTCATCTGAAATATCATAATGATGGGCAACATTCATTTTAGATTTTTTGATAAAATTAAAATTTGTTAAATACCGATAAGAACCTCTTATTGAATTTATAAATTCACTTATGGTATTTGTTTTCTCTCTTCCAATATTTTGTAGTGCAAGATCTAAAAAATCACTTATAGTCCCATTTTTAAATGAAATTTTTCCTTCAGTATATGCCTCTCCAAAATAAAGATCGGGATATAAAAGTAACTTATAGTGTAATTGTTTATCATGTATTTTCATTTTAATTGGGTTTTCTGAATTTGGTTTTCCAATTAAATGGCTTTTGTTATTGGCATCCTCTAATACAAAACCATCTTTTTTAATTAAGTTGTTTAAAAATCTAACTAATAACATATTTTATGCTGCAATATTTTTGTTTGATAAAAAATTTAATTCTTTGAGTTTTTTTAACATTTCTTTTTTTTTCTCTTCACTCAAAATTTCAAGAGGTGGAAGCATATTTTTATAAATTTCATTTTCTAAGCTTTTTAAAGTATGTAATGCGGAAATCAAATTACCTGTATCATCAAAAACTGTTCTTAAAGCTTTCAGTTTTATGTCGCTGGCTGAATTACCATCTTTATGAAAATCATCGAAAACTTTTTTTGCTAATAAACCTGTTAAATTTGTTGTGGCTGAAATACAACCAGCGGCACCTACTTTGAGACCATCAAGTAATTTTTTTTCGCTCCCAACAAACATTGAAAAATTCTTCTCTTTAAAATTATTCCAAAGATTGCCGGTACTATCTTTCATTCCTATTATATTTTTTGGGAAATCTTTTATTAATCTTATTGTAACTTCTGGGCTAAATGTATATCCGCTTAATTTTGAAAAGTTATAAAGCACAATTTTAGACTCGGGTACAGATTTAATTATGTTCTTATAAAAATTATAAACTCCATTATCTTCATTTTTATAATAAGCAACATTCATAATTAGAAAATATTTAAAACCCGCCTTTGATGAATGCTTCATTAAATTTATTGTATCTTTTAAACTATTGCATGAAGTGCCTATTAAAATTTTTTCTTTAAAATTTTCCTTGGACAAAGCATCAATAAACATTTTTTTTTCTGAAATTGAAATCAGTTGTCCGCATCCGGTACTACCAAAAAAAGCGGAGCCAACCCCGTTCTCATCAAGATTTTTCTTTGCATGATTTAGAGTTTCTTTAATATCTAAGCTTAAATCAGCTTTGAAAACTGACATTGAAGCTGCAAAAACACCTTTTAATTTTTCCGACATTTTTTTACCTAATTTTGTATATAAACGTACTATAAATTAAAAAAGAATGAAAATTCTTATTGTTCAACAAAGGTATGGAATTGGAGATATGGTAATTTTTTTACCTTATATTCAAGCAATTTCAAAAAAGTTCAATTCTCCGGTTAGCTTGCTGGCTAAGGAGACTTCAAAAGCAAAAGATATTTTAGAAGATGATAGCTCCATAGATGAAATAATTATTTTAGATAAAAATAAAGACGGGTTAAGTGGTTTTTTTAAATTAAAAAAAGAGCTTAAAAAAAGAAATTTTGATAAAGTGTTTATTTTTAATAGCTCTTTAAGATATAACTTAATTGCAAGATTCGCTGGTATAAAATCGATATATCAATACCCTCTCTTTAGATCAAAAGATAATATTGTTCATAGTGCTAAGAATTTTATTGAGGATAAAATCCATCAAGTTGTCTCTACTGAACCTAATTTGAAAATAAAAAATAAAGATAAAAATTTTGACAAAAATTTTAAACACATTTGTCTAGGTATTTCAGCTTCGGGTCCAACAAAAAGATGGGCTATAGATAATTATATAAAACTTTGTAAAGAATTAGCAGAAAAAAATAAATGCAAATTTTATTTAGCTGGAGGATTAAATGATGCTGAATTAATAAACAGATTTAAAAACTCTTTCCATAATAAAAACTGTATATCTTTTGAAAAACTTAGTATCAAAGAGACTTTGCCAATAATAAAAAATTGTAATTGTTATATAGGAAATGATACTGGTTTTATGCATTTAGCAGTTGCTTTAGGAATAAAGTCTCTTGCATTATTTATGGATAGTCCAGTAAAAGCATACGGCAAATATTCTAGTAGAATTAAAGTCGTCGAGCCTAAAGGAGAAAACAATACAACAACCCATAACACTTTAGGTAAAGATAAAATTTCGTTTGAAGAAGTACTGTCTAAAGCTAATGAAATATTATCTTAATTAAAATCATTCTTTATTATCGTCTCTTTAGCTTCCGAAACCATTTGTGCTAGCTTTGTAGTGTCTGTATCATTTTTGTCCGGATGAAGTTTGGCCATTATTTTTTTATACTTTGATATTACCTCAGATCTTGTGCATCCTTTTTTGCAACCTAATATATTATAGGCGTCATCTAAGGAAATATTGGAAGAAGCCTTAGAATAGTTCGTGCCTGATCTAAAAGAATATCTACCTGTTTGACGTAAATAATTTATTAATCTCCAAAGTTGGAAAAGTTGAAATAAACCAATGCCTCCTTTTAATTTCAGAAGAGGCAATAGGAAAATTAAAATCGGTATACTAAAGGCGTATCTACCAACAAAAAAAAGGATTATAGCTAAAATAATCCCTGTGGTAAAAATTAAATATCTAATACCTTTTGCGATTTTTTTGCTACTTGCTTTAATAAAAAAATTCAATAAAAGATATAGTACAACAAGAAAAATTCCAATGATTAAAAATAAATTCATAAAAATATGATACCACGATTAAGGAAGCAACCTGAAAAGAAAAGTTGTCATGGTTACAGCTGGGTAGATGAATATTCATGGATACACCAGGACAATTGTTTGGATATTCTTAAAGATCCAAATAAACTTAATAAAGAGGTAAGAAAGTATCTAGAACAGGAGAATAATTATACAAATAAAAATCTTAAAGATACCAAAAAATTACAAAAGAAACTTTTTGAGGAGATCAAGGGAAGGATCAAATTAGATGATGAAGGCCTACCCTATCGTGATAAACAATATGATTACTGGACCAAAACAACAAAAGAAGGAAACTATTTTAAAAAACTGAGAAAAAAAATTGGTAAAAATAAAATTGAGTGCTACTTCGATGCCGATCAAGAGGCAAAAGGGAAAAAATTCTTTAATTGCGGAGATCTTACAGTATCGCATAATGACGAGAGCTTGATCTATTCAGTAGATGAGAAAGGAAGTGAATACTTTACAATTTTTGTGAGGAGAATATCTGATGGTAAAATAATTGATAAAATCGAAGATACTGCGGGAGGATGTTTGTGGGCTTTTGATGATAAATCTTTTTTTTACAGAAAACATGATACTCAAAAAAGACCGAGAAAAATACTGCAACATATTTTGGGTACACCTGTTTCAAAAGATAAATTAATCTTTGAAGAAAAAGATGAAAGATTTACTTGTTCAATTGATGTGACATCATGTGAACAGTTCTATTTAATTGAAACAAGCGAACATACTACCAGTGAGGTCTATTATTTTCATAAGGATGAAAAGATATTTCAACCAAAACTGTTTATGCAAAGAGAAAAAGGAATTATTTACGATATAGATAGCTATAATGGATATTGGTACTTACATACAAATAAAAATGCGGAAGATTTTAAAGTTTCACGATGTGAGTATGATAAATTTAATGAGTGGAAAGATTTTATACCTGCAAAAAAGGGTGTAGTGATAGGTGGCCTTAATTTTTTAAAAGAGTGGATTATTAGATCAGAAATCTCTGATGCACTTTCAAAAATTTTTGTAAGAAATATAAAAACAAACATTGAAGAGCAATTAATTTTTGCCGATGAAAAAGTAATCTCTCCAGGTATTTCTTTAATTCAGAAGGATAAGGATACAGATTTAATTAGATTAACATATGAATCACCTAAAACCCCTGCTCGAGTTTTTGAATATAATATTAAAACTAAAAACAAAAAATTGGTGAAGGAAAACGAAATTCCGTCTGGCCATAACAGAGATGATTACATCGTTGAAAGGCTAAATTGCCCTAGTCATGATGGTCGACAAATTCCTATAACAATCACTTATCATAAAAATACAAAACTGGATGGAAGCTCTTATTTATTTCTTTATGGATACGGAAGTTATGGAAGTGCTATGGTACCAAGTTTCTCATCATCAAAATTTTCACTAATTAATAGAAATATAATATGGGCAACATGTCATATTCGCGGTGGCTTTGAGAGAGGCTTTCATTGGTGGAAAGAAGGTAAAATGTTAAATAAAAAAAATACATTCTCAGATTTTTTAAGTTGTGCAAAGTTTTTAATTAAAAATAAATATTCTAGCCAAAAAAAAATTATTGCTTACGGAGGTAGTGCTGGAGGATTGCTGATTGGAAATGTTATAAATCAAGAGCCAGACTTATTTCTTGGTGCTATAATGGCTGTTCCATTTTTAGATAACCTAACAACAAATATGGATCATTCGTTACCTTTGACAAAAGGAGAACTTTTAGAATTTGGTGATGCAAAAAATAATAAAGAACATTTTGAATATATTCGTTCGTACGCCCCCTACGATAACATTGAAAAAAAAGATTATCCTCACATTTTAATTACGACTTCTCTAGCAGATTCAAGAGTATTGTTCGATGAACCAACAAAATACTGTGCTAAATTGCGAGAACATAAAACTGATAAAAATTTACTCCTTCTTAAATGTGAAATGGATGCGGGGCATTCAGGAAAGTCCGGGAGAACCGCAGCAATTGAAGAGATAGCTTTTGATTACGCCTTTGCACTTAAAATTTCAGGAAAATTTGATTAAAAACAGTTTTTACTGCTAAAACCAATAACCTTATTTGTTTTATCGATCTCAAATCTTCTTTCGCATTTTATTTTGAATTTAGTGTCAAAATAAGTAAGTATTCTGCTCTGATTGTCTGCAATTTCAACTAAATCTGGTTTCCCAAATTCTATTTTTAATTCGCTCTCGGTTTTTGAGAGAAATTTTCCTAATCTTTCTTCTTCTTTTTTTGTGGCTTTATCTACTTTATTTCCAATAGTTTGACAGGACGTTAGGAAGATAAAGAAAATGAAAATATTTAAAATTTTTTTCATGGCTTTTAATTATATCAGTATAGTTATAAACAGAAATACAACTTTAAATAGATATCTTTACCCATTTTGAACTTTTTTAAAAATTAGATAAATATATATTAGTGAATACAAACAGGAGTAAAAAATTATGATGAATAAATATTTTGAGTACAGGAAGCATAAAACTAATTTTAAAACAGAAGTAGTTGCTGGGGTTACAACATTTTTGACAATGGCTTACATAATGTTTTTAAATCCCTTTATTCTTTCCGGAGAGTTTGCGGGACCTGAGAAAGGTTTTTTTGATTTTGGAGGAGTTTATACCGCTACAATAGTAGCAACTGCAATTGCTTGTTTTATAATGGCATTTGCCGGCAAGACATGGCCAGTTGGTTTGGCACCAGGAATGGGAATCAATGCGTTTGTGGCTTTTGGAGTGGTTGGTGGAATGAAGTATACAACTGCTGAGGCTTTAGCAGCAGTGTTACTTTCCGGTATATTGTTTTTGATAATTTCACTGACGCCTATAAGAGCTTGGATAATTAATTCTATTCCTAGAAGTTTAAAATTTGGAATAGGTGCGGGTATTGGATTATTTCTTGCAATAATTGGTTTAGAAATAATGGGCGTAGTAGCAGATCATCCGGTAACATTAGTAACACTGGGTGATATAAAATCACCTATTGTATTAATGGGATGTCTTGCTTTTGTAACAATGATTGTACTAGAAAAAATTAATGCAGGATTTATAAGCAGAGCAAATATAATTATTGGAATTTTAGTCTTTAGTTTGTTGGCCTGGCTTCCAATTTGGGAATGGACTGGAGCATCAATAAAAGGAAGTGCATCACTTGCAAAATTTAATGGAATACTATCAGCGCCTCCTTCAATGAGTTATTTGTTTGATGCTATTGATGGTTTTAGCACTGGAAAAGTTTTTACGGCTAGTGGATTAACAGTTATATTTACACTTTTCTTTATTGACTTTTTTGACACTGCTGGAACTTTAACTTCTGTAGCTAATGTTTCCGGAAAAGTAGATAGCAAAGGAAGAGTTCAAGATATTGAGAAAGCAATGTTATCTGACAGCGTTGGCACAGTAGCAGGGAGTCTATTGGGAACTACAACAGTAACAAGTTACGTTGAATCTGGCGCCGGAGTTAAAGCTGGAGGTCGGACAGGTATGACCTCTTTAGTTATTGGGATACTTTTTCTTCTTTGTTTAGGTTTTGCACCATTAGCAACTAGTTTGCCAAAAGAAATTGATGGCGCTGCATTAGTTTATGTTGCCGTCCTTTTCGTGCGTAATATTGTAGATATTGAGTGGAAAGACATTTCTGAGTCCGCTCCAGCAGTTTTGGCTATGATTACAATGCCTTTAACATACAGCATTAGCAATGGTATTGCCTTAGCGTTTATAGCTTACGCTTTGATTAAGATATTTAGTGGAGAGGCTTCTAAAACATCTCCAGCAATTTGGCTAGTAGCAGTATTAAGTGTTGTAAGTTTTTCACTTTAAAAGTTTTTTTAAAAACAAGGGTTGGATATTAATTTAACCCTTGTTTTTGTGTTTTTTTTCAAGCTCCTCTATTCTAATCTCTTCATAACGTTCGAAAGGCTGAACAATCCATGGATTATTTTTGAGTGTTATCGCGCAAAAATCTGGAGTGAAACTTGATTTAGCTTTTTTCCATAACACTGCAGTTTTTATTGATTTAATTTTACCTTTTAAAGGAGGATACTTTTTTAACCATTCAATACTTCTATTTAAAGTAACTCCTGTGTCAGAAAGATCGTCACACAAAAGCAAATTGCCTCCCAAGTTTTGAACTGTAGAACTCATTTCTCTTGAAAAAGTTAACTTTCCTTGTTGATCTTCTATTCCTTTTCCTGAGTAAGACTCAACAGCAAGATAAGCGCACTTCAATTTAAATATACGACTTAAAACGTCTATGATAGGTGCGGCACCTCTCATTATTCCGATTATAAGATCGGGTTTATAATTTTCATGAATTTGTATAGCTAATTTTTCAACAGTAGCGTTGTATTCGTCCCAGGATATAAAAAGTTTTTCAGCCATAGAAAAAATTAAATCATTTTTAAGAAGATGTAAATAAATTTAATATTGAACTGGCTCATTATCAACTGAATACCATAAGGCCATAACAGCTAAAGTACAAAATGGAGAAAATTTTTTTTGAAGTTTTTTAATAAAAGAATTTGGAGGAAAATATTTCTTTTTATAATTGTTTGAAATTGCTCTCAATAAACCTATATCCTGAACTGGCCAAATATTTGGTCTATTATAAAAGAATATTAAAACCATTTCGCTTGACCATCTTCCTATTTGTCTTAAGGAAGATAAGTAATTTATTGCATCCTCATCTGACATTTTTTTTATTAATTTAGGATCAAATGATTTATTTAATATTTTTTTTGCTAAACTTTTAATGCCTTTAGCCTTCATTCTGCTAAGACCACATTTTCTTAAATCTGATATTGATAACTTTGAAACCGTTTTTGGTCTTATTTTTCCTTTACATTTTTTTTGAAATTTAGAAAAAACTGAGTCTGCAGCAGAGACTGATATTTGCTGAGAAATTATTGACCTACTTAATGAATAAAAGAAATTTTTTCTTGTTGTGAGATGTCCTTTGTATGCCTCAATAAGTTTTCGCATAACTTTATCTCTGTTGGAGAGATGCCTTTTTCCTTTATTCCACCATTTAGGTTTCATATCTTGTTGGGACAACTTGTTTTTTTAAAGTTTCCTCTCTTCGGAAGATAATATAGGAACCAACAACAATAAATGCGGCACCAATTAAGGTTGTTAACTTGAGCGTTTCGCCAAAAATAAAATATCCGGCTGTTGTTGCAAAAACCAATGATAAGTATTTTATTGGAGTTACAAGACTTGTGTCTGCCATACGTAGTGATTGTGTTAGAAGTATATTGGCATAACCTCCTGCCAATCCCAGAACAACAAATAAAAAAGCTTCAAATAAACTTGGCCAAATCCAACCATTAATAATAGTTGCTAGGCCGATTAGCATCGATAGTAGGGAGAAATAAAAAGCTATTAAATAATTTGGTTCAGTTTTTGATAAAGATTTAATTGATAAAGCAACTTGTGCAAATCCAAATGCAAAAATTAGAGGCATAAAATAAAATAAATTAAATTCTTCAAAAGTTGGCCTTATAATTATTAATCCACCAATTACCCCTAAAATAATTGCAGAGATTCTAGTCATTCTTATTTTTTCACCAAGAAAGAGAGCGGATAAAACTGTTACAAAAACTGGTCCAAGAAAAGTTAAAGAGATGCAGTCGGCTAACTCAACATTTCTAAGTCCTATGAACAATGCTACAATAGCTATTGCGCCCCAACATGCTCTCCAAGCATGGAGGCCAGGTCTTCTTGTTTTATAGAAAGTAAAAATTTTTTCTCTCGGTATTAGCAGAACTATAGGTATCATGCCAAATGCAAAACGCATAAAAAGTACTTGCCCAAATGGCACATCTTTAAGATATTTAACAATTATGTCCATAATACTGAAGCAAGCGACGCTTGCGATCATATAAAGAATTGCTAATTGCGATTTTGTGAGCATATTACCACCTTTAATTAAATGGAATAACATATTAGAATTTTAAAACAATGAAAATTGCTTTTTTTTCTCTTGGATGTTTTTGGGGACCTCAGTTAAAATTTGAAAAAATTAAAGGCGTCAAGAATACCGAGGTTGGATATTGTGGTGGAGATGATCCAAATACAACCTATGAAAAAGTTTGCTCTGGTTCAACAAACCATGCGGAAACTGTAAAAGTTGAGTTCGATGATAATATAGTTTCTTACGAGGAACTTGTAAAATTTTTTTTTCAAATTCATGATCCTACCCAGCTGAATATGCAAGGCCCAGATATTGGAAGTCAATATAGATCTGAAATTTTCTACAAAGATGAAAATCAAAAGAAGGTTGCTGAAAGAATTAAAGATGAGTTTAATAAAAAATTTAACGGAAATATAGTCACAAATATATCAAAAGAAAAACTATATCAACCAGCAGAAGAGTATCATCAATATTATTTAAAAAAAAAATATTAAATGAATTTAGTAACTACAGAGTGGCTTGAAAAAAATTTAAATAAAACAAAAGGATTTGATGCTAGTTGGCATATGCCTTCATCTAAAAGAAGCGCAAAAAAAGAATATATGGAAAAACATATTGAAGGAGCTATCTTTTGGGATGTTGATGAACACTCTGATAAAAACTCGCCGTACCCTCATATGATGAGTAATTCGGATTATTGGGCTAAAATGCTTGGTTCTTTTGGAATCCGAGGCGATGACCATATTATTATTTATGATTATAGCGATACCTACAGCTCGTGTAGATTGTGGTTTGCTTTAAAATATTTTGGCCATCAAAAAGTTTCTGTTTTGGACGGAGGTATGAAAAAGTGGTTAAAGGAAAATAAGCCTACTACTCATGAGGCAGATAAGGATCCCGGGAAGTTTAGCAACATAAATAAATTAAATCCCAAAAGTAGATATAAAGTGAGTGAAAATACTGGATGGATTAAGAATAAAAAACAAATAGAGGAAAATATTAAAAAGACTTCTTTTCAAACTGTTGATGCCAGAAGTCGTGATCGATTTGAGGGAAAAGTGGATGAACCACGTCCCGGTTTAAAGAAAGGCTGTATTATAGGTTCAAAAAATATTCCATTTAAAGATTGTATTAACCCCGAGACAAATACTTTCAAGACAAAGGGTGAATTAAGCAAAATTTTCAGCCAAAACAAGGTGGATATTTCTAAGCCTATAGTTTTTACTTGTGGTTCCGGAATTACAGCTTGTGTTTTAGGCCTAGCATATTCTATCATAAGTGGTAAAAATGCTGTGATTTATGATGGCTCGTGGTCAGAATACGGAATGAAATGAAAAGATCCAAAAAAGTAACTATCGGTATAATAATATTTTTTATCATAATTGCTACTGTAATTGGTGGAAGAACTGCTATGGGCGTCTATTTTAAAAAAAAATTCGGGAAACGACCGCCCCCAGGAGTAGTAGTTGAAATAGTTTCGCAAAAAAAATTTAGTAAGACAATTGAAAGCTATTGTACTGCTTTGAGTAGTAAAACGACATCTTTTAAAATAAAAAAAAGCGAGCTTTTAGAACCAATTAGATTTCAGGCAATTAAAAAAGGTGAAATAATAGCAAAACTCCAAAACAAAACAATTACAGCGCCTTTTGCAGGAACGGTAGGTACTCGTGGCATAAGCTCCTCAATATTAGGAACGGATTCTATAATTGTTACTCTCGATGATTCAAAAAAAATATTGTGCGATTTGCAAATTCCTGAAGTTTTTGCCTCTGTTTTGAAAAAAAATTTGAAGGTTAGCGCAAAATTTTTAGCTTATAAAAATAAAATATATAAAGGTATTGTTATTTCCCATGCGTCTAGAGTTGATGCTCAAACACGTAGTATATTAGCCAGAGCACAGATCGGCAATGAAAATTTAGAGATTTTACCAGGATCGTTATTAGACATAGAGGTTTTGTATAATGAAAAAGATGCACTTTCTGTTGCAGACACAAGTATAATTTTTGAGGATAAAAAGAAATATGTTTATAAAATTTTAGATAATAATAAGATTAAAAAGACCGAAGTTAAAACAGGAATTAGAAAAAGTGGAAACTTAGAGATATTAGAGGGCCTAAGCGTAAATGATAAAATCGTAAAAGAAGGTTTGGCAAGATTGGCTGATGGTATGACAATTAAACCTCTGATTAAATAACATGCACAATTTTTGTTTGTTAAATATAAAAAGACCAGTTTTAAGCGCTGTGTTTTCTCTTTTGCTTGTAATTTTTGGCCTATATACTTTTTTTGAACTGAGTACTAGAGAGTTACCGAAAAACCTTCAGCCACCAGAAGTCGTTATTTCTACAAAATATACAGGTGCAAGCCCTTCAATTATTGCCTCGGAAATATCTGAACCAATTGAATTAGCAGTTGGTGGGGCAGAAGGCATTAAATCAATTGATACACTCTCTGAAATTGGTAGAAGCACAATAAAAATAGAATTTTTTACATCAATAGATATTGATGATGCTGCGAATGATATTCGTGAGAGAATAGCTAGAATTATTGACAACCTGCCTGAAGATAGCAAAGCTCCAGAAGTGAGAAAGGCATCAGCTGGTTTTTCTACAAGCATGTGGATATCAGTAAGTAGTACATCATGGGACTCTCTAGATATTGGTGATTATGTAAAAAGAAACTTAGTAGATGCATTTAGCTCTGTTCCTGGTACTGGCAGAGTTATTGTTGGAGGAATAAATGAAAAAGCAGTTAGAGTTTATCTAAACCCAGTAAAACTTAGTGCTAATGATTTAGATATAAGAGAAGTTGAAAGCTCGATAAGAAAAAATAATGTTGCAGTTCCCGCAGGCACAATTGAATCTAACAATGTAGACCTTACACTTGATCTTGGAAAAACCTACACTGATATTCAATCAATAAAAAAATTGCCTATAAAAAAAATTAAGGGAAAAACTTTAACTCTGGGAGATTTGGGTGACGTAAAATATGGTCCTGTTTCAGAGAAAACATTATTTAAAGCCCAAAGTCCTGATGCTTTGAATGAAAACACAGTTGGGATTGGTATTTATGCAAGAACTAATGAAAGTACAGTAACACTATCAAAAAATATTAGAAATAAAATGAAAGAGTTAAACAGAACATTGCCGGATGGTCTTAAAATATCAGTTAGTTTTGATAGGGCAACTTATATTAAAGAGGCTATACAAATGTGCTATCAGTCAATTATCTTGGCACTTTGTTTGGTTGTGGGAATTATTTATCTTTTTTTAGGAAATATAAGAGCGACCATTGTTCCTGCAATAACACTTCCTGTTAGTCTAATTGGAGCATGTCTTGGTTTATGGATTTTTGGTCTTACAATTAATGTTTTTACTCTTTTAGCAATAATTTTAAGTGTTGCAATTGTAACCGATGACAGTGTTGTTATGACTGAATCAATTTACCATAGAGTTGAACAAGGAGACTCTTCTCTAAGTGCTGCAGCAACAGGATCTAAAAATGTTATTTTTGCAATTTTGTCAACAAGTATAATACTTTTAGCAACATTTGCTCCTTTATTATTTATTGGCGGTATAAGCGGCACTTTATTCAGAGAAATGGCAATTACACTTTCTATAACAATTGTAATAAGCACATTCACAGCTCTTTCGATTGCTCCTATGTTGGGTTCAAAATTGCTCAACAAAAAGAAACGCACATCAAAGATACTTATAAAGTTTGAGAGGTTGTTTGATTCTTTTGGAGAATTTTACTACGAGACATTAAGATATTGGATAAAAAAACCAAAGACAATTGTCTGGTTTATGGTTTTCGTAGTTGGATTTGCTGCTTTTCTATTTGAAATTACACCAAAAACATTACTTGAAAGAAATCCAGATAGAGGAGTTTATTTAGTTTTTGGAAAAACTGACGAGTCCTCATCTTTTGAATATACAGTTGACAAAGCAGAAAAAGTTGAAAAAAGACTATTACCTCTTTTACAAGATGAAAAAGAGTCTTATCAAAAATTAATTATGAGAGTACCTGGATTTGGTAGATCGTCTCAGTCTTATAATAGTTTTATCATTATAGCCCTATTAGACAACTGGAAAGACAGAAAAGATAGTGCGCAAGTAATTGTCAGAAAAGCTATAGGCAAAATTGTAACAGTTCCAGGAACAATGGCATTTCCGCTTACGCCGAATTCTGTTCGTGTAAGCAATTATCAAAAACCTGTCGTGGTAACTATGACAGGGCCTTCCTACCAAAGTCTTTACAAATGGCAAAACTCCGTAATGAAAGAATTAAGAAAAAACAGAGGTTTGGCAGATATAACCTCTGACTATACAAAAAATAAACCTGAGGTACAGTTGATCATAGACGAAAATAAAGCAAAAGATCTTGGTTTATCTATTCAAGCAATTGGAAAATCTATAGAAACATTATTTTCAGGAAAAACTGTTACTTCGCTAAATGAAGATGGTAAAGAATATCCAATAATTTTGCAGGCAGATCTCGACGATAGGAGAAAGACTGAAAGTTTAAGTAAAATTTATGTGCGTTCTGATACTACGGGAAAATTAGTCTCTTTAGCAAATGTAGTAAGTTTTCAAGAGAAAGGTTCGCCGAAATTATTGACACGTTTTCAAAGATCAAAATCTATAACGTTAACAGCTAGGCTAACAGGAGGATATACTTTGAATGAAGCATTGAATTTTATTGAGAAAACTATTGATAAAAAAGCCCCTTCAGCTGGAATTTTTTATAAAGGTAAATCATTAGACTTAAAAGAAGCATCCAGTGAATTGGTAATAATTTTTTGTTTAGCTTTAGTTAGCGCATATCTAGTAATGGCTGGTACTTTTAATGCGTGGCGCCAACCATTTGTGGTTATGTTAACTGTGCCTTTGGCAGCTTTAGGTGGATTAATATTTATTCTTTTATTTAATAGTACTATAAATATTTTTTCACAAATTGCTCTGATTGTATTGATTGGTATAGCAACTAAGAATAGTATTCTAATAGTTGATTGGGCAAACCAGCTGAGAGTAAAAGGCAAAAGTGTTGAAAATGCTATTATAGAGTCTTGTTTAAGAAGATTTAGGCCTATTATGATGACAAGTTTATCAACCCTTATCGCAATGGTGCCTCTAATTATTGGAAATATAGGCCCAGGGGCTGGGGAAGGAATAAGGCTGGCTGTAGGCTGTACAATATTTGGTGGAATGCTGATTAGTACTTTTCTAACTTTATTTACTACTCCAGTATTTTATTTATTACTTTGTAAAAATTCTAAAAGATTAGATGAAGTTGACATTCAATTGAATAAAGAATTTAGTAAATAATATATTTTTTTCTACTTAGCTTATCCTTACATCTCGTAAGCTGTTTTCTATACTCGTTAGCTATATCCTTTGTAGATCTTGCGTAGATGATTGCTTTTCTATCCTTTGAATAGTTCTTATAATCTCCCCAGCCCTTGTAGTAAGCCAAATATTGTCGGTAAGCATCGTTCTTGGGTATCTTAAGCATTTTGTGAGATTTGTTTACATACCATCCGATAAAATCTACAGAGTCTTTAAATCTTGCCCTAGTTGCCAACTTGTTTCCCGTTTCGTTTTTATATTGCTTCCAGGTACCTTTAACAGCTTGGGAATATCCAAAAGAGCTAGATTTACGTTTATACGGGATTACTTTGAATAATTTGTGACGAGGTGGTTTTGCAAGCCAATTAAAATCACTTTCTTTTTTTACAAAAGCTAACTGAATATAAACTGGAACGCCCCACTTTTCTTCGACTTTCTTGGTGTGCTTATACCACAAATATCGATCTTCAAAGATTGCGCAACTATTTTTAGTGTTTTTGGGAACAGATGAACAAGCAGCGAGAAAGAATAATAAAGTTAATAAATAAAGATTTGTTTTTCGAATCACCTAAACATTATAAATTATTTATTTTTTCTTCTCCATTGTTCTGGTCTTTCAAATTCACCTCGCCACACTCCACGTTTATTTGTTTTAGCTTCTTCCTCAAATTCTTTATATAATTTAGAATATCTAATATATGCAACAGCATGCCCAAATCTTACCATCCATGCATTTAATGTATAATCATTGATTGGCATTAGTAAATCATTTTGTTCGACGGCACATATACCTAATATTCTTTTATATCTATCTTTTCCTTTTGTAATGCACCAAACTTCATTATTGGGTTCATATTTTACATTAAGATTTTTTGGCTTAGGCAGTTTTTCTAAAATTGCCCTTTCTAATGACTTTTTACTTTCTATCCCACAATTATAATTTTTTTTAAATTCATTTTTACAAATTTGTTTCATTTCTGGCGCATCAATTCCCCATAATCTAATTTTTTGATTATTAATTACAATTGAATCGCCATCTACAATTCTTAATTTTCCATGAATGAATTCTCCAGCACTTGCAAAAGATTTTAAAAATAATATTAAACTAAATAAAATCAGACTTAGCTTTTTCATCAAGTTCTTTCATCTTGTTTCTTATATCTTCATCTGAAACACTATGATCTTTTAAATCTGCTTTTATTTTTCTAAAAACATCTTCATCGCCTGCCTCTTGAAAATCTGCCTTTAT
>MDTG01155074.1_pt1 | contig 17015 bp, 20 predicted proteins | sample 811421 | NCBI WGS metagenome assembly MDTG01 (sample SAMN05326645, study PRJNA326480) | marine metagenome | isolation source: seawater | place: Pacific Ocean: South East | collected 2011
CAGAATATTTTAATATATTAGAATCTATCAAGCTATATGCTTAATAGACTTTCTTTTGACATGTGACAACAAAATATATACGGCAGCTGGGGTAATTCCGTCTATTCTGAGCGCTTGCCCCATAGTTTGAGGCTTGATCTTCTTAAATTTTGATTTAACCTCGTTAGATAACCCTGATAAAGCCTCATAATCGATATTTTTTGGTATTTTGAGATTTTCATCTTTCTTAAAAGCTAAAATATCCGCACTTTGCTTCGTCAAATAGCCCTTATAATGCGCCTCAATCTCAAGAGACTCATCTATCTCCTTTGAATTTTTTGTTATTTCAGGCCAAATTTCCCTTATATTGTTCATATTTACACCTTTTTGACTAAGGATTTCATTTGCTGTTCTGTAAACTCCATCTTTTGCAATTTTAATGCCATAACTCTCTACTTTTGAAGGTGAAATTTTTAATATACCCATTTTTTTTCTTAGCTTTTCAAGATTTGAAGTTTTATCCCGAAAATAAAGCTTTCTCTCATTGCTAATTAAACCTAGATTTATACCTTTATCAGTTAATCTTACATCTGCGTTATCAGCCCTTAAAGTCAATCTATATTCCGCTCTTGATGTAAACATTCTATAAGGCTCGGCTACACCCTTAGTTACCAAGTCATCTATCATCACACCTATATAAGCATCAGACCTATCAAGTATAAAAGGTTCCTTTTTCTTAAAAGCAAGTGCAGCATTTGTCCCTGCTATCAATCCTTGAGCAGCCGCCTCTTCGTATCCAGTAGTTCCATTAATTTGACCTGCGAGATAAAGATTTTGTATCTTTTTAGTTTCGAGTGTTAAAAAAAGTTCCCTAGGATCAACATAATCGTACTCAATCGCATATCCAGGCCTTAATATTTTTACATTCTCTAAACCACTGATATTATTGAGTATTTCTTGCTGTATTTCTTCAGGTAGAGAATTTGATATACCGTTTGGATACACAGTGATGTCGTTTAGGCCTTCAGGTTCTAAGAATATTTGATGTCTTTCCTTTTCACTAAACTTCACAACTTTATCTTCTATAGAAGGACAATATCTGGGTCCAACACCCTGGATGCTTCCGGAGTACATTGCACTTTTTCGAATATTTTTAGAAATAATATCGTGTACTTTTTTGTTCGTGTAAGTCATCCGACAAGAGACCTGTTTGTTATTATTTTTTTTTGTTAAAAAAGAAAAGAAATATGGTTCTTTGTCTGCATGTTGCTCATCTAGAATATTATAATTTATAGTACGACTATCAAGTCTTGGTGGAGTGCCGGTTTTTAACCTGCCGATAGAAAACTTATGTTTTTTTAATTGCTCACTTAGACCTGTAGTTGGTTTTTCATCATAACGGCCAGCTGGTATTTTTTTTTCGCCAATATGTATTAGTCCGTTTAAAAATGTACCTGTTGTAAGAATTACTTTGCTAGCAGTAACTTTTAAACCAGATCTTGTATAAAAACCGTTTACGCTTTTCTTATCAAAAATAAAACCTATTACAGGATCCGATAAAATGCTTAAATTACAATAGTTTACAAGAATTTCTTTCATATATTTTTTATATAGTGATCTATCTGATTGAGTTCTGGGTCCTCTTACGGCTGGGCCTCTGCTTCTATTAAGCAACCTAAATTGTATTCCTGATTTATCAGCCACTCTTCCCATTACACCATCTAAAGCATCTATTTCTCTAACTAAGTGACCTTTACCTAAGCCTCCTATAGCTGGGTTACAGGACATCTCACCAATAGTATTTATATCGTGAGTAAACAAGGCAGTGTTAACACCAAGCCTAGCAGAGGCTGTTGCTGCCTCGCAACCAGCATGACCTCCACCTATAACTACCACATCAAAAGATAAATCTTTTTTCATAAGATGAATTTATATCTGAATTAATTATTTACAAGATTTGGCTTAATACCGCTTAATAAGCCGCTAATACCAACAAAAATGGGGCTAAAAATGCTAAAAATCCTGGTTTATTTGCATTTATTTACCTATACAAAAATCGTTGAAAATACTGTCTAATATGTCCTCGACATCAAATTTTCCAGTTATTTTTCCTAAGCTTCTAGTAGCAAGCCTTATATCTTCAGCTGCCTTATCAAAATCATTTGAATCCCTTTTTTTATTAAAATTTTTTAAGTGATTAAAACAGTCCTCTAAATTTTTTCGGTGTCTCATTCTTGTGATTAAAATATGCTCATTACCTTTGAACTGATTTTTAATTTTATGTTTTATTAAAGTGATAATTTTTTGAATATTTTTATGTTTCTTAATAGAAATTAAAATTGGTTTAAGTTTCTTTAAGTTTGATGGAATTTTTATTTTACTACTATCTACCTTATTAACTATTAATAATGACCTGTCATTAATGTATTTGGCCAAAAAAGCCTGATTTTGCTTACTTTTAGGCTCTATGATGATTATATTTAAATCTGCCTCACTAGCTTTTTTTACTGATAGTTTTATACCTTTCTTTTCAATTTCATTTCGTGCCTCCCTTATGCCAGCAGTATCTGAAATGATGATTGGATAACCATCAATATTTAAATGTGTTTCAATAACATCTCTTGTAGTCCCTGCTGACGACGATACTATTGCAACTTCTCTTTTGGAAAGATAGTTTAGTAAAGAAGATTTACCAACATTAGGAGGCCCAATTATAGATATTTTATATCCTTCTCTGATAATTTCACCAACTCTATTATCTTTTAAACTTATTTCTATCTCATTGATTATTTTTTTTGATTGAATTTTAATTTTATTTAAAATGTCTGTAGGCAAATCTTCATCAGGAAAATCTATTTTTGCTTCTATATGTGATAAAATTTTTAAAAGGGCGTTTCTCCAGTCTTCAAAACGTTTGAAATTATTTCCAGCGATTATTTTTAATGCTTGATTCATTTGTAAGTCAGTCTCAGCTGAAATAAGGTCACCAATGCTCTCGGCTTTTAACAAATCTATTTTACCATTTTTAAAAGCTACCCTTGTAAACTCACCTGGCTCTGCTAAACGACATCCTTTTATTTGAGATATGGATTTCAGAAGTGCATTTATAACTGCTCTACTGCCATGGACATGAATTTCAGCCATATCCTCACCTGTGTAGCTCTGAGGTCCTGGAAACCATAAAATTATGCCTTCATCGATTGGTCTAGAATTGTTGATATTGTTTATTTTTTTAAGTGTAGCTAATTTAGGTTTTGGAAAAGGGGCTTTTGTTAATTTTAATATCACATTTTTGGCCTCTGGACCTGAAATACGTATAACAGCGACACCTGCCGCTCCTATTCCTGATGATAATGCAAAAATAGTCATTATTTATTAGGACTCCACCAAAACCCAAAGTTTTTTAAAAAATCTTCTTTATTATCGTCGTTTGAAAAAAAATTTACCGCACTACTATTAATTTCATCATTTTTTTTAACATTATTTGGTAGTGGTAGATTACTATGTACGTAATGAACCTCATAAAGTGTTCTAAAAGCTACGGTGTGTTTTTCTGAAAATTTCAGAGGGCATTTATTTTTAAGAATATTATAATAAAAAATTCTATCACACCATTGTGAAGTTTCATTCGGTATTAAGTGCCATATATTTATAATTTTAAAAAAATTTTTTGGAATTAAATAGCACGATGTATCCACAAATTTTTTATTAAGACAATCATCATCTTCAATATAATTCATTTTTTTTTCATCAACGGTAAAAAAAGATCTATAACTACAAGCTATCGAGGTTTTATTTTTATCGAGATTTAATAAAGAATTTACATGATTGTTCATAAACCAATTATCTGAGTCTAAATACATTATAAAATCATAATTATTTTTTATTGCAAAATTTGTGCCAAAGCTTCTTGGGGTATTTCCATTGTTATTATGATTTATATTCAATTCAATTTTATGACATTTTAATTTAGACAGATTGTTGTGTTTGTCCAATCCATCCACAACAATAATATGTTCACATTCGAAACTATCACCTAACTGTTCAAGAACTGAGTCATTTGCCTTTTTAATAAATAAAAAGTCTTCATTGTTATAAGGTGTTATTACAGCTATTTTTTTCATAAAAATATTATATCTTTTAAGGTATTAATAGAAATTATTATAATTAAAAAATTATGATTATTTGGCTCGCATCATATCCAAAAAGTGGGAATACATGGGTTAGATTTTTTCTTAAATCCTATTTCAATGATGCAAATTCAAATATCACTCTAGAGACAAAAAAAAATGATAAATTTCAAATAATCAACTTTCCTAATTTAAAATTTATGAAGGAGAGAAAAATCGATTACTTAAATTTTAAGGAAATTGTAAAAAATTGGGACGAAATGCAGGATTATATTAACCTCAATAAGAAAATTAATTTTTTGAAGACTCACAATGCTCTTTGCACATTAGGTAAATATAAATTTACAACTTCAAAAAATACAATTGGGTCAGTATATATTGTTAGAGATCCTAGAGATGTTGTAATTTCATATGCGGACCATTTTGGACAAAGCCTGGATGAGTCTGTTGATAGTATATTAAGCTCTACACACCAAGAATTCCCAAAAGATGATAATGGAAAGCATTTTGCTTTATCATTAATGGGTAGTTGGGCAGACCACTACAATTCATGGAAATCTTATAGAGGAAGAGAAATAATTATTATTAAATACGAAGATCTCATTAATAATACATACGAAACGTTTTTAAAAATAATAAATTATCTAAATAAAATTGGAAATTTTGGAGTAAACACAAATAAAATTAAATTCTCAATAGAAGAAGTTAAATTTGAAAATCTTCAAAATATGGAAAAAAAAGAAGGTTTCGCAGAAATAGCACAGGGGAAGAAATTTTTTAGATCCGGCAAAGTAGGTAACTGGAGAAAAGAGTTAAGAACTGATTTAATAAAAAAGATTGAGGAAAAGTTTTACAAAGAAATGAAGGAACTTGGTTATTTATAATTACCCAGGCTTATTCATTGAGTTAAAAAACTCTGAATTATTTTTTGTATTTTTTAATTTTGAATTAATAAACTCTATAGCATCCATCGATCCCATGGGAGCTATTATCCTTCTGAGAACATTCATTTTTTGAAGATCATTTTTTTCAAATATTAACTCTTCTCGCCTTGTTCCAGATTTGGTTATGTCAATTGCTGGGAATATTCTTTTCTCTGAAATCTTCCTATCAAGAATGGTTTCGCTATTACCTGTTCCTTTGAATTCTTCAAATATTACTTCGTCCATTCTACTTCCTGTGTCTATTAAAGCTGTAGCTATAATTGTTAAAGACCCACCCTCTTCAATATTTCTTGCTGCACCGAAAAACCTTTTGGGTCTTTGGAGTGCATTTGCATCAACACCTCCCGTTAAAACTTTTCCTGAACTTGGTACGACTGCGTTATATGCTCTACCTAATCTTGTTATTGAGTCTAGTAAAATTACCACGTCTTTTTTATGTTCAGTTAATCTTTTTGCTTTTTCAATAACCATTTCAGCAACAGCTACGTGTCTTTGTGCAGGCTCATCAAAAGTTGAACTTATAACCTCTCCTTTAACTGTTCTTTGCATATCTGTAACTTCCTCTGGTCTTTCGTCAATTAAAAGAACCATTAAGTAACATTCTGGATGATTTGCAGTTATTGAATTGGCTATGCTTTGTAAAATCATAGTCTTTCCGGCTTTAGGTGGAGAAATAATTAATGATCTTTGACCTTTTCCTATTGGACTTACCAAATCAATTAATCTGGGTGTTAGATCTGGTTTTTTTTCTACTTTAGTGCTCTCTACTTCCATTATAAGCTGCTTATTTGGATATAGAGGTGTTAAATTATCAAACGCTATTTTGTGTCGTGCTTTTTCAGGATTTTCAAAATTTATCTTACTTACTTGAAGTAAGGCAAAATATCTTTCTCCGTCTTTTGGGGCTCTAACTGGGCCCTCTATGGTATCCCCAGTTCTGAGACCAAAACGTCTTATTTGACTAGGACTAATATAAATATCATCTGGACCTGGTAGATAATTTGATTCCATAGCTCTTAAAAAACCAAAACCATCTTGAAGAAGTTGTAATACACCTCCGCCTGTTATTTCTTCTCCTTTGTCGGCTAACTTTTTTAAAATTGCAAATAAGATTTCTTGCTTTCTAAGTGTGCTAGCATTTTCTATACCAAGCTCCTCAGCTTGGGTGATAAGGTTTTCAGATGTTTTTTTTTTAAGTTCTTGAATGTTCATTATGTGGGAAAAAAATTAAGATACGTTTAATATATACATTTTTAATTATTTTTCAAGTCTATAAAGGCTTAAAAACAACAATAAATATAATTAAAATAAGTAAAATAGTTGGAAACTCATTAAAAATTCTAAAAAATTTAGATGATTTGGTATTTGTGTCGTTTCTAAAATTTTTCAAACAAACACCTAAATAAAAATGATACCAGGTCAATAGTAAAACTAATATTATTTTTGTTTTAAGCCAGTGGGTTGAAAGTTGTTCAAATCCTATACTTCCAATTAAAAGCAAACCAAATATCCAAGATAAAATCATTGCTGGGGTCATGATATAAAAATAAAGTTTTTTTTCCATTACTTTAAATACTTCAGATATTTCATAACTTTTATTATTTTCAACATGATAAACAAATATTCTAGGCAAATAAAGAAGGCCTGCCATCCAAGATATTACGCTAATTAAATGTAAAGATTTATAAATCAAATAAATATTCATTATTTTTTTAAATATTTGTTTAATAGATCGCTAAATAAATTTATATGATCATCATTATCATTTAAACACGGAATTAAATCAAAATTTTTTCCTCCACAATTCATAAAGCTTTCTTTTCCTTGTATTAGAATTTCTTCTAAGGTTTCAACACAATCTGATGAAAATCCTGGGCAAATTACTAGAATATTTTTTTTTCCTTCTTTAGGCAACTTTTCTAAAGTTTTGTCGGTATATGGCTGGAGCCATTGTTGTGGCCCAAAGCGTGATTGAAATGAAGTCATTAAAGGCACTTTATTAAACTTTTCTGAAATAAGTCTTGAAGTTTTTTGACAATAACATTGATATGGATCTCCCTTATCGAAATATCTTTTTGGTATACCGTGATATGATGCTAATATTAAATCAGGTTTCCAACTTATTTCTGATATTTTTTTATTTATACTATTTACAAGAGCATCAATATAAAGTGGATGAGATTCATAATGTGGAATAATTTGTAAACTTGGTTGCCATCTCATTTTCATTAAGGTTCTATAAACTTCATCACATACAGTAGCAGTTGTCGCTGCTGCATATTGTGGATACAGAGGGAGTATAATTAAGTTTTCACATCCCATTTCGTTTAGTTTATGAATGGTTTTATTTATACTGGGACTTCCATATCTCATAGCATAATCGATTATTACACTTTCATTTTTAATTTTTTCATTAAGCTTTTTAGATTGCATTTCTGTATAATATTTAAGAGGAGACATATTTATATCCTTCATCCAAATTTCTTTATACGCTTTTGCTGTCTTAGACGGTCTAAAAGTTAGGATAAAAATATTCAAAATAAATTTCCAAACAATAGGATTAACTTCTATTACTCTTCTATCAGACAAAAATTCTTTTAGATATTTTCTAATATCCCACCACTTTGTCGAATTTGGTGTCCCTAGATTAATCAAAAGAATTCCTGTTTTTCCAAAATTAACTTTAGGATGCTCTATTTTCATTTTTTAAATAATTTATTAGTTTCCTTTTACAAAATTTATCAAGTACTCTAACATTTTTGGATTTGTTTCTGGTAAAATTCCATGTCCCAAATTAAATATATATGGGTGATCTTTAAATATTTCCAAATACTTTCCTGCTTCTTTTTTAAGTTTTTCTTTTCCAGAAAGTAAATATTTAGGATTGAGGCCTCCTTGTATCGGGATATCAATATCTTTTAATATCTTATTCGGATTAACTTCATAATCTATGCTCACCACGTCTGGCTTAACATAATCAACAAATGCTTTATAGTTTTTAATTCCTTTTGGAAAACATATCGCAGGTATTTTTAAAGTTTTAATATAATCAACAATTCTTTTATTAGGTAAATAAATATATTCTTCTAAATTTTTTTCATCAACCAAACCTGACCAACTGTCAAATATTTGGATAATTGTAGCACCATTTTTAATTTGATAAAGGATATGAAGTTTAATAAATTTTTCTATAATTTTAAAAAAATCTTTAAATAAAAACTTATCTTTAAAGAAAGTGCTGCTAACCTTATTTTTAGGAGACTTTTGATTTATCATATAAACTAATATTGTCCAAGGTGCTCCAACAAAACCGATTAAATCTTTATTAATCAATAATTTGTTTTCTGATGTTCTCTTTAAAGAACTATAAACAGGATTGAGAGTTTCTATAAATTCTTCATTTTTAATCTTTTTTATTTCTTCGAAATTAAAATTATCTAACTCTGGACCAAATCCTTTTGAGAAACTTACTTTCTGTCCTAAAGCGTGAGGAATCATTAATATATCTGAAAAAATTATTGCAGCATCTAAATTAAATCTTTTTATAGGTTGTAAGGTAATCTGAGGAACTATTTTTTTATTTAAACATAATTTAATAAAATTTTTATTTTTACTTCTAATTTTTCTAAATTCTGGTAAATACCTACCCGCTTGTCTCATAATCCAAATAGGCTTAACTTTAGTTTCTTTCTTATTTATACATAATTGTATTGGGGTCATATTAATTAATTATATATCTTTGTATTTGTATTAGGTCCTGTTAATAAAGTTAGTTATTAATTATTTATTTTTAATACATTTATTATCCACAATTTAATTAATTTATAAATTAGGTAATATTTAGTTTTTTCATAATTTTTATGATCTTATATACTTTTATGAAAAATACTTATAAACATGTTTAAAATTGTGAATTAAGAAGGTTTTTTTCAATAATAAATTAAAATTATGCAATTTTATTTGAAATGAGTTTATTATTAAGGTTTTATAAACATTTTATACATGAGTAATTCATATCAAGTTTATTTAGTATCGGATTCAACGGGTGAGACCTTAGATAGAATTTTTTTAGCTCTTAAAGCTCAATTCAAAAATTTCAAATATCAAACACATCATTTTTCATTCACTAGAACCGAAAATCAAATTTTAAAAATATTAGAAATATGTAAAAAAAAAAATAATTCAATTATACTTTATACAGTGGTTGATAATAAACTATCGAAATTTTTAACTGATGAATGTGATAAACAGAAAATACCGTGTTTTGGAGTATTGGGTGATCTTATTTTAAGTTTTTCTAAATTATTGAATCAAAAAGCCTCTTACATTCCTAGTGGTCAACATATTTTAAATGAAGAGTATTATAGTAGAATTGAAGCTATTCAATTTACGATGAATCATGATGATGGAAACTCAATAAATGATATACAAAAATCTGACATCATATTATTAGGTGTAAGCAGAACAAGCAAAACTCCAACCTCAATTTATCTTGCAAATAAAGGTTATAAAGTTTCCAACATTCCTCTTGTTGATGAAAATTCTATACCGGACATACTAAAAAAAGATAACAAAAAAAACTGTATAGTGGGTTTAACAGCAGAGCCCGAAAGATTAGTTGAAATTAGAAAGAATAGATTAAATAGTTTGAAAGAGATTCAAACTACAAATTATATTGATATTGAAAAAATACAAAAAGAAGTAAAACAATCAAAAAAAACTTTTCAAAAATATGAATGGCCGATTATAGATGTAAGTAGAAAGTCTGTTGAAGAAACCGCAGCCTCAGTAATTAAAATTTATGAAATAAGTAAAAATAATGAATAACATAATCTTAGCATCTAAAAGTAAAGTAAGAATGGAAATTCTTAAAAAAAATTATATTGATTGCATAGTTTATCCTTCAAATATTGATGAAGATGAGATTAAAAAATCTTTGTTAAATGAAGGTGCCAGCCCTTTAATAATATCAAAAAATTTAGCGGAAATAAAAGCTAATAAAGTAAGTGAAAAAAAAAATGAATATATTGTTATAGGAGCGGATAGTGTAATTGATCTTAATGGTGAAATCATATCTAAACCCCTTAGTAGAAATGAAGCTCTTAAAATTTTAAAAAAACTAAATGGAAAAACACATAGATTAATTAGCTCTGTGTGTATTTCCAAAAATGGTTCAATGATATGGAATTTTACTGATATTGCAAAATTAACAATGAAAAATTTTGAAGAAAATGAATTGCAAAATTATTTAACTAAAATTACAGATGAGACTTTATTTGCATATAATGTTTATCAAATTGAAGGGGAGGGAAGATCTTTATTTAATAAAATAGAGGGAGATGAAAACACTATAATGGGTTTGCCAATTAAAAAAATCAAAGAATATTTAAAAAATTATGAAAATTAAAAAATTTCTAGTTATAGGAAATCCAATTGATCATTCTATGTCACCAAAATTACATAATTATTGGTTTAAAGTTAACAACATACCTGCTGTTTATGAAAAAAAATTAGTAAATGAAAAAGATATAGGGGAAATAATCGAAAAAGTAAGGATTGGAGAAATAAAAGGAATAAATGTAACTGTGCCATATAAAAATACAGTCGTTCCTTTTTTAGATAGATTAACACCTGAGGCAAGTATAACAAAATCAGTAAATACAATAAGCTTTGAAGGTAAAGAAGTGGTTGGACATAATACCGATGTAGCCGGTTTTGAGCTAGCTATTAGGTATACAAAATTTAATGTGAATAAAAAAAAGGTTTTAATCATTGGAGCTGGAGGTGTTGTTCCATCAATAATTTATTCATTAGAAAAAATGAAGGCAGATGAGATTTGTTTAATGAATAGAACAAAAGAAAATGCTGAGAAAATAAAAAAAAATTTTAAAAATATAAAAGTTTTAAGCTGGGGAGAAAGCTCAGATTTTGATATGATTATAAATGCTACTAGTATTGGCCTAAACCAAGAAGATAAGCTAGATTTAGATCTTAGTAAGTTTGGAAAAAACAAATTTTTTTACGATGTAATTTATAAACCAAAAATAACTTTTTTTTTAAATCAAGCTAAAACATTAGGAAATCAAATAGAGAATGGTGAAAAAATGTTTATTTATCAAGCTCATCAAGCTTTTTTTATTTGGAACAAGATGTTACCTAAAATAGACCAGGAAGTCATAGATTTGATTAGCTTATGATTAGAATAGCAATAGTTGGAGAAATAGGCAGTGGAAAAAGTCATATATCTAAAGTTTTTCGTTTGCCGATTTTTAATGCTGATAATGAAGTATCCAAGATTTACAACAATAATAAAAAAATTTACTTTAAACTTAAAAAACTAATTCCTAATTTTATTAAATCATATCCAATAAAAAAATATGAATTGTTAAAAGCTATTACTAAAAATAAACAAAACCTAAAAAAAATTTCGAAGTTAGTTCACCCCCTTGTCAGAGTAAAAATGAAAAAATTTATAAAAAAACATCGTAAAAAAAAAGCAATAGTTCTTGATATTCCACTTTATTTTGAAAATAAAATTTATAACAAAAAAGATATTATAATTTATGTATATGCAAAAAAATCAAAGATAATAAAAAGATTAAAATCAAGAAGTGATTTTAACTTTAAAATATATAAACAACTAAAAAAAATGCAACTTAGCAACGAACAAAAAAGAAAGAAATCTCATTTTTATGTAAAAAATAATTTTATTAATAAATCTCTTAAAAAAGAAATTATTATGTTAAAGTCAAAAATATTAAAAAATGAAAGAAGTAGTTTTAGATACAGAAACAACAGGACTAAGTGTTAAGGATGGTCATAGATTAGTTGAAATTGGATGTATAGAATTAGAAGATTACATTCCAACCAAAAATCAATTTCATTGTTATTTAAACCCTGAGAGAAAAGTTTCAGAGCAAGCTTTTAAAGTTCACGGGTATTCAGATGAATTTCTATCAAGGCAAAAAAAATTTGAGGATGTAGCTGAAGATTTTCTTGCTTTTATAGAAAATAAAAAACTTATTATACATAATGCAGAGTTTGATTTAGCCCATATCAATAACGAGCTTTCTATCATTAGAAAAAATAAAATTGATAAAAAAATGGTCATTGATACTTTGCATATTGCTAGAGAAAAATTCCCCGGTTCACAAATTAGCCTCGATGCTCTTTGTAAAAGATATAAAATAGATAATTCAAGAAGAATAAAACATACGGCTATTATTGACTGTGAATTATTAACAAAAGTATATGTTAATCTAATAGATCAAAAAGAACCTTCTTTTAACTTGGAAGCATTCGAAATGAGCGAAATAAATAAAGATGATAATTCAAATATAACTTATTGTAAAAGAATTATTAAACCTACGGAAGATGAAGTTAAATTACATAAAAGTTTTTTGAAAAATAATTTGAGAAAAAATTTTTTTAATTAAATTTTTCATTAAAAAGCTTGTCAAAATCTACTTTCTTTTCAAATTTTATACCCTCATAACCAGAATCAGTTATCAAATTTATCAAAATTTTTTCAAGTACTGGATAAATTTTATTCTGAACATCACATAAAATTATTTTTTGAAGATCTTTTTTCTCTTTTACCTCGTCACCGATTTTTACAATAGTCGCATAAACTATTTCAAAATATGATTTTTTCTCTGACCCCTTATTATCTTTAAATTTTAAGGAAGTGTTGATTTCTATTAATTTATTTTTTAATGGTTTAGAATTTATGTCAATAGTAAGCTCATATTTTGATATATTATCTTTAGTATACAAAAAGCTCTCAACATCTGGTGTCTCACTTGACATATCTTTTATATACGACGATAATATTTTGAATTTTTCACTCATTTTAATTATTTTTTATTTTCATCTATATCTTCAGACTCACCTTCTATAAAGTCTTCTTTTTTATATTTTTGACTAGTATATTTTTTTTTAAATTTTCCAAAAAAAATTTTTCTTGATAACGGGAAAATAAACAGCAATCCCATTATATCTGTCGCAAAACCAGGTATAATTAATAAGATAGCAGCAAATGCAAGAACAGCCCCTGATATCATTTCATATACAGGTACTTCATTTTTTAATAATTGTGACATCCCAGATTTTAGTGTGTTAAAGCCTTCATATCTTGCATATAATATCCCAATAAAGGCAGTAATAAAAATTAGGGATATAGTATTAAAGGCACCAATTTGTCCTCCAATTTCTATAAATAAATAAATCTCAATAATTGGAATTAAGATTATTAGTAATAATATAGCGTTCATTTGTCATTAGTCTAATTTGCTAGTTGAAATTAAGCAACATACTAAATAATATTTAGATATGAATTATAGTTTTGAATATATAGATATAATACTTTTAGCAATGATTGCTGGCTTTATTTTTCTAAGATTAAGAGGAATTCTAGGAAGAAAATCAGAATTTGAAAATAAAGTTTCAGCCGATTTTAATCCAGAATTTGTAAAAGAAACACCAAAACAAAATTTAAATAAACTCAATTTTGACGATGATGCAAAAAAGAATTTTTTAAAAGGTGCCAAAATAGCATATGAGAATATTGTAACAAATTTTTCAGTTGGTAATTTAAGTAGTGTTAAAAATTTATTAAATAAAAAAATATATGAGCAATTTCAAGAAGCTTTGAATATAAGGAAAAAAAACGGACAATCTTCTGAGATGACATTCATTGGAATAAGCTCTGCAGAAATAAAAAATCACGAAAATTTAAACGGATTTTTAGAGGTTAAAGTTGATTTTGAGAGTGAGATAATTTCGTGCGTTAAAGATAAAGAAGGTAAAATTATATCAGGCGATCCTAAAAAAGTTAAGAAAGTTTTTGATACTTGGAAGTTTTCCAAAAATATCAAGTCAAATAATCCAAATTGGACTTTAATTGAGACTGAGAGCTAATTGAGCAGAATTACCGAAAAAGATAAAAAAGATTGGAAAAAATTTTTAGAAAGCAAAGAAACAATAACAAATAAAGATTTAAAAGAAAAAAATAATCAAAGTCCAAAAAATTTAAAAATAATTGACTTACATGGTTATTCTCTTGAAGAAGCTAACAGTGTAGTTTGTGAATTTATAGAGAAAAGTTATGAAGAAGGATTTAAAAAATTAAATATTGTAACTGGAAAAGGAAATAGATCGAAAAATAAAGAGGATCCATATAAATCAAAAGATCTAGCTATTCTTAAATATTCTGTACCAGATTATATTAAAAATAATTCTCAATTAATGAAAAAAATAATTAAGATTGATCAAGATTCAATTAATAGTCCTTTAAAAGGTAGCTTTGACATTTTTCTTAAAAAAAATTAATTAATCTTAATGAGTAATGTAAAAAAAAAAAAATTTTTTAAAAATAAAATTAAAGCTAGATTAAGAAAAACAAAAATTGATATTAAAAAAAAATTAGTTAATTCAAAAGTTAAAATTAATTTTGAGAAAAGTGGGCAAAATTTTACCAAAAATATAAATAATTTTTTTGAATGGATTAAGGGTGCAGAAATTATTTCACTACCCAATTGTGATACTAGTGAGGATCCAGTTAGACCGGAGCTAAGTAATGATTTCAGAACTAGTTATGGTAGAAAAATATATGGAGTTAAGTATAAAGGTGAAGTACAAGCGGTAATGTGTTTTGCATTTACGAATGATATACCTAAATCCGTTAGAGAGCTCGACTTAATGAGTAAAGATGCATTTTTACAAAGTGCTCACAGAGACCAGAAAGTTGGAAAAATTGCAATTGCTTATACAGTTTGGTCAAAAAAAAAGGGTGGGGGAAAATTAATAGTTAAAGAAGTTTTTAAACTAATTAAAAAAAGTAATCATTTAAATAGACTAATAACACTTTCCCCTTTGACCGAAATGGCAAGAAAATTTCATTTGAAAAATGGAGCAGTCGAAATTCAGGTAAATGAGGAAACTCAAAATTTTGAGTATAAACTATAAAATAAATTTTGATAAATCTGTATCTTTAACTAATTCCCCAATATTAGATTTAATATAGTTTGAGTCTACAGTTATTTTTTCTCCTGATCTATCAGTTGCTGTAAAACTTATTTCGTCTAATACCCTTTCAATAATAGTATGAAGTCTTCTAGCTCCAATATTTTCAACTGTCGAATTCACTTCAGTTGCTATATTTGCTATTGCATCGATACCATCCTCTGAAAATTCTAAATCTACGTTTTCTGTTTTTAACAATGCTTTGTATTGTTTAATCAAACTGTTATCAGGCTCCCTGAGTATTTTTTTAAAGTCTTCGCTTGTAAGAGCCTCTAATTCAACTCTAATTGGGAGTCTTCCTTGGAGTTCAGGCAATAAATCAGAGGGTTTTGCTAATTGAAAAGCACCAGAGGCAATAAACAATATATGATCAGTTTTTATTGGACCATATTTTGTGCTCACAGTAGTACCCTCAATCAAAGGCAATAAATCTCTTTGAACACCCTCTCTAGAAACATCTCCTCCAACTCGATCAGTCCTCGCTGATATCTTGTCGATTTCATCTAAAAAAACAATTCCATTATTTTCAGTTGAATTTTTTGCAGATTTTATAATCTTATCTTGTTCTATAAGCTTATCAGATTCTTCATTAATTAAAATTTCATGAGACTCTTTTACAGACATTTTTTTCTTTTTTTCTTTATTACCTATGCCTTTTCCTAACATTTCACCAATGTTAATCATACCAACATTAGCTCCTGGCATTCCTGGTATTTCAAAAGATGGCATTGAATTATTTTCACTTACTGCAATTTCTATTTCGTTATCATCTAAATCACCATTTCTTAATCTCTTACGAAAACTCTCTCTTGTAGCAACACTAGCCTTATTTCCTACTAATGCATCTAATACTTTTTCCTCAGCTTGTTTTTGTGCTTGCGCATGAACCTCTTTTCTTTTTTTTACCTTTTCCATTGCAATTGCAATTTCTAATAGATCTCTAACTATCTGCTCTACATCTCTTCCGACATAGCCAACTTCTGTAAACCTTGTTGCCTCGACTTTTACGAAAGGTGCTTCAGCAAGTTTAGACAATCTTCTAGAAATTTCTGTTTTACCTACTCCAGTTGGCCCAATCATAAGTATATTTTTTGGAAGAACTTCGTCCTTCAATTCATCTTTTAATGCTTGTCTTCTCCATCGATTTCTTAATGCAATTGCAACAGCTCTTTTTGCTTTATTTTGTCCAACAACAAATCTGTCTAATTCAGAGACAATTTCTCTCGGCGATAGAGAACTTATAAAAGTTTGATTATCTTTCTTGTCTTCTTTTGGTTTAAGAGTTGTTACGTTCGATTTTTCCATTATATTTTTTCTATTGTAATGTTATCATTAGTGAAAACACATATTTCTGAAGCAACCTTAATTGCCTTTTTGGCAATTTCCTCTGCTGATAAACTTGAGTCCATCAAAACTTTTGCTGAAGCCAAAGCATAGTTGCCTCCAGAACCTATACCAATTACATCTCCCTCTGGCTCTAAAACATCCCCTGTTCCTGAAATTATAAAACTTTTTTCTTTATCTCCTATTGCCATTAAGGCCTCAAGTCTTCTCAAATATTTATCTGTCCGCCAATCTTTCGCTAACTCAACAGCAGCTCTTGTGAGGTTACCTGCGTGTTTTTCTAATTTAGACTCAAGTCTTTCAAATAAAGTCAAAGCGTCAGCTGTCGACCCAGCAAAACCTGCTATCACGTTTCTTTTTTCAATTTTTCTAACTTTGTTTGCAGTTTTTTTAATAACTGTATTTCCCATGCTAACTTGCCCATCGCTAGCAACTACGACGTTATTATCCTTTCTTACTAAAACTATTGTTGTCATGATAGTTAAATGGATATTAATTTCTATAATTCAAGTTCTTGATTACTTTTATTGATATAAGCAAATAATGAATATATACGTATTAAAATAATGAAGAGAAAAGCTGATATTATTAGAAA